>Ga0157362_1000841_pt1 | contig 11610 bp, 10 predicted proteins | sample AttlaeALBM3_FD_111480 | JGI IMG/M metagenome (GOLD analysis project Ga0157362, IMG submission 111480) | Fungus gardens microbial communities from leaf cutter ant in Ribeirão Preto, State of São Paulo, Brazil - Atta laevigata ALBM3 | ecosystem: Host-associated > Fungi > Mycelium > Unclassified ... | reverse complement strand
GGCCGGCGGCGACATCGAGGCTGGCATCGTTCCGGGTTAGTGACATTCGCAACCATTAGAGCGGAGTGCGACGGCGGCCAACCCCCGCCTCAATCTCCCCGCAGGCTGTCGAACAGGTGCAGATACTGTTCGGCCTTGCCGTCGGGCAGGAAGCGGGCGGCGCCGGCGGCGAGCAAGTGCGGATCGGGCGGATGGTCGAGCTGCTCGCGCATCGCCCGCGCCATCGCCTCCGGATCCTGCACGGGGACGAGAATGCCAAGCCGGCCATGATCGAGCGTCTCGCGCGCGCCGCCGGGGCAGTCTGTGGCGACGACCGGGCAGCCGGCGGCAAGCGCCTCGATCGGCACCGCCTGCATCCCCTCCCAGCGCGACGAGGAGACGAGCAGATCGGCGCGGGCCAGCCATTCGGCGACATTGCTCACCTCGCCCGGCATCTCGATCTGTCCGGCTATCCCGAGGCTCCCGGCCAGCGCGTGCAGCCGACGCCGTTCCGGCCCTTCGCCGAGCAGCACGAGCCGTGCGGGCCGCTCGGCGCGGAGCCGGGCGAAGGCACGGAGCAGCGTGGCGAAATCTTTCTGCTTCACCAGCCGGCCGACGCCGAGGATCAGTGGCACGTCGGTGGCCGGGGGCCGCTTCCGATAGGCGGTGGCGGGCAGGATGCGCTCCACCACCGGATTGAGGATCGTCTCGATCCGCGCCGGGCGTTCGCCGAGCAGCCGTCGCAGCGCCGATGCGCCATCGGCGGAAAGCGCGACGATCGCGTCTGCCCGGGCGTAGGTATCGGCCGCCCTGCGCAGCTTGATCGGCTCGACGAGCCGCTTCGGCAGGTTCCAGTGCTGCAGGGCACGATAGGGGTGGCGGCTTGCTCGCAGCACGAGCGGGACGCGCGCCTCATCCGCGGCGCGAACGGCCGCCGCGTGCGTATCGGTGACGCAAGACATCAGGATATGCGGCCCCGCACGATCGAGATAGGCGCGCAGCCGCTCGGCAGCAGGACCATCGGCGAGCGAGACGACGCGCACCTCCGTCGCAAGCAGGTCTCGCATCGGGCCGTCCCCGTCGAAGCTCACGACATCGACCGCGCGCCCGAGCTCGACGAAACGGTTGGCGAGCGTCGCGATGCGGCGCTGGGCACCCCCACCGCTCAGGATGTTGACGAGCAGCGCGATCGGCTCGCGGCCCGGTTCGCCTCCGCTTTCCGCGCTCACGGCCGCCGTTTCGGTCGTGCGCCACATCATCGTAACATCCAGCCTGCAATTCCGACGTATGACGATCGGACGACATTCATGACGCCTTTGTGTGACGAGGCGGAGAATGGTGAGCAACAGGCTCCCTCTGTAGATGATGCCGGGGGCCTGCGCCGTGTCGGCGCCAATGCCGGGTGGCTGCTGGCGGCGCGCGGGTTCCAGGCGGTACTGAGCATCGCCTATCTCGCCATCGCGACGCGCACTCTGGGGTTGGCGGATTTCGGCTGCTTCTCTCTGATCGTGGCGATCGGGCAGGGGATTTCGGGCGTCGTCGGCTTCCAGACGTGGCAGTTCGTCGTCCAGTACGGCACGCGCGCGCAGATGGCGGGGGATCGGCATCACGTTGATCGCATCGTCGGCTTCGCGGCCGTGCTGGATCTCTCGGCGGCGGCGGTAGGGAGCCTTCTGGCGCTGGCTGCGATCGTGCTGCTGGGGCCGCTGCTCAAGGTGCCGCACGATCTCTACGGCGCCGCCTTCGGCTTCTGCCTCGCCATCCTGATCGCGGTGCGCTCGACGCCGACCGGCGTGCTTCGCCTCGACCAGCGCTTCCGCGACGCCGCGCTGGCCGATTCGGTCTCGCCGAGTGTCCGCGCGGCGGGCGCGGCGATCGCCGCGCTGCTCTTGCCGACGGTAACGGGATTTCTCTGCGCCTGGGCGGTGGCCGAGCTGACGACGGCCGCCGCTTACTGGTGGGCGGCGCTGCGCAGGCGCGGGCTGGCACTGGCGCCGGAGGGGCTGCGTCGCGTGGTGCGCGAGGAGCCGGCAGTGTGGCGCTTCGTCTGCCTCACCAACCTCTCCTCGACGATCACGCTCACCACCAAGCAGTTCACGCTGATTGTGGTCGGTGCCTTCGGCGGGCCGGCGGCGGCCGGCATGTTCCGCGTCGCCGCGCAGCTGGCGCAGGCGCTGGTGAAGGCGACCCAGACCTTCTCCCGCGCGGCCTATGCCGAGCTGGTCCGCTCCTTCGCGACGGGCAGCGATCGCGCCCTGCTCGCGCAGATGACCGGGATCGCGGGCGCCGTCGCGGCGGGGATGGTGGGCTTCGCGGCGCTGTTCGGGCAGCCCCTGCTGCACCTGATCGCCAGCCGGCAATTCTCGGGCGCCTACGGGCCGATCATCATTCTGGTGGCCGCCGCCGGGCTCGACCTGTTCGGTTTCGCCTTCGAGCCGGCAATGACGGCGCGGGGCCATGCCGGCATGGCCTTCCGCCTGCGCCTCGCCGCGACGGTGACGCAGGCGGTGCTGCTGTTCCTGCTGCTGCCCTTCTTCGGCGTGATCGGCGGCGCGTGGGCGACCTTCGGCGGGAGCCTGGCGGCGGTGCTGCTGACCGGATCGGCGGCGTTCCGGGCAGCGCCTGCGATCAGCGGACGTCTCGCGGCCGACGGGCCGCCGCGATGAGCACGTCGTGGTAAGCGCGCACCATCGCGGTGGCGTCATAATCGCGGACCCGATCGCCGGGGCGCACCGGGTCGTCGATCTGGCGGATCATCGCGGCGGCGAAAGCGTCGGGATCGGTGCCGTCGGCGAGCAGTCCGTAGCGGCCATCGCCGAGAACCTCGGCGGCATCTCCGGCAGAGCGGCTGGCTACGATCGGGGTTCCCGCCGCCATCGCCTCCAGCAGCGCGATCGACGAGCCCTCCCAGTGCGAGGCCAGTGCGAAGACGCGCGCGGCGCGGAGCCAAGGATAGACATTGTCGGTGACGCCGGCGAGCAGGACTCGATCCGCGACGCCACGCGCCCCGGCATGGGCAAGGAGCCGCTGGCGATATTCGTCGCTCCCGGTGCCGAGGATCACCAGCCGCACCGGGCGCGACCGCCGCGCGACCGCGATCGCGTCGATCAGCCCCTCGAAATTCTTCTGGGGCTGGAGCCGGCCGATCGAGAGGATGACAGGATCGGGGCCGGCCATCGGCTCCGGCACGGCCCCGCCCGGCGGCGGGATGCGCGACAGGTCGATGCCGTTGGGGACGAGCATGGCCCTGCCGCTGGCGATGTGCGGGGCGAATACGCCGCTGCGCGCGAGATTGGCGCCGACGAGGATCGAGCGCGCCGACCCGGCGACGAGCAGGCCGCTCCAGAAGCGGCGCCAGCGGTTGCGCAGTGGCTGCCCGCGCCGCTCCATGGCGTTGCTGAACACGTAGACGATCGGCAGGCCGAGGCCCCGGCTCGCCGCCCACAGGCTGAAATGGCCGAAATTGCCGCCGGACAGGATCACGTCCGGCCTCAGCTCGCGCAGCGTCCGGCGCAGGCGCGGCACCAGCGTCAGGCGAGGGAGCGGGCCGCTCGCGCGTGGGGCTGCCGCGGCGAAGCCGGCCGGCGCGACATCCTCGCCTCCGAACAGGCCGCTTCCGTATCCCGCAAGGAGGATGGCTTCGTCGCCATCCTGCGCGAAGGTCCGCGCCATCGCGATCATCGTGCGCACCACGCCGCTGGCGCGCATGTCCTGGACGTAGATCGCTATCTTCATGCCGGCCCCGGTCTGGAGATGATCGGATGATGTCCCTGACCGAGCTCTGGTATCGCGCGAAGAAGCTCTACGCGATCTACCCCGGCGTCGTCACGCCGGTTTCGGGCGGCTTCCTTGCCGATCATTATGCCTGGCGGAAGCAGAGCCGGAGCATGCCGCGCGCGGCCTTTGACGCGGTGGCGGGCGCGGCATTCCTTGCGTGGGTGCCGCATCGGGCACGGGCGGTCCAGCAGCGCTTCGGCCTCGACGACGCGTGGCGTGCGAAGGCGATCGCTATCGCCCGCGCGCGCTTCGCCGATCCCAACGACCTCGCGCTGTTCCGTATCGAGGACGCGTCCGAGCTCGATTTCTATATTCGCCGTTTCGAGGATGCCGGGCTCAACAAGCTGATCAACCCCAGGGGCTGGACGCCCGATTGCGTGCTCGCCGACAAGATCCGCTTCTACCAGCGCTGCGCGGAACATGGGCTGCGCCATCCGGCGGTGATCGCGACGATCGAGCGCGGACGGCTGCGGCTGCTGGCGCCGGTGCCGGAGCGACCGCTGCTGCTCAAGCCCGCGCGGGGCGAGGGCGGGCGGGGCGTCCGCTTCCTCGATCCGCCCGCCGCGGATGCCGAGGGCTGGCTGCAGGATGCGTGCCGGGGCCTGCGCGGGCCATGGCTGGTGCAGCGACGCATCGCCACGCACGAAGCGCTGCACGACCTCGCGCTCAATGCGCTGCCGACGGCCCGGATCACGACGATCCTGAACGAGCGCGACGAGTCCGAGGTTGCCAACGCCGTGTTGCGCATCCCCTCCGATCCCGCCGCGCAGGTCGACAACATGAAGGCGGGGGGCCTGCTCTGCCCGATCGATCTCGCGGACGGCGCGCTCGGGATCGCCTGCAAGGGCTATGGCGGCGGCGATTACACCGCCCATCCCGTCACGTGTGCCACGATCCCCGGCCGCAAATTGCCCGACTGGGAGGCGGCGAAAGCCCTGGTGATCGACGCGCACCTCCGCGCCTTCGCCGATTATGCGCTGATCGGCTGGGATGTCGGCTTCGCGCCCGACGGGCCGATCCTGATCGAGGGCAACGGCAAGCCCGGCGTGCTGATGCCGCAGCGCGCGGGGCGGCGGGGGCTGGGCGGGCAACGCTACGGCGAGTTAATCCGGCAGCAACTGGCCCGCAAGACTGACACGGAGCCGACACAAAAGCTTCGCTGAATCTAATTAGACGTAGCCATATGCACGAACCCTCAGTGAGCGGCGCGAAAAAAATCGGGGCGCCTATGGAGCCCCTCGCAATGCCGGAGATCGTGAAAGAGCGGCTGCGGCTGCTCTATGTCGCGAAGCATGCTCGCTCCAGTGGCCGCGCCGATGCCGAGGACGGCACCCATGCGGTCTATCACGCCGAGATCCGCGAGGTTCTGGAGGATATAGGCTTCGACCTCTCGATCGCCGACGATTATCGCGTGCTGTTCGAGCGACCCGACGTGGATTTCGTCTTTCCGCTGCTCAATCGCGGCGGTTTTCTCAATTCCGAGATGATGCTGCCGTTGCTCTGCAACCGGCTGGGCATCCCCTATCTGGGTGGGTCGCCGATCATCCGGGGCACGTCGGACGACAAGCACCTGACCAAGCTGCTGGCCCGATCGCGCGGCATTCCGACCGCCGACTGGGCGGTCTACCGGCGCGGCAATGTCGCCGACCCCGCGCGTTGCCCGAGGGCCGAGCGCTACGTGATCAAACCCAATGCGTCCTCCGCCAGCTGGGGCGTGCGCTCGGCCGACGATTGGGCCGGTGCGCGCGATGCCGTCGCCGCCATCCACGAGGAGGGGCATGACGCCATCGTCGAGCCCTTCATCACCGGGCATGACATCGAGGTCTCGATCATCACGATGCACGGCCGCCCCGTGATCCTGCCGACGATGATCGTCGAGCAGCACGACCCGGCCGAACTACGCAGCTATACCGAGAAGCGCGATCTGGACGGCGGCGTGAAGACCTACGCGATCAAGCCTTTCCACGATGCCGATCGCATCCGGGAGATCGAGGCGGCGGCGCGCAGCCTCATGGAGGAGTTCGCGCCCTTCGATTACGGCCGCTTCGAATGCCGGCTGGATATCGAGACCGGGCGGTTCCAGTTCCTCGAGGTCAATCTCAACTGCAACCTGTGGTCGCGCAAGACGATCAGCATGGCGGCGCGGCTCGCCGGCTGGACGCACGAGCAGCTCATCGAAACGATCCTGTGCGAGAGCCTGACGCGCAACGGGCTGATCGCGAAGGCGACGACCATGGCCCCGCGCGTCGGCCATTTCGTGCCTGCCACCTGGCAACCGGCGGCGGTGGCGCTCTGATGACGACGGCAATCGTCATGGCTGGTCGCCGCGAGGGGCATGTCGATCCGCTCGCGGCGGCGGCCGGGCTGTCCGACAAGTGCGTCGTGCCGGTCGCCGGTCGCCCCATGATCGGCTATGTGCTCGCCACCTTGCATGGCACGCCGGGGATCGGGAAGGTCGTCGTCTCGATCAACGATCCGGCCTTGCTCGACGATATCGAGGAGGCGCAGGCGCTCCGTGCGCAGGGGCGGCTGATCGTGGCCGCGGCGCGGACCAATCTGGTGGACAGCCTTTTGGCCGCGGTCGATCAGGCCGATTTCCCGATCTTCATCACCACCGCCGACAACGTCCTGCTGACGCCGGCGGCCACGAGCGAGTTCTTCCGGGGCGCCGAGGCGGCCGGGGCGGAGGTCGCGGTGGCCTTCGCGCGCCGGGAGTCGGTGTTGGCGGCGCATCCGCATGGCCAGCGCCGCTTCTATCGTTTCGCCGACGACGGCTATTCCAACTGCAATTCCTACTGGATCGGCAGCCGCAAGGCGCTGAAGGCGGCCGAGGTGTTCCGCAGTGGCGGGCAGTTCGCGAAGCATCCGCTGCGGATCGTGCAGGCGCTCGGAATCCTGAACCTGATCCGCTTCCGCTACGGGATCGGCACGCTCGACGAGGCCTTCCGCCGCTTCTCGCGGCGCTTCCGGCTGACGATCCGCCCAGTGATCCTCAGCGATGGCGCCGTGGCGATCGACGTCGACAATGCCCGGACGCTCGGAGTGACGGAAGCGATCCTCGCGGCGCGCGCCGGTGCCGCAGGCGAAAGCGCGCCCAGGCTCGAAACCGTCTGATCCGTTCCGGCTAGTCGCGGTTGGTCAGGTCGCGGCCGGCCAGCGCATCGCGGGCGATGGTGCCATGATCATGATAGGCCAGCGTGGCTTCCGACACGTTCGCTTCCCAGAAATCGGGCTCGGCATAACAAGCGAGCGCGGTGCGCAGCCGTTCGAGCTCGCGCTGATGCATGCGGAGCGCGGCCAGTGCGATCTTCATCTCGGGAAAGTCGTCGCCACCGCCCGCGCGCACGGCTGCACCCAACGGCTCCTGCCCATGGCTTTCGAGAAAGGCGGCGGCGACGGCTCTCGCGTCACCGAGGACAGGGCTCATCTTTGCTCGAAGAGTCTTGGCGGGACGGGGACGGGCGGTTGCCCCGCAAACGGCGTCCATGGCGTCGCCAGTCGCCCTTCCTCGGCTTTGTAGAAATACTGACTGCATACGAGCCACCCCTTCAGCGGACGAAGCGGTGCGATGCAGGTGAGCAGCAGGAAGGGCAGGCTGGTCACCAGATGCACCCAGACCGGCGGATCGAACCGGATCTGCAGGCCCAGTGTGAAGATGACGCTCGGGATGCAGCCGAAGCAGATCACGAAGAAGGCCGGGCCGTCGGCCGGGTCGGCGAAGCTGTAGCTCAGCCCGCAATGCTCGCAGCTCGGACGGAGCTTGAGGAAGCCTTCGAACAGATGGCCTTCCCCGCATCGCGGGCAGCGCCCGCGCAAGCCGGTGCGGATCGGTTCGAGCTTGGGCCAGGTCTGTGCAATGCTGCTGGTCATCGGTCTGCGCCTTGCTGGTGACAGACGGCGATGTAGGCATTATGTATGGACATAACAACCATACATAATGGATGCGTGACCCATGCAAAGCTGGACGCCCGAGATCGGTGCCGAGGACGGGCCCAAATATGCCGCCATCGCCGCCTCACTCATCCGCGCGATCCGCGACGGGCAGTTGCGGCCGGGCGAGCGCTTGCCCGCGCAGCGCGATCTGGCGAAGCGCCTGGGGGTCGACCTCACCACGATCACCCGTGCCTACGGCATGGTGCGCGACGGCGGTTTGATCGAAGGATCGGGGCGGCTCGGCAGTTTCGTGCGCAACGATCTGCCGATGCCCGCGATGGAGACCGACGATGTCGGCATGAACATGCCGCCGCAGCCGGCATCGGCCTTGCTCGACGAGGCGCTGCGGAACGGCACGGCGGCGCTGCTGCGGGCGGGCGGGGCGACGCCGCTGCTGCAATATCAGCCGAGCAGCGGCAGCCGGCATGATCGGGCTGCTGCGGCTGTGGCGATGACAGCCCATGGGCTCGCCTCGACCGAAGAGGAAATCGTCATCACGGCGGGTGGGCAGAATGCGCTCCATGCGATCCTCGGTGCGGGGATGGAGGGGGCGCCGGTGCTGGCCTTGGGGCAGCACGTCTATCCGGGCCTGCTGGTGTTGGCCGCCCGGTTCGGATTGAGGCTGATCCCGGTTGCCGGGGACGACGAAGGCCTCGATCCGGACGCGCTTTCGGCTGCCGCCCGGGTGGGTGCGACAGCGGTCTATGTCGTGCCGAGCAATGACAATCCCACGACCGCGACCATGGGAGCCGAGCGCCGCCGCGCGATTGCGGAGGTGGCGTGTTGCCACGGGCTCACCATCGTCGAGGATGATGCCTATGGCCGCCTGCCCGCAACGCCATTGGCGCCGATCGCTGCCTACGCCCCGGAACGGACCTGGCACATCGCCAGCCTCTCCAAGATCATCTCCCCGGCGCTGCGCGTCGCGCATGTCCGGGCACCGTCCACGCGTGATGCCTGGCGGTTGGCGGCCGACGTCCACGAGACGGCGGTCATGGCGCCGCCGCTCAATGTCGCGCTGATCTCCTTGTGGTTGCGCGAGGGGCAGTTGGGCGAGCTGATCGCGGCGGTGCGCGCCGAAGCGAGGGTCCGTCAGCGCGTCATCGCGCGCCATCTCGCCGGGCTGGATCACGCGATCCACCCTGACGGCTATCACGTCTGGCTACGCGCGCATCCCGGCATGGGCGCCGCCGAGCTGGCGGCGGCGCTGCGGCCGACGGGGCTGTCGATCGTGCCGGGCGAGGTCTTCCTTGTCGACCGAAGCCGGACCTCGCCGTTCGTCCGCCTGTCGATCGGCGGCGCCATCGGCCACGAGCGGCTGCGCCGCGCTTTCGAGACGCTGGAGATGGCGCTCATGCGTGGAGCCAGCCGGTCTCCGCTACGCTGACGCGCTCTCAGGCGGCGGCGAGGGCCGTCATGCGCCGGCTGCGATGGTGGAAGTAGAAGGCAGAGGCCAGCGTCAGCACGCCGAGGACGATCGCCGTCACGTAGCAGCAGCCGATGAAGAAGGGCAGCCAGCGCATCCCCGGCTCCGCGACGCTGCGGTAAAGGAGCAAGGCGACGCTGCCGCAATAGCCCGACGCATCGGCGATATAGATCAGAAAGCCCGCATTGCCGGCCTTGCCGATCGCCGCGATCATGCGATCGAACAGCATCGCGTTGAACGGCGTGTAGGAGAGGTAGAGGCCCGCGCCGGTCAGGATCATCCACAGGATCGGCCCGATCGCGCCTGCCTGGAAAGCCAGCGTCGAGATGCCTAGCAGCACCGCGCCGCCGATCACCACGCCGTGCATCACCAGCAGCGCGCGCATGTTGTCGCGGATCAGCATCAGCGCGCCGAGGCCCGTCAGCGCAATCACTGCGACGGGGATCTCGCTCGTCGAGAAGACGGCCGCGACATGCGAATAGCCGAGGCCGGCCCACAGCTCGGCGGCGAAATTGTCGCGGAAGTCGCGGATCGCGGTGAGCAGCACATAGCCCGCCACCAGCAGGATCAGCGCCAGCCCATGCTCGCGCAGGAAGGCCCGGCGATCGGCGCTGTCCATCGGCACGCGGGGTGTACGCTCGGCTTCGTCCTCAGCGCTTGGCGGCGGCAGCTTCTCCAGCGCCCAGACCGATCCGAACAGCAACGGGAAGAACAGCACGCCGGTCGCCGCCGGCATCCAGAACTCGCCGATGCCGGCCGCCATCATCAGCATGGCGACCGACTTCACCACGCCCGAGGAGAGGATGAAGCTGGCACAGAGGATCGCGCCGAGCAGCTCCGAATTGCGGCGCCCCTCCAGATAGCTGAACACAAGGCCCCAGATCATGCCGAGCGGCAGGCCGTTCAGGATCATGATCCAGACGTTCCACGGTGCCGGCAGACACGCGAACAGGATCAGCGCCACCCAGGCGAGCGCGATCAGCGCGACGATCGCCTTGCCCCGGCCGCGCCGCCCCGCTTCCGCGATCACGCGCACGCCGATCAGCTTGGAGGCCGCATAGCCGGCGACCTGCGCGATGATCACCAGCGTCTTGTAGTCGATCCCGAAAAGGCCATGGACATCCGAAAACTCGGCCGCCGCGATCGGCTTGCGGAAGGCGTACATGCAGAAATAGGCGCAGAATCCCGCGATCGCGCCGAGGGTGGTGACCACGGACGAGGGCCAGCGCGATTGCCGGGTTTCGTGGGGTAAGGCCGATCCGGAAGTTGCCACGCCGTGCATCTGGAGCAAGTCTGTTGCAGATCGGTGGCAATCCCCGATCGGCGCCGGGGAGCCTTACGCTTCGGCTTGCGCCGGAACTTCGAGCCGCTCCAGATCGGCGATCATGCCGGGACCAATCTGCTGCCAGCCCAGGCGCTGCTTCTTGCGCGAGATAGAAGCTTCGTCGCCATTTACGCTTCGCCAACCCTGATCGGCTATCCGCGATCCTGGGGAAGGGGGCCAGGTGCGACGATGGTGAGGATTCGGCTCTTCAACGGGGCAAGGGCGTCCGATGTGGACTTCGGCGCGACAGGGCGCCCCGGCACGCGCGACGTGCCCACGCCGCGCCCGCACCGGCAGACCAGCGACGCCCTCGCGCTCCTGCACAATTTCGAGCAGACCAGCCAGGGCTGGTTTTGGGCGACGGACAATGCCGGGCGCCTGACCTATCTGACCGAAAGCCTGTCCGTCACCTTGGGGGTGGAAGCCGACGCGATCATCGGCTCGGCCTTCACCGATCATTTCGTCCGTTGTGATGAAGTGGCCGAGGTCAGCAGGACGCTGCCTTTCATGATGGCCCGTCGTTCTAGCTTCGAGAAGCTGATGCTGCGGGCCGCCAGCCGCAGCGATGGCCGCTGGTGGCTGGTGTCGGGCACCGCCCAGTTCGACGGCGCCGGCAACTTTCTCGGCTATCGCGGGTCCGGCGTCGACATCACCGAGCAGCGCCGGTCGTCCGAGCAGGCCTCGCAGCTCGCCATGTACGATGCGCTGACCGGCCTCCCGAACCGCCTCCACATGACGCGCACGCTGGAGACGAGCCTGGTCGCGCTGCGGACGCAGAAACGCCCCTGCTCGATCCTGCTGATCGACCTCGATCGCTTCAAGCAGGTCAATGACACGCTGGGTCATCCGGCGGGCGACACGCTGCTGAAGCAGGTCGGCGAGCGGCTGCTGATGATCGTGGGCGACAGGGAGAAGATCTTCCGCCTCGGCGGCGACGAGTTCCAGATCATCCTGTCCGGCAGCGACGATCGCGGCATGCTCGGCGGTCTGGCCAACCGGATCATCTCCAGCCTGTCGCAGCCCTACACGGTCGCGGGCAGCCGCTGCATCATCGGCGCATCGATCGGCATCGCCGTTGCGCCGGACGACGGTTCCGCCAGCGAGGAGCTGATCCGCAACGTCGATCTCGCACTCTATGCCGCGAAGGCGGGCGGGCGCGGCCGCTTCCGTT
>Ga0157362_1000840_pt1 | contig 11613 bp, 10 predicted proteins | sample AttlaeALBM3_FD_111480 | JGI IMG/M metagenome (GOLD analysis project Ga0157362, IMG submission 111480) | Fungus gardens microbial communities from leaf cutter ant in Ribeirão Preto, State of São Paulo, Brazil - Atta laevigata ALBM3 | ecosystem: Host-associated > Fungi > Mycelium > Unclassified ... | reverse complement strand
ATTCAACTGAGGTATATCTACAACAGATGACCAGTATTTATACTACTAGACAGTCAAGGCACCGTTCTCATGGTACCTGACATATATTCCCACAGAGTCCAATATTAGATTTACAGGCTCACATGGTATGACACAGAAGAGAAGGAAGGCAGACAGTGGGAAGGCGATTGGAGAGACGATGGCTCTTAGGTGGGAACCTACTCACGTCACTAAGCCCAACCCTAGGGTAGTCCCTTTACAGTAACTACTGGAGTACTTATACTAAGTCTGGAATAGGAGGAGTACAAGTAACTAGTCTATATCATGATCCTATAGGAGTAGACAACAGGAGTTCAGAAGCAAAAATTTAGTAATAATATAAAATATAAAAGAAATTATATTATTAAATGGGTATTTTCCATCATATGACAAGTAATAACATTTGTAGAGTATGGAGGATATGAATACAAGAGAACAAAGATAGTAGAGAACTAAGAACAAAAATTTGTCTCTAGAGAACAGTTGAGTAATGTATGGTATAAGAGTTGTCTCAAGGCATGGAAGTAGAGGAATAGCAAAGCAGAGATAGGAAGGGGAAGCAAAGTTAAATGCATAAAGTGCAAATAGAAAGATACAGTGGTAAAAGAGAGAATATGTAACAAAGAGAAGATTTTGTGCCCTGAATATAAAACAGAGAAAAGAAAACTGTGGTAAAACTAGAGAATTATAAGGCTTAGCCAAGATGACTTAGTCCTACTCCTTATTTGAGTTGACAAGAAGAACTCAATGGAGTTCTTATTAGATTCTATATACTACTTATATAACTACTACATAGTCTGTGTCCTATTTTCCCATGCTTATTATATGACTTCATCATGTGGCATCACACTAACATATGACCATAATGTGTGACATTTGTCATGTGACACTTTCCCACACTCCTTTCTTATGTAAAAAGTCCAAATAAGAAAAGAAATATAAATAATAACTTAGCCATTTTGCCCAGTCATGAAAGAGATAGCAGTATAGCCCAAAGAGATAAAAGTGTAGCAAGGCAGCATACAGGATAAGACTCTGAGAAGTATAGCAGACAAAGAAGTAAGGAAGACTTTCAAAATGTTGAGAGAAGTATAGCTCAATATCAAGAAAGTGGACATAGATAAGAGGGTCACTGTAAAAGTGTTATTGGATAGTAGAGCTATGAAAATATTCATAGACAAGAAGACAAAAAAGAAGTATGGTTTCAGATTACAAAAACTAGAAAGCCTACTCATAGTAAGAAATGTAGATAGAATAGGAAATAGTGGCAGAAACATTATGCACTAGGTAGAGGTCAATATGTTCTACAAGAACTATATAGAAAAAATGAGAATGGATATATGTAACCTAGGTATCACAAATGGCCACTTACTGATTTGTGATGGGTGAATTTAGTATTCAAAAGGCTCAAAAAAGCAAAGTTAGACAAGTAGCAAAAGATGTTGTTAAGTCTGAGATCTAATCCTTAGACTATGAGTCCTTAAATACATAATTGCAATAGTCTGTACACTAGAACAGATCATCATATGCTACTACCTATTGTTCTACATATGATAGTGCCTTTGTACTGGAAATAGTGATAACTTAACCATATGGAGGCTGTCCTTTGTTCTAAGAAAAGGACAGATGACTATCTATGGATAATTAATTAAGTCTATGTGCAAACATTGAGGTCTTCATATCTCTAGTAATATTAATTGCCTTGGTATTATTTTGGGCTCATTCTGAGAAGTATGAAGAGGGCTTCTTTGATGCTTAAAAGCAAAGCATCAATCATGGCAGTTTCTGAGATATCAGTGATTTAATAAATGGTACCATAGTGGTTACCTGTTGATCTGCTTGATATCTTGGCCAATATTGATTGCCTTGAGATATGACTAGTATCAAATGAAAGGTCTTTTTAAGGGCTTTTGGGTGCCATTAAGACTGTGAGAATTGTCAAATAATTGATGGAGATATGGCCAAGTGAAGTTTGTAACATTAGAAAGAACAGAAATGATATTAGGCATGCCATGACTACTGTAAGGGGACCCCTCACACACAACTCCAGAGCCTGTATTAGTCCTCCAGAGTGACCCTGCAGCTGATCAAATATTACTACGTAATATTTGGTCTTATCCCCATTGTTTTAAGTGCATTCCATTGCCATCTAATGTACTTTCATTGTTCAGACCCTGGTTATCAAAAGTAGGGACACAAGGACACTGTAACATATTTCATAGGATATAATTTATCTGAGAAATCTCCTAGATTGTTCCGCTCTAGTCGCCCTAACAGCAAAATTAGATCTCATTATCAGAGCCCTAGAAATTCTTAGTGGACAGCCACCCTCTAGTCGCCCTCTGCTAATGAACTCCGGCCCTCTGATCACTCCACTCCAAGAGAGATGTCGCTCTCTGCAGACACCCTCCCAGCCATCATCAATGCCTTGGGCTACCTGCAGCACTATCTCCAAGAGTTGACCAAATGTCAGAATGCTTCGGAATATGCTATCAACACCACCCTTGCAGACCTGACAGCCCAATTACAACAGCTCACCTAACTAATAACTGGCCCTGCCCCCGCTCTAACAGTTGCTCCGCCTCCAATACCCACGTCTCCTCCTCTTGTTATCCCTCCTTCTCCAGTTCCATCTGCCCCGTCTAAACAGCAAACGAGGCTGAAACTCCCTTCTCCCCCAGACTTCTCCAGTGAACAGAACTCTGGTTGAGCCTTCTTTAACTCCTGTATGTTATATTTACACCTAGCCCTGGAGCAGTTCAGCTGTGATGAGGAGAAAATGTTATGAACATCGAGTGGGACTATAACTACTATCAGCCATGGTCTGATAACGAGTGGTTAGTAGACGAGATGTTGGCAATGCTGGATAAAGACGTGATGATGCAATAATGTATCACATGTCTGAAGACCCTCAAAGGACATTTGGACTCATGGTATGAACAGGACTCTTCGGAGAAATCTCAAACTATTTCTCTTTCTATTTTTGGACTGTGCTAAAATGGGACAACATTGGACTAACCCATTAATAGACACTGACTCAACTTGTCACCTTCATCGCTTCTGTCACTGGGCTGTCACTTAACTAGTCACTCTTAGTTACAAGTATTGTTACTATCTTGTAACATAGTCACTAGATCTAGTTAGGATAAATACAGACCAGAAAGAGAAGGGAATGACAAGTTCTCTCTTTCTGTATTCCCTTTGTAAATCTTACTCTGAGGAATCGGTGCTCTTACTTGTCTTAGGACAATCTCAAGGGTGCTACTCAAAGTCTCGTTAACATCTCTCTTCCGATATAACTTCACTGAAAACCTTAATCAGATCCTCTATCGAGGAGTGTGAAGATATCAAGTGTTAGATATAAGCTTCAAGTTGAACGTAAAATCAACTGTGAGGTTTAGAGTCTTAACAGAAAATCCTTTGGACCCTCACTTTTTTCAAAGATGGATAAGCTGTGAGGTGGTCCAAGAACCTCTTTTGCTAGGAGGTGGACACTAACATCTTTTTTATCCAATCCTGGGCCTACTTTGAACAACAGTTCTGGAGTCAATTCTTTCCAGTCAATGTGGAAGCAGATGCCGTTAATACTCTAGAAGGCTCTTTGTATTATCAAGGAAACTGGATGGTAGACAATTACTTGGACAGTTTTCTGACCTTGGTCTCCGACACCAGGTATACTAACCCCTAGACCCTGGTGGTAAAGTTCCACTGAGGCCTCAAGTCGAACATCCAGAGCCAAATTGCCACCATGCCCTTCAAACGACCCGCAGATACTGATCCAGAGGCTTGGTATGCAGCCACATGGAGGATCAACCAGGCACAGTTGATCAATGAGGCCTTTCAATCCACGCTCTGGTCAACAACTACAGCCTCCATGCACTCTGCCCTTCCTTAGTCTACCTCTCTTTTGATATTCTACCCTTCTCAGTCCGCTCTGCCTCCTGTTCCACTAAGGCCCTCTCCACCTGCACCATCTGAAGGAATACCTATGGATGTAGACGCAGTCCAGAAAGTGTGCTCCCTACCTCCATGAGGGTGCTATCGGTGTGGAGAAGCCAACCATCTCGTAAGGGACTATCCCCACCACCTGAACATCCAGAGGTTAACTGTGGAGCAGCGAGAGGAATTGATCAAAGACTTGATGGCTTTGAAGGATGCAGTAGAGGAAGAGGAAGTTGGCACTGCCCCAGAGGAGAATTTTGTTTAGTGTGGCTAGCGAAAAGTGCACCCTAGTTGCTGTTAGTAAATAGGTTTACTGTATTGAATGTAGAAGAAGTCAATACAGATATCTATGAACCTATAGATGTACCCCTCCCCTCCTATCTGAATAAGAAAGCCCTATCTCAGAGGCCAAAATGGGAAAAGAGGCTACCCAGACAACTCTCTACCAGTACCCTTGATGCCCATGGAACATCCATCATCCTTTCTATAGAGATCAGTACCACTGACACCAGTGAGATACATTCCATCAAGATGCTTTTGGACTCCAGAGCTATGGGTAGCTTCATAGAGAAAGACTTTGTCCGTACAAAAGACATTAGCACCCAGAGCATCTCTTGCCCCATACTGGTGTACAACATGGACAGCTCCCCCAATAAAACAGAGCAGATCTCTGAAGTGATAGATGTAGTCCTCCATTACAAGACCCACTCTGAAAGGACACTCCTTGCCGTCTCCAGCCTAGAAAAGCAAAGCATGATCCTCAAATATACCTGGTTCAAGGACCACAATACAGAGGTCAATTGGCAAACCGGAGAAGTACAGATGAATCAATGCCCCCCTCAATGCAAAGGATGCCACGTAATACAAAAAGAACAAGCATCACAGAAGAAAATATAGGCCAGAGCTATCAACATCTGTCAGTTCAGACCTCCTCCAGAGTACGTGGAAGACTCAGAAGAGGACAAGACCCACCTCCAGATATGCAAGATTGAATACAAACAAGAGGACAGACTCTTTGTGACCAGAATCCACCCAGAGTATGCTATAGAGAACCTACATGCCACCTCCACAATCTCCCAGAAACTTGTGGAAGGAGCCCGTCATGTTATGAACATCAAGTGGGACTACAATTATTATCAGCCATGGTCTGATAATGAATGGCTCGTGAATGAGATATTAGTGATACTAGATGAGGACATCATTATGCAGTAATGCATTGAATGTCTGAGGACTCTAACAGACATTGGACTCATGGTATGGACAGGACTCTTTGGAGAAATCTCGGACTATTTCTCTTTCTATCTTTGGACTGTGCTAAATGGGACAACATCGGACTAACCCATTATTAGACAATGACTCGACTTGTTACTCTCATCGCTTCTGTAACTGGACTGTCACTTAACTAGTCACCCTTAGTTACAAGTAGTGTTACCATATTGTAACGTAGTCACAAGATCTAGTTAGGATAAATACAGACCAGAAAGAGAAGGGAACGGCAAGTTCTCTCTTTCTGTATTCCCTCTGTAAAATCTACTCTGAGGAATCGGTATCCTTACTTGTCTTAAGACAACCTCAAGAGTGCTACTCAAAGTCTTGTTGACATCTCTCTTCCAATATAACTTCACTAAAAACCTTAACCGGACCCTTTGTCGAGGAGCATGAAGATATCAAGTGTTAGATATAAGCTTCAAGTTGAAATGCATATTCAACTGTGAGGTTTAGAGTCTTAACAGTACAGGCATATTTCCCATTCAATGGCCAACTATTGCCACTGACATATGAAAAATCAGAAGAAAGTGGTATTAAAGAGTGGCCAGCGGCCATAGTGCTAATGGGAATCAAAAGGTTTGATCATGAAACAAAGGTAAAAGCAAGGTCAGAGAGACAAAATCTCCAAACTGCTTCACAATTGTGCACTAAACAAGTAGGCACTGGGGAGATAAATTAAATAATAGAGAGCTTACTAAAGGTAAAAGTCCAAAGAATAACCAAAACATATCAAATAGAAATCTAAGAAGAAAAGAACTGTTTTTTAGTATCCACTCAAGAGAACCCTTACTGTAATAGGATCTCTAAGGCACACGTTCATCTTGCACCATAACACTACTACTCTTACCTAGTCTAGTAGCCTGGCTCGCCATCAATACAGCAGTACTACCTAGAGCTTCCATGCCATTGTGTGGGCTCTTCTTCAGCTGACCATACAACTAGAAGCTAACTCCAATGACCCATAGCAAGTGGTTAGCTCCTAGTGTAAGTGAATGCCTGAGTCCGTTGAGCTTGAGTCTCCCTTTGAGAAAAGTTTTATAGAGTTTTCATAAAACAAACACAAAAGAAAACCTCAAATCACTCAAATAGCCTTTCAGCTCTAGAGTAACAGAGGGAGAGATGATGGGGGGGAAAAGTCTTTTTTTCTCTCTGTGCCCTAGAGTATTTTATTAGGATTACAAAGCAGTAATACAACAAAAGAAAAGAAACAAAGAAAACTTCCAAATTCCCAAAGATAGTAAGAGTGAAATGATGAGATGGCACCTCTCCCAATCACTTGGCTACTACTCCCCACTCCTCTAATCCTACTCTGGGGGTTCTTCTCTAAACAGTGGATGGCTCTCAAGCCTTTTGCTAGGCCATAGAGAGAGGTGGTGATCTCGAGTTGTCTTGCTCTTGAGCATGTTGTCTTCATCAAACACCTCTTCTTTCACCTCTCTTCCTAACCTCTCTAGTCCTTTGACTACTCCTCTATACCTCATCACATCTTCAAGCCTCAGTCTTCTTCTGTTAGGTTTGCAATGCGGTTCTTGAGAGGACTTGTCTTGCTAGTTCTTGCTATAATTAGCCATCAGCAATGATGGCCCTGCTCTGATGGTAACCTAAACATTATAAATAAGTAGCTGCTGCTGAGATATGATATCATTCTGTTAGAAAACATTCTTCTAAGGTCCTTTCCACTCTCAAGAGCACTCTAGAGGAGAGTTCTGTTATAAATCTGTTATGAAATTCTCTGGATAATCTTTATGAGGTCTCTGTAGTGGTAGTCACAGCCACTACTCTGCTACTCAAGTCATATGCTCAAGTCCACGACTGGGCATCTAAGAAACATCTTTGGGGGGCTGAACTTGTCTCTCAAGCTGGTTATTCTCGTTATTAAGGTGAAAAATATTACTTTTATGGCCTAAATGGCTGTCCGGCATGACAGCGCAGTGGCATACACACTACTTACTTACCTAATAGATAGTGAGAACATCGTGAGATATTTGTGAGGCAAAGGAATAATGATATATCATTTGTAATGGACAAGCCCTTTATATACATAAGGGAAGTGGAGTAATAATGTTATGAGAGCCCCAAGAAGGAGATAGTTTCTCGTGTATTTGAATACTTAATCCACAACATCAAGTCATATAACGGAGTAGAGATATGAATAGCATGGGAAGCTTAGGTAATTATATCATGTGGTCAAAGAACATTCCAGAAGGACATGTGATCATGGACTAGTAGTGTATAGCCACTTGTAAAAGTAGTATAAGAAGTTGAGCAATATAACAGAGAACTCCATTGAGTTCTTCCTGAATATCCACCTAGGGTAATCACTAAGGACTATCACAGTCTCTCAATAACAAATAGGAATGATGCGAGGCAATGGAATATGCAGAAGAGGAATTAGGTAGGTAAATATTTAAATATTTGTACACCCCCCCTCTGTCATAACTTGGCAAAATGGCTAAGTTATTATTTATATTTCTTTTCTTTTCTTTTTCTTTTCTTTTATCTTGGACTTACTACACAGAAGGAAGTGTGGGAAAGTGTCATGTCATATCACATGACAGGAAGTCACAGTGTCATGTCACATGATGTCACATGATAAGTCACATGGTAGACATGGGAAAGAAGTGTACAGACTATATAGTAGTTGTATAAGTAGTGTAGAGAATTTAACAGGAACTCTATCGAGTTCTCTTTGTCAATTGCTGAACAAAGAGCAGTTGGCTTTATTCTGGCTTGGAGTTTAGCTTCCTTACACCCTCACTTAGTGCATAGTTCTATGCCTGTAAGTGATAATCATGCATAATACAGTGTCTTTTCTGTTCAATGAAAAATTAAACCCAGCTATGCTCAAAATTTGCAAAACTTGACGTGACTAAGGTTCTTAGTGAACATATTGGTGGGGTTTTCATTTCCTTTGATAAAGAATAGTTTGACTTTCCCTTGAGCAACAAAGTCTCAGGTTGTATGAAAACAAATGTTTATGTGTTTGTTCCTTGACTTGGTAACTGGGTTTGATAACATAAATATTGATCCTTGGTTGTCTCCACTGATGTAGATAGGTCCAAATCTATAGCCAAGTTCAGTTATTATTGAGTGTATCCAGACACATTGACAACTGCAGTTTGATAATACTATATACTCAGCTTTGGTTGAGGACAGCGCTATTGTCTTTTGTGCCCTTAATGTCTAGCTAAAAGTACCACCTGCAATCATCAAGAAATACCTGGTCTGCAACTTTTGGTCTTCAGGGTTTGAAGCCTAGTCAGAGTCAGTACAGGCATAGATTCCAAGTTTGGAGTCTTCAGAATATACTAGAGAATAGCGCTGTGTGCCTACAAGATAGCAACAGATATATAGTGCTTTATTGAGATAGTCCTGAGAGGGATTCAAGGTATGGCAAGTGAGTTGGGTGACTATGAAGGCTATGTCCAGTCACATGCCAAGCATGAGGTATAGGAGTGAACCTATAATTGTCTGGAAATGCTTCTGTAATTGGTAGTTGATAGATCCTTCATGCTTTTGTGGATGGTATCCAGATGGCAATGGAGTGGGAGTTAGTCACATGTTTTCCATTCAGAAGTATTGTAGTATTTTTATTAGGTAATCAGTTTGATTGATAAGGATTTTATGATCATGGCATACTATACACATCCAAAGGAATTCAGACAAATCCCCTAGGTCTCTGCACTCCCATTTCTCCATAAATCTCATCTTGATTTTGTTTAGGAGTATCTTGTCTGGTCTATAGAAGAAGGGGTCATCAATGTACACAACACCTACAACAATGTTTGTTCCTACTTTGCCATACCAAAAAGTTCCTGCTTCAGATTTTAGTTGCTTGAACCCAAGTTCCTTCATAGAGGCATCAAGTTGGTGCCACCAGGCAAGCCCTGCTTGTTTTAATCCATAGATTGCTCTTCAAAGTCTGAGCACTATGCCAGTGTCTCTTGTGAGTCCTTCAGGCTGCTCCATGTATATCTCCTTATCAAGTTTGCCATAAAGGTAGGCATTCCTAACATCCAGACCAGTAATATGCCATTTTTTAAGAGCAGCCAGTCCAAGCATAAGCCTAACTGTCTCAAAGTGTACAACTGGTGAGTAGATATCTATGTAGTCAGTCCCTTCACACTGAGTAAAACCTTTCATGACTATTCAGGCCTTTGTTATCACAAAGCCTTGATGACTTAGAGACCACTCGAGGTGATTGTTTAGAAAGAACTTGATGGAGTTTTCTGTTAGATTTGACTACCTACTTATACTACTTTTACAAGTGGCTGTACCCCTATTACTACACAGTCACATGTCCTTCCAGAACATTCTATGATCACATGATCTTGTCACGTGATATGTTTACCTGATCTCCCACGCTATTTATATCTTGACCCCGTTATATGACTTGATGTTAGAGATTAAATATTTAAATGCATGGGAAACTCTTTCCTCCTTGGGGCTCTTATAACAGCCTTTTTGCATCCATCCAGTTTCACATCAAAGACCCATCGACATTTTATTGTCTGCTTGGTTATAGAACTTTGTTCCATTTTTTCAAATGTTCTTCTATGCCAAAGTGCCTCTAGTTTATCTTGGTAGGCATATTTGAACTCTCTGTGAATATCTGGATCCTTTATTTTTGCTATGTCTTTGTATTGCTATTCTTGGACTTTAGAGATGTCTGGCTTGTGTTTTGGGCTATCATCAATTGGTGAGTGAGCAAATTTTATGAGATAGTTGAACAGGGGTGCTCCCTGTTCACAGCACAGGTGTGCTAGATCCTCTAAGTTGATATCTTTTGGAAGGCCGTTATTCTCAGGGTCTGGTACCAGATTATCACTAGATCAGTTGTTACCAGGAACTTCAGGATTTTCATCCTGATGAGTGCAACTGGGGCCAGGATGTCCAAGCTATTTTCATGCTGCAGCCAGGTTTGAATTTTTCCGGGTGTGTTTCTGACTTCTTGACCATTTTTTCTGTTTACCAAAGCTTTTTAGTTGATCTACAGGATACCAGTCTTCTCCGTAAATATTCCCTGGTTGATGAGGCACATTGCGCACTCAAGGAGAGTTCCTTCTAGGCTGACCCTTATCCCAATTTGAGTGCAGTTGACTGGAAATTTGTGCAAGAGGTTGCACCTATTGATTATCATCAACAGTTCCATTGTTACTATAATTTCTTTTGTGCTGTGGAGACTTTGGGGGTAGATAATAAGGTAGGTCATCATCATCATTGAGCTCTGAAAGGCTTTGAGGAGATAGACTTTGTTTTGGATCTGGTAGAATCCAGTTTTGCTGCTTAGTATCTTTACAGCAAGAGAATGATTTTTCATCAAAATCTGCATGAGCAGATGTGAATACAATGTTTCCTGGTAAGTGTAAGGAGACACCCTAAGATTGCTTAGATAACCTGGTAGGGTTTGTATCATCTAGCGTTCCCACAGATCCTCGGAGTCTGTGGTTATAGCTCCCTTCCCTCTAGTTTAGGTCTCCATCACAGTACTACATAGCTATATCTGGTAGTGTTGTCATTATTGTCCTGATGTAAGTATCCATAGCAACTGGCGCACAGACCAGGCTAGTCTAGTATATATAGCTAGTGATGTATAGTATAATACCTTACCTCAACAATAGTTTGAGCTCCTGGACTATCCATGCTCTAACTTAAGATGCCTCGTCTACTATATTTGAGTGTGTTCTGGGTGCCATTGAGTGATCTCCTTACAGTAAGCGCATAAATAAATTTCCATGCTCCCCTGATGCAATGCCTAGGTAGATCATGAGTTTTGATTTTGGGGACATTTTGTCCTTATGTGTCCCTTTTGGCAGATAAACATATGCTCCACAACCAAATACTTGGATATGGTTCATGACTGGTTTCTCCCCTTCAAGGGTCTTGTAGGGGATACACCAATCAAGCTGAGCTTGAGGGGTTTAGTTGTAGAGGTAGCAAGTATGGTAGAATGCAAAGTTCTACCAGTTTTTAGGTAGGCATGCATTGAAACACATTGATTCTACCTTACTTCAACCTAACAAAGTCCCTTTTCACCCCTGGAAAACCATCAGTATGGATCTGGTAGAACCATTACCTGTTGTGATAATCTTAGATAACAACTTCGGATCTTCACCATTGGACACTTGTAATATATATACTTTATTACTCATTGTCAGTCTACTAGCTACATAGCCCTTCGGAACTCTACAGCATCCGATGTACCGACTGTAGACTATAAAAACCCAGACTATAACTGTCAGAATAGCTAACTCCAAAGCCGGAATTAAGCCAACTGCTCCTTTATCAGCGTTTGACAAGGAGAACTTGATAGAGTTCTCATTAGATTCTGTACACTATTTATACAAGCAGAGTAACCCTAACCCTGTCCTTTTATCCCGCGCT
>Ga0157362_1000839_pt1 | contig 11615 bp, 6 predicted proteins | sample AttlaeALBM3_FD_111480 | JGI IMG/M metagenome (GOLD analysis project Ga0157362, IMG submission 111480) | Fungus gardens microbial communities from leaf cutter ant in Ribeirão Preto, State of São Paulo, Brazil - Atta laevigata ALBM3 | ecosystem: Host-associated > Fungi > Mycelium > Unclassified ... | reverse complement strand
TACTATTGTATATATATATATATATTATAAGTCGGGAAACATGAATTACATTAGCAACTGATATTATATAGAACATTAGTAATTTGTTCTTGTCTCAATTATTGAATAATCGCTACATTCTTATGATAAAGTTCTAAAGGATGGCCAGACGCAATGCACGTGAAGTAAGACATCCATCATGGAAAAGTAATACAAAAGTAGTACATTACCATTTTTTCACGAAGACTGACGAACACTAAAAAAAAATTAAGGAAACGAAGAATAAAATAGAAACAGACATTATTCGATCTGGGATCTGTTTTTGTATTTCCTTTTAAATTTCTTTTAAATTCATTACAGGCAGTACGAACAAAACAACTTTATGTAAAAAATTTCTAAACTTAAAATTAGATAAAAGAAAAAAAAGCGAAGATGCTGAGTGCAAAAAGTACGCAAAAAGCAAAAGTTACGAATTCGCGAAAGACATTTGATTTTACGGAACGGATCGCACGTGTCTTCAGTGGCTGAATGTAGTTGAACATATCGACATCTCTTCGTCTATGTACGTGTCAATGTACCCGACGTGCACGAACGTGCCGACTGGTTCTCAACGTGATTGATACAATTGACTGATCCACGAGGAAAGAAGACGCGGGAGCGGTCACGTCCGGATATTAGGTATTGCACGTGATTCAACTGCCGTGGGGAATTTCGGAGACCCAAATGCTGGGGGCAAGACATGACCGACAAACGTGAGCGATCTGTATCGGAAACTCACGTTTTTGCCGATTATTCGTTTGTTTGGCGTTATCATAAGGGTCCGCTTCGCGCTTTCGCGATAAGCGTGCGATACGAGCGATACGATATGGTGCGTGCGATGCTTGCGTGTAATAAGTACATACGTGCGTGCACCCGTGTAACCGTTGCCAGTTGCGGCACGTTCGGGGCAAACGTGACGCCAGGCACGAAAAGAAATACCCAGCGATACTGATAAGAAGCCGATTACGTCGACGGTTTGGCTGACGGATGTGCGTCGATGGACGGTTAAACATAATTCTTGGAATGTCGCGACTTCGTGGTTTCAATGGCCGCTTAAGTTGTCTGTTCATAGAAACGTGGGATAAAAATCGCAGCGTCGTCAGAAAAACGTTCTGATGAGAAGCATTGAGAAAAAAGATTGTTCATCATTAAATTTATTTTATTTTATTTTATTTGTCTTTATTTCTTTTGCTAAAGAATGTAAGCACCCAGAAAACACAAAGTGTCCAAAATTAAGACATGAGATACTTTTGGTATCTAAAAAAAATCTTAAAGACATCTTATTTTGGATTTTGTTGAAGTATGCATTCAAGTAAGATGTAAATATGTTTGACTTAAATGCATAATTCTTTATCAAAAGAAATAAAAAGTTGGTTACTATTTACTGGGCAATCCGATACTTTTGAAAAGATACTTTTGCAATAATTTTTTTTCTTCGCGAACCGTCTTATCAACTTGTCAGAAAACACAATCATGCCTGTTGTATTTTTATTCAGGAATTTTTATGCTTTAACGTTAAAATAAAATGAGAAAGAAAATAACTGAATAACGATGCAAGGGAGGGAAAAAGTCGGTCCGTGCGATAGCTCTGAGACGATCGGTGCAACGCAAATTGACATTTCTGAAGGGGGTTCAAACTGCTCCCTCTGACCTTTCGGCGCGCATCATTAATGAAGCAGATATCTAATTTTATGATGCGTGATACGGCAGCAATAGTGCCGTTTTATCGTTGGCTATTTATGGTCGCGCGGAATATGTTTCTCACGGAGAGTTAATCTTTGCGACCTCCAAGGCGAATGTAGTAGTTTCAATGTAGTAGTTTCTATTATGTAGCATCACAACGCTACATAAACAACAGTTTTATGTGCAACTGACACATGTTATTTTCTTTAAATAAATAGATATGCAACAATTTCTTTTATAAACATAGAATGCAAAAAACTTTTTCAGACGAAAATCATCTCGTTATAAAAAATTCTTTTCAATATTCTAAGATTATTATTAGCATTATTAGATTGACGAATAATTCAATTTATGATATTACTATTTCAGTTTTAATTTAGGACTGCGTTTTTTTAAAATCGGCTGAGTTCACAAAATAGTGCAATTTAAAGTACTGCAGAAAAGAAAAATGTCTAGTTGAAAAATAAACGATCAGAAGATTCTGATGTCAATTTCGATTATTTTAACAAGAATTTTGTAGATTTAAGATTTCTGAGAAGTCGCCGTGACCGTATTGAATTGTGACGTCATAAGTGAGGAATGACGCGTTAAGGTGCTTGTAAATAAAGAAAATGAAATAATGAAATCACTTTAAAACACTTGTAAAAATAGGCCAAAGCTGTCGTTATCTTTCCTGACAGTCAATAAATATAGTCGTAAAAGACACGTGAAGTGCATTTACAAATACGCATGCGACTAGACTATTTTTCGCTTCAAGTATATTTTAACTATTCAAGAGCTTTAACCAGAAAATTCTGATTCATCTACATTTTCAATCATACGGAATTTAGCACTTCTTTACCTAATTACTAACACTAAAAACATTCGTTTAAAAATGCCCAAATTAAATTTTAATTTCAATCATTGATTTTCATGGATTATTTGATCGCAAATTTCTATTTTCAAATTTATGTTTTAAATATATATATATATGTACACACACAAATACACACATATACACACACATCTATACATGTTTTTTATTTTAGTATTATGTAAGAAATTTGAAAAATTTAATAGTGAACATTAAATAAAAAATGAGGCACACAATTTCGTTGTTTACAATATTATTAGAATTAGGAGAAGTATTTTTTTTTATCATGACATTGAGTGACAGCTTGTTATCGTTTGTTGGATAAGTGAACACGTGGCAATAAGATATCGCCTACTCGCGGCGACCGTACCTACTTTCGAAAACTAAATCGCATTCTACTGTGAGCGACCTCGTACTGTGACTGTCACGTAAGAACCGGATTTCGTACTCCAGACGCGTATTTAGGGCGGAAGTGCAAGTCTGGCGATAGTTTTAACTGGTGGTCACGGCTCTGTCACTCGATTCCTTTTACAGAATGGCCACGTCGAGAGCGCGCGATAATCTATCAATGGAACGAATGTTCCACTTTGCTTATTTTTCATCAGGATCATATTAATTTTTAAATTCAATGAAACATTAAGTGTTATTAAGTCTTAAGAAAATGAGTGTCGTTTGGCAAAAGTTTTGCTAAATTTATGTGAATCAAATTAGAATCTATTATATTTTAAATAAAATATTTTAAATAAAGAAGTTAAAGATTTTTGCGAAATGTGAAGGATGCGCGCGTAAAGTTTCTTCTAATTATAAGAATTTTATTATTTCGATTGAGGATATTATAATAATAATAATAATAATATACGAAGAGAATGTTTTCTTAGAATTTACCCTGAAAATATGACAGCCGTGGAACAACATTGTATTTCGAAGAATTTTATTAATCTCTCTCATTCATTAATAAAACTACAATAAAGTATAAAATAAGTTGCAAAAGTATTTTCACAATTTAATAAAATACTGATATCAGAAATTATTCGCGAATAATTTGATCAATTTTACTGAAGTGCATGGTAAAAATCTTTAAAATATTGTATCACAACTATCATATTTTCAGAGTAAATTTTAGAAGAAAATTCTCTCCGTGTAATAATAATAACAATACCAGCGAGAAATAACTCATCGACTGGATGTCAAATCAATATTGATACGAAATAATATTGATAATTTCAATGTTAACTAGACATCAATTTGACATTTAATCGACAGCCATTTTTTACTGAAAATTATAGGAAAAAAATTATAAATTCTAATAATTATAATATCTAGTCGATGTATTGTACTTAGCGAAAGGCAAGATGACTGCGATATTATTGAAAAGAAGAAAAAAGAAGGAATAAAGATAAATCGCAGATAAAATCGAATATGAAGCAATAAATTAAAATATTTATAGCACTACATTTATACAGGATGAAAGAGAAGAGAATACTTTCCAGAATAGAAATTTTATAAATTTTAAAATAAAGATATTTTTATTATAGATAGTTAAATGTATATCATTTATCTGCATCTCTTTACTAATTAACTAACTGCTCCTTTTTATATCATATATCTTGCACTTAATTGCAGCTACACTAGGAACCATCGCAACTGTTATCCTCGCTAATTGCGATAATCGTTGTTAATTGTGACCTGGACATCTTTTATGACACGTTTGTCGTACCCGCTAGTGCAAGTATATCTTTCTAGAAAAATATTTAAGTCGCAGAACTTTTAATTTTTGTCTGAAGAAAAGTGATGCTATAAAAAGTGATTGTAATTATTACAATTTTAATTTTTCGAAAATATAGAGAAAAGATCAGTAATGTATTATTCTTCATTGTCAAGATATTATATATTAGTACAAATAATAGAAGAGAATAAGTGATAACAAATGATTGACAGACAAACGAATGCAGAAATATTTCCGCAATTTAATAAAATATCAGAAATTATTCGCAAATAATTTGCAATATTTTTCAGTGATTCTACACTCGATAAAAAAAAATACTTGCATTTTATCATGTTGAAATAATTTTATGCAATGCAGAAAAAAATGTCATTACCATGTGTTTCATCAAATTATTGTGTTTTATCAATTATTCATAAAGTGATAGCAAGTAATTACTAATTTATAATTTTTTCAGAAATTCTACAGTTGATAAAAAAGAATACAATGCCATTAATTATTTAAAAAAGAATACTTGCTTATTGTTCTTGGAATAATTTTAAGCAAAAATTTAAAAAAAAAATCTCTGCCATGTGTTTTCTTAGAATACATTGTTTTCATTTGTCAACTGGTGTATTTAATTATACAAGATGCAGGTACTAATATAAAACCATATTTCTTTCTTATAAAAACATTTTATACAAAAATTACTTTGTCCATCGTGTATTTCTAGAACTAAAGTACAACAAAAGGAAAGGTTCTCGTCAGAAAAGGTACTCATTGGAAAGAAGTTAATGTCATTAATGCCGATCAGGTTTCTACTTTTCCGTAACTAAGCTCTTTCATTGTTGCGGTCCACCGCTGCAGGTCGTTGGAAACTGCGGACGGAAAGGAAGGCAATCATGAGAATCGTGACGGTGCACCGCGAGAAGAGCGCTTTATACGGAGTGGGAGCTGAGGGAGAGGTGAGGGGATGAAGGGGAGAACGTTCAGACCGCGTTACATTCCACGTGATCGAGAGAAGGGCACGCCTCGGCCGCGTGGAGTCACGCGCGCGACCACGCGTTCACCCTTCCCGACACGTGCACGCCAGTACACGCAATGTGTACACGACAGTGGCGGCAGCGATCGGCTACGTTCTGCCGATACACGATGGTGGAATGGTGCTGCCCGATGACATCGTCACCGGTGCGGTTTATTGCGCAAATTGCGGCACGCCGAGATCGCCCGTCCCGCCACGTCTCTCGCTGTTTCACTCGCGCGGAATTGCATAATACGGGAAAGTAGATGGAAAATAGTCCGGGCTGCGAGATGGCCTCGTGTATGTTTTCCATCGGTCGAACGTGCACGATATTACGAAATACCGGGGCGTCGTAAACCTCTTTAAAGAATACTATACTTCATTTGATACTATGATTAGTACGATGTAAAAAAGGAACAGGTGTGAAATATCGTTATATAAAGCTGTACAATATAAAGTCGGTATTAGAGAATTATTACTGAGAAATTTCTCACATTATATTCAAATTATATTCAGCCGTCATTATGCACAAAAAGAATGCCTTGAAAAAGAATGCCTCAATTTTCAATCTTTAAAGCTGAGATTAAAGCTGAGAGCGAGCTTTCACTCTAAAAGTTTAGAGAGTAAGAATACCAGCCCATTGCAGCAATATCGTTGCAATATTGCTGCAACATTTTGTGCTGTAGGGGAGGTGTAACATTGCGCGTAATGACAGCTGAATATAATTTGAGGCAAATTTCTAATTAATAATAAATTATTATTTCTAACAACGATTTTATGTTAGATTAATAATAGTTGAAGGCTCTGTTGACTTAAATATTAACCAATAATTATTCAATAACTTTATATTAGCTTATAAAATTTAAGGCCAATTCTGAGGCCAATTGGTCATCAATACCGTCATAACTTTAAACGACTAAACATTCTTGAAATTGATTCATCTAATCTTTCATACAATAAATTTTTCAAGCGTGTTGATTACGAAAGTAAAGATAGAAAAGTTCTCCAGAAATTTTTTGATAACTTTTTGAAGGATATTAATTGGCTACGAGAACTGCATTTTCCATTTGGCGCTCGTGAATTTGTCCTGGTTTAATATTTGATAAACAAAGATGAAATGATTCTAAAAGTGTCAAATGGAACGCAGCCAAGATAAAAAATTTCTGAAGACTAGAGAACTTTTGAATCAATCAACATGCTTGAAACATTTGTGCGACAAATGTATGACAAGTTTTTTATATAACACGCCATATATCATAAGGTACGTTGAATTAATGATCCAATAGATTCGATTTCATTTATTTGCTACAATTACAAAATTTTTTTAGTTGTTTGTGAAAAAAGTAGAAATATAAAAAAACCTATCTTATTTTTTTATAATCGATTATAATATTATTAAAATTACATTTAAAGTTAATATGATAAAATTTTAATAATTCAAAACATTTAAACTTATTTTCTGGAAAACTTTATTTTTTAATATCTTATTATTATCATTTTTGAATGATGAAATGTTGTTGATGAAATCGATTGATAAATAATAAAGAATGATCACGAGTTAATAAATCTATGTAACTTATTTTAAATCATATAATAAACAAGACAGAATTTTTTGGTGTGCAAATCAAACATTTTATAAGGATTTACCTTTCCTGGGTATTTTATAAATATTTTTTTTTTTTAATCGCAGATGCAATTTATTTCAAATTTATGCACATCATTACATGGAATAATAATTTCTCCTCGTGGAATTATTACTAAAGTTGGGGAAAAAAGATCTCTTCAAAGAAAGAAGTTGTTTATAAAAAAACTGACCTACATTGTAATAATTTTTTTTCCACTTCTCTCTCTCGCCAGCTTCTCTTTTTCTCGCATTTTTTCCCCCGCTTTTTGTCTCAGCGTCGGAATGCAACGCAAGTATTTAACGAGGACGCGATACGCAACGACAGTATGTTCCGTACGTACCTGTCGCGCATCGAGCGAGCGAGCGCTCGGAATTGCAAAGCGCACCTTGCTCCACCGAAGAGGTCGACACGGATTCCGCTGTCGGCCATGGAGAAGGGGGAAGAATGCCTGTTTGCGCTGCATTTAGCTACGAGCGGCACGCTTTTGCCCTCGAGTAAATTGATCCAACCCTTTCCTTCCTGAGAAACACGCAAGATATCTCTCCTAACATAATTCGATCGTCATAAATTATGTGCTTTTTTATTATCACTATATTATTATCATTGTCACAGAGGAATTAGAAGTAATATTTTTATAAAGTATTTTATAAATATATTTTTATATTTTATAAAAATCTATATATATTAACTATGATAACATTTTGTATTATTACAATGAGAAGGAAGTGTTTGACATTTGTGATTATAATTGTAAGATAAATAATTTTGATCGAGTGTTTAATTTTTATAGTTGTTTTATTACTTCTTACTATAATAATAATTATTATATTTATATTGATATCGACAATAACTTTAAATTATGGTCAAATTTTAGTAATTGTAAGTATTTTTTTCAGTGTATAGATTTATATAAATATTTATTCCACGTAAGTGAAATTTTAATTTAATTGGACTTTTTTTTTAAAGTGCAAAGGTACTTGCAGTAAAAGGATTTTCAGAAATATGTAGTCACGTGGAGGAATTGAGGAAACTTGTTCTGTGCACCCGAGAAAGCTGATCGACCAAATTTTCATAGGCGCGTGTCAAGTTCCATGTGATTAAGCAGGCCGCCTGCGGCGGCGAGATTAAAGCTCGAGAGCAATTAACAATAAGTCGATAAAAAGAGTGGTCGCGGCTAACGTGGCACGTGCGGCTTTTTCGTTTCCATTTCGAAAGCGTCAGCCACGTAAGGCTGCGGGGCAACACGCGCCGGACTAGAAAGCGCCGGTATTTTGTTGGGATTATGTAAACTAAGCCTCGCACCCCGCTCTCACAGGAGGATGGCCATTTAAAGGTGACACAATGAATAATCGCTCACGGAAGAGCCGCGTTATGTCACGCATCCATTCTGCGTAAATAGCTTCGCCCATTCATCGAGTTGTTACGCTTCACTTTTTTTTTTAATAGTCAATAAGGTCTCAGATCAAAGATTCTTGATAACAATATTGATGATTTATTTATAATCATTTTTTATGGCACAAGATATTTTACTGTTATCGTCGTTTTAGGAAAGCTAGGGCGATAAAGTGAAAGTAAATTGCCCTAACTAGAAACAAAGAGAAATAATTGATGTCTCTCTGTTAGTTGATTCAAATCAGTGCAAAGTATTTGCTCTAAATACGTGATTAAAAATAAATATTATCGAAGAAAATCTAGAAATTTTAAGTGAAAATCAATTTCTTGCCCGTCTCTGAAAATTTTTTACTCGGATAATTTTTTACTCGGACATATGAGTGTCCAAAGAGGACAGAAAGAGTTTTTTCTACTTAGATTAAATTCACTCCGAAATTCATGATTAGAGTTATAATTGATAAAAGCTAATATTTTTTTCATTCAAAATTAGGAACGAGAAATAAACAGTTCTAAGCTCTAAAAAAAGCAATTCATTGACGCCAAAAATTGCTGTTTATGTGATAGAATTAATAAACTATCCTCCCCAAAAGAAATTCTAAATATATTTATGTTTGAGTATACAATATTATGTTTGTATTTTCTTTGGACGCCTAATGTTCATTATTATTCTAAATGTATTATTATTCTAGAATGAAATTTCATTCAAAATTTTTGTGTAAAGAAAGAGATAGTTGCAAACATTCAAAATATAGTACAAAGTTTAAGTGACGATCGTCATAGATATATTATATATATTTAGATCTAGTTTCGAAAAAGCGTAATTAACTCATTAGGTATAACCATAAAGACATTTTTTTAATTTTCTAAAGTCGTTTCGATATTTATAAAGATAAAAAATATATTGAATAATATCGAAATAACATAGATATTAAATGTTTAAATGACAGTAAACATAAATTTTATATCTTTTTTCGGGATTTTGATGAACAATCCTTTTGCTGTAAAAAATTCATTTTTTATTCGATTTTTCAATTCATCACAAAAAATAGTTATATTTTTATCTGTATACGTGATGCATCTTGTGATTCAGCACATCTTGTGCTCGAATATAAAAGGCTCTCGTTGCGACTGCAGCAAATCCTCTGCAGCAATACTGCAGATTCCTTCCTTTTCTTCTTTCCGTTAAAAAATAGCCCTCGCGAAAATTAAAGTTGAATTGATTAATGCGATCGAATGAATTATATGAGTTCCTTTCTTTTCCCATTTTTCTCTTCCTTTATTCGCTTCTCGTTGCGTCGAATCGAGAGAGAATTCGAGACTGATGACGGATTTAGCGCGGGAATTTGATATAAGTGGAAAGAGGCGATCTCTCTTAGTCGCGACAAAGTAGGTAAGTACGAACTTGACGTATGCAAACGTAACACGAACATAAGGCGCGCGACCGGCGCGGCGCAAAAATAGCCAGACTTATCCTGTGCACGATGCGAATGAAAATAAACGTGATCTGTGGCAACTACGGGTTATTCTTGATCCGGCCTCGCCTATTACGCGCGACGCACGCGTCCACCTTTAATTCAATTCGCTGACGAATAGTCAACCCTTCCGGTCCGGTTATAAACGGATCTTTACGAGGAAAAAATTCGCGACGCTCATAAACGACGTTCCAATATTCCTGTAATTCGAGGAATTATATAACGAGGAATTTTCATATCTCTCACATTCGCTCTTATTAATGAGTCTTTATATGGCATATATTTTTAGCATCGTTTGTGGGTCATTCGCGTCCAAACCGATTTTGTCAACATTAAAATGCACGAAAAGTTCTGAAAGAATTCACAGGCTTTAGTAAAAAGTGCACATGATATTATTAAGCATCAAGATTCGCTTTAATCTGAAATCAGAATTATTTCTCTTATTTGATTCTTTTATTCTTATCGATCTAAATTTTATTTAATTGATTAAAAGCTTATAGAGAATTACTATACATTTCTGGAAAGTTCAAAAAAAGAAATTGTTGCTACAATATTTTATTAATAAAAAAAATTAAAATAAAACATTTTAGCAATAAAGCTTTTGAAAGTCTCTTTTTTTAGAAATTTAAGAAGATTTGGAATATTGTAAATAAACAATCAACGTGTATTATTTAATAACAGAAAAAATTATAATATGAACATATTTTTTTATGACATCCCGTTTACTGCTTACAAAGATTTTTTTTAATTGCTGTGCGTGGCGCAACTATTTTCGCGTTTAAACGAAACGATCTTCACCGACGCCTCTCGGCTCTCGCTTCGCGCTTTCCTCGACGTTGACACGTTCGCGAGCAGCTGTTGAACCTGTAGTTCCGGATCCTGCTTGTGAGACGAGCCAATTTAAATTCCTTCGTCGACGCTCGACGAAGGCCCTCCTCTTTGCGCCGACCGGAATGAAATTATGCACTGCTTAAACAGCGACCGTTTAAGCGCTGTCGTCGTCATCGTCTCGGGCTACGTGACTTTTTAGCTTGAAAGCAGACAGGAATGCGCGACAATAAATATCGACGTGCCTTTAAATCAGGACAGTGACATTCCTCTGATAATTCTCTCGAATATCGATAATATATTAGATTAGGCACTCAAAACGAAAAATTGCAGTGAAACAAATTATTCGATATTAAACAATGAGAATGTGCAGTTAAGAAAGAAACTCTATTTTCAGTCAAAGCAAATCTTAGATCAGTGCTTAATCACACTACATGTAAATTTTTGTAGATACATTTCTTTAATTTTATAAACTGCGCGCCGACTTAATTTGTTCGGACTTAAAATGCAGTTACAAACTGAAGTTGAAATATTAATATCACAAATTAAATTGATTAATTTTAATAACGATTAAGTATCTTAAAAACTATAAATAATTTATTTTATTGCAAAAAATATTATTTCAGTAGTTAAACGAGTAACCGAGATTATTGAACAAAACCTGTTTATCTCGTTATAAATTGCAAAACTTTATCGAAAAATTCAATTTTAACCTTTAAGTAGACAGGTGACTACAGCACCATATATAATTATTTTTAAAAATTTTATTCTGAAAAAAGAAAATAAAAAGTATTGTCCAAAAGTCTTCAAGTTTTATTATTTTTACATCCTCTGTTTTATAAAAATGTAAATTTAATTTTATAAACATTATTAAAAAATATAATTATAAAAATAGAATTTTTAGGGGTGTTTTGAGCCCCATTACTTAAATGTTAATTCTTAATATATACGATGTTTTTTCGATTATTTACTACATATAAATTGTTCATATCTTATACTATTAAAAATTAGTAAATGATTC
>Ga0157362_1000838_pt1 | contig 11621 bp, 7 predicted proteins | sample AttlaeALBM3_FD_111480 | JGI IMG/M metagenome (GOLD analysis project Ga0157362, IMG submission 111480) | Fungus gardens microbial communities from leaf cutter ant in Ribeirão Preto, State of São Paulo, Brazil - Atta laevigata ALBM3 | ecosystem: Host-associated > Fungi > Mycelium > Unclassified ... | reverse complement strand
CTCTCTCACACACACACACACACACACACACACACACACACACACACACACACACACACACACACACACACACACACACACACAAATTTGATCTTCCTGGTAGTGTATTCTTATAGTATTTCATTATCTTGTGTTCAATGTAAACACACCATTAATTTCGAAATCTATCTATTGTTCATTAGGCACAAAATAAATTTTTTTGTAGAGTGTTTAAAAGATCTATTTTATTATTTTTGGAAGGTTTCCCAAGTTTTCCTGGATAAATAAGCATTTTTCATGAAAACGGACTTCTAAAATGACAACTGCACAAATTTGTCCATTTAGAACCATTTTGGCTATTTTTGCACATCTTCCTTTATTGCAAAAATATTACATAAAATATTTAGTCTATATTTTAATATTTCAAATAAAGTTTTACATAAAATAAGTAAGATATTTATGTAACATTTCGAAAAATGAATAGTAATAAATATTTATCGTAAATATTCTATGCTATCTGGGAAGGACGACAAAAAAAACATATTATGTACTGTCAACGATTTATTTTGTATTTTTTTGTTTTGCTACGTTATCGGAATGTTAAATCAAACACTTGTCTCACAATATAGAATTCTGCGCAAAAACTTATTCATAGACTTTTACAGATAACGGATACGCACTTAAAAGTGGTATAAAACCTGCCGTTCGTTCTTTACTCACCGATGTAGAGACAATCGTTATTAAGATATAATGATCAATGATGTTCATCGCGACAGCGGACAAATATCTTGAAATCGCATTTACGATCTCGCTCGCCAACTTACATAAAACAACAGTCTCATATATAATCGATAACATAATCACTACTCCCGTTTAGGAATTGGATGCTTCCAGCCTCTGTATTCTACAACTCGTTATGAAATCTTATGTGCTCATAATGATAGTTGCACAGATATTTTACTTAGTAAAAAAACTGCACAACTGTCATTATAAACACATAATGACTGCACAAATAACGAGTTACAGAATATAGGTCGATTTCGAGCTCGAATATGCATCAATGCGGATACGAAAATTTCTCCCTCGAAGTTTTTCATCCCCTCATTTTTCTTTTTTCTTTTTATCATCAACCATGAATCAATCTTTTCGTATAGCATTTTCTGATATTTCCCTGCTTACGGCAATAGCATTTTAATAAGAGTTGTGTGTTAAACAGACTCAAAATATCACACGCGATGAGACCGTTAGGCTGGAATCAGACTACACATTGAAGATTGAGATTGAAGTTTGACTAATCAAAACAATAGTATCTTCCTTTGTTCTCATTGATCAAATACTTGATAATTTTCAATTTCAATTTTCAATGCGTAGATTCTAGCCTTGCGGCATAACTAACGTTTAAACTGGATCCGCATCCGTATGTAAAAAACAACTTGTAATTTGGTTACAAAGTCGGAAGATAGATGTGAAAAATTACTGTGAGATTCTATATAAAATTAGGCCGATAATAATTACAAGATTATCTTTCCCATTACAAAATTATATCGTCAATTAGATATTAGAATTCCTCTATAATATCTATAAAAAATATCTGTTCGAAACTACGTATTGGATTAATAAACAAATCGATTTACAGAAGAGAGAATAAAAATATTTAAGGAATCAAGGGATTATATAGAGTGCCTCGCCATTAAGGCCTTAATTAATTATTACAAATTAACGCGCTAATGATTCAGACACTCTCTATATCAATCTATCGATGGTCATGTCAACTATCAAAAATTTACAGGGGCTATAAAAATAATGTTTACTCGTTCCAGATATCTCTTTGTAGGTCTTAACGTGATCTTTGTGCCCGCTATGTGTTAAGGAGTTATGATAACAAACATACACATCACTACCAAGCAACAATATTGTAGCGAGTAATGTTATAATACTGTCATCCCCGCGACGTTATAATAAATATTCGTTTTCTCGTCGCTCTCGCATCATTAAAAGTTTCCAAGCGTTTCCATGACAATTGATTATGTGATTATTCTCAGACATATACTCTTTTTACGTTTTGATTTATCCGATCGCTTCCTCCATTTGCGTTCACAATCGGCACGGCGATTTAACACTGAATATACGCGGCTAATCTGTTTATCCCGTATTTACCCAAAATATATCAATTATAATTTCACAATTAACAATTAATATTTAAGTATTGCGTACAACATCCCAAATGCGAGCAGTTTGCTGGCAGATTGGTAATAAATTGATCAGATTCTTATTACGCAACTATAGCCATTTGTGTCCACATTAGATGAAAGAATCTGTCGACAGAGTTTACTGTGACATACTTATGATGACCATATTTACTTAAAGAAAATAAAGAACAAATTTGAAAATGTAAGGTCTTGTTCCTATGTCTTTGTTCCTATGTTTTTAAACCAATTTGTGAGACTGTCAAGAATCTGCATTATAAAATTTTATTGCACAGTGTCAAATTGCAGTTTTTTGATAATTTGAAATTGCATGGTCCGACTATATTGAAACAAACCTTTGATCTGAAATAATAAAAGGTTCGAAATAATAAAAAATGAAAACGAAACTATAGTTTGAATAAATTTAATTTTAAAAATTAAAGACAAAAAAATTAACAAAAACAAATTGTTTTTATATGCATGAAACTGTAAAATATTTTCTGTAAAAATTTGCTCATTAATATTAGACATTAGAACATTAATTAGAAAATAATTCGGGAAAGAATTTCTCGTCAAATAAATAATAGTAAAGGATAATATTGGAAAATAAAGGGCAAAATTGAGTTTTGAAGAAACAAATAAATTTAAAACTACCTAAAATAAAGGATGTACATACACTATATTAGCAGATTAACAGAAACAAGAGTTGCAAATCCTGTTCGATTTTTATCGTCAATCTGTTGGAAAAACATCAACAAGCTTTATCCTACTTTTGATAGCGATTTATCGATATCCTGAGATATTACAGACTCTGTGTGAAATTTATTGCCTTTTCAAAAATTAGTGCTCTGCTCAAAATCAATTTTTGCAAGCTTGGGTATCTGGAATGTGTTTATTACATTTACATTGTGAAATTATATTGATGTCATATTACTTGATGTTTAGAGAGAGTTTTTCAACAAGCGACACAGATAACACAGTGAAATTATTACATCCTTGTTGTTCGCCAATGTCAAAGAGAGATGAAATAATCGCTGCATTACATAGTGTCATTTGTTGGAAAACTCCTTGGATAATTAAAACATGATCATTATAAATCGGATCAGATGACCGCGTGTTGCCGATGAAAATTCTTTTCCATGATGCAATCTCGCAATTTCGCAAAGCACTCTATTCTAGGTCACTAATTTACACTCATCAATTAATCAAACGACAAGTGAATAATCTCTTAGGCTAACTCTACCGTGTACATACAACAAGCCGTACAATTATTGCACATAACGTCCATTTTAGGACCGGACACGCGTTTAGTGATATTTTTAAAGTTTTGTTCTATATGATAAACACTCGCGATATCGTCGAGCAATATTTAGCGATAATATTCCTTCTACATGTCATATAAATGACATGAAAATCATGAAAAGAAATAAAGTTCAGGGCTTTGACTGGATTTCTTTCGTGCATTCAATTGCAGTTTTAAGGATTTTAAGTGAAAAAAACCGATACACGGCTAATTACAAAACGTATTATCGACACAAACGATTTGAAAAAATAATAAATGTTTATTTTCAAAACAATATATTAATAAACTGCATCCGAGAGAAACTTAATTTCTGATAAAGAAAGTCGCATTGTTCGTATGTTATCTAACGTGATCTTATTGAGTGACGAAAAAAAATTTAGGGGAAATTACAAATATTGCTTGGAACCTGCGTCTATAAAAGCATGTGACTTCATCTGAACGTCATGAGCTATAGTCGACATGCGATTTAAAAAAAAAAGAACGACAATATATGTATTATCGGAATAGAATATAGGAAGAAAATTCTAGACGCGCACTTATATAGCGCAAGTATAAAACTTATTGTTACTCAAATATCTCGATCGGTGTGTTCTGAAAATTACAAATATTTGAATATATACAAACTTATATACAAATTATTTGTTCTTTTTACACACGATATTTACTACGTCGTCGTTTATATCCTCGTTAAGAAAAGAAATATCAATAGAAAAAAAAATACACATAAATATAATTTATACTTTAATATACATATAATATCTCCTTATCAGTATATCGAGAACAGTTACAGATGTAACGAAGATATAAACGTCACATGTATATGTATATATTTATATGCACGTAAACATACATATATAATATATCAAGAATCTGTACATATACAGCAGTATTACAAACGTATACAATATTTTACACTGTGATGTACATCTGTATGCCCTGAAACAAATATAACATTTTTTACATCCTCTATTATACAAGAATTGAGTCTACATGATGTGTTTATAATTTAAGAGAAACGTACATGATCGTGTAGTCTTAGAGAAAACGTATTTTGCACCAACTTAAAGTCAAAATATTTTACTTCTACTTCATACTTCGGCTGACGGCTTTGATTCTGTAATCGTGTGATTTGTAGTTTGCAAAATCGACATATTCAGTGCCGCTTTTTCGAGCACGCTAATAATATCATACTTATCAAAATCCCGGCTCTATAAGTATTTTGGATGGAATGACTTTTGTCAGAGAGTGTTTTATCCTGAACTCTCATATTTGAAAACTATGTATCAAGATCTGTCTAGGAATGTAATAGAATTCTACAAGCTAATTAACTAACGTCATTACGACCTAAAAATTTGTATAAATCAGCAAATGAAATTTGTTAATACTGAGCGTTATCATTAATTTTTTCAGCAAGACAACACTTTCAATTAAATATCTAATAAAAACATTTCCAGCCCGAAGTTTTACATTTGTTTTGCACACCATATCAATTAAAAAATTTTCAAATTTAATTTTAATGGAATAAAAATATCGCTTCCTTTCAGAGGAAGCTTTTTAAAACAAATATTGTATTCAAAATATATTGCGCACATTAAAGTTAATATATAAAACCTTTCCTCGTTCATTGCACTAAAGATAATGGATGAAGAAAACTCTAGCTAAAAAGTTAATATTGTAAACTAAGCACGTTATACGTTTGAATCTTACTGAATAATTTATAAATTATGAATAAAGAGATCAAATTAGTAGCAAATGAGATTCATTCATCGTGGGGGATTACGCACGTTATCTCGACATAAAGTGTTATTCTCTTTCATGAGCGCATTTTGATTTATAAAGCAGTACTTTCTATCGGTGACGTCGGACGATTAGGTGTGCAGCATCTTTCGGGTGTATGGCACAAGTCCGATGTGTCCCTCATTTGTACGAAATCGACGTCCGCGAAGAAATCGCTTTTCATAGTACCAAGTGCGCTGTCAGAATCGAAACTATCTTGCCTACAGATGTCAATACCCTTGTAGCATCCATTATACTCGGCCAAACTGTTCGGCATCATCTTTAAATCACTATCATAAATAGACGAAGTCATTGGGTTTTTTGAACCATTCGTCGATTTAATTTCAACACCGTCGTCATTCCTATTTCGTTTACTATGTTTATTGAAGAGATCATCTTGCCTCGAAATGCTGGAATTGGAATAAAGATTGTTTGTATGATACAGGTCTGAATTTTGCTTTTCCAAGGAATGATCTTCATGAAAATCATCTTTCGTGAAAGTATTGAACGGTGAGTAATCTTTGTATTTAGACATGCAATCTACTGTGAGACTTCCCTGTCTTGACAAGATACTGCCGACATCGGACATATTGCTCACCCGTCTGGACAGTCTATCTTTTTCATCTCCCACATTTTCTTGGATATTCGATGGGACTTTTGATTCTACGGATTTCTGAGATAAAATGCCATCAACTTTATCTTTAACAGTTTCTTTATTGGAAAATGCGGGCTTTGATGTCTCTTTGGTCGGTGATATTTTCGTCCTTCGCAAATATGATCCTGCAGAAGGTTTAGAACTTTCGCTAACTACTTTCTTCGAATCGGTATCACTACAGTTTGCCATATTAATCATTTTATTTTCCTTTTCCATGGCGCCAATAGATTTACTAATTTGCTTTAGATAAGAACCGACGGAGCATGCAGCATCCGGTATCTTGAATTTGCTCTCCGATTTTGTCTTATGACCATTTATATCGTTACATTTCTCCGTCGATTTATGTTTTAGACTGTTGATCTTGTATAAACCTTTATTGTCGATTATATATTCTGAAGCGTCAGATACCACGCACGGACTCGCACTTCCTACGTACTTTATTTTTTCAATAGTGGGTACTCGTGTCAAATTATATTCATTTGTGTCGATCTGCTTCGGATATGTCTCCTGCTTCAAGTAAGAATAAGTATTTGGAATGTCGGGAGATGTATCTTTCGATTTGATATTGTTATTCTTCAAATATCGTCCACTAAAACAGCTGGAATCAGGTGAGATCACTGTATCAGACTTTTCTTTGTCGGACACGAAGTCTTTTGATTTGGAACTTTGCCTTGAATAACGACCCACATTGCCCGAACTATCATTATTCTTGCTGTTTTGCCTTGTGTATCTATTACGTGGACTCATGACTTCAGGTACATGAAGCGTGTTACTCGACGAAGGCTCTATCTCACGTTCCAAAGTACTGTCGTCACAACCGCTGAATTGCTTTTTCTCTTGGTGTACTTGACCTTCCTTAATAGGTTTCAATTGTGGTGCCAGAGTTTCCGGAGTCGTGGACTCACTGCTGCTCGGACTTGGTCCTTTATAATTTCTAATGTCGAAGTCTAGATCTACTGGCAATTCAGCACCTACCGACAAATGCATCGCTAATCCTTCTAACCAAACCTCCATAACTTCAAACGGAGGCCTTTTGTCAGGATTCAGATCGCAACAAAGAAACGCGATCATATAAAAAGTCTCTGGGCAATTGGAACAGAATTTTTCCTTGAAGACATTTTGATTTAAACCAAAATCCGAGGATCTCGGTAAATAATCAGGATCTGCCTGAACCCGACCTATAATCTCGCAGACAACGATGCCGAAACTGAATATATCAACTTTCTCATCGTATTTATTGCCTTTCATCATCTCGGGAGCCATCCAATAGGGATTTCCGACAACTGTATATCGTTTTTTCCGTTCTTTCTTTGAAGTTTTTATCTCTCCATTGGAATGTTGATTATACTTGCGATTGTCTGGCGAACTGCCATTTTGAATGATCCTCGCCAGCCCAAAATCGGCAACAACAACAGTCTTATCCTCGCGAACGAGACAATTGTGCGAATTCAAGTCGCGATGAATGATGTTCATAGAATGCAAGTAGGCCATGCCGGCAGCAATGTCTTTCGCAAATGATGTACGCTGTTCCCACGGCAATGGTTCGTTCGTATCGTGAAGCAGGGCCCTTAACGTGCCACCTGCTATATATTCGGTAACCAAATGCAGTTTCTTGTCCTTATAAAGAACACCGATAAATCGGAGAACGTTGTTGTGATGTAATGACCGCAATACCGCAACCTGTATTGAATTGTTATTAAAGACAAGACATACATAGGAGATATCAGCTAAATCTAACAATTATTTAACTGGAATGCCCAGAATATGTAAAATTGGAACATTCAATTGTTGTATTAAATTGTTCATATATCAAACATACAAGTATTAAATTGTTCATATATCAAATGTATTAGCATTTTTTTTACTTTTATTCCGTTTGTATATGTTAATTATACAAAATTTGCATTTAAAAAAGTTACCTCTTTTAGAAAATTCTTTTGCGCATCCTCGTCCACTCTGTATAATTCTTTCAGAACCATCACCTCGTTTGTGTCACGATGCGTGACCTTGAATACTTGTCCAAAAAATCCTTTGCCCAGGAGCTCGCCCTTCACCAGATCGCTCGCTCGAAATATTCTCTGATTCTTTGGCTCTACGCGAAATGATCTGGTACGGCTTAGATCATAAGTAGGATTCGTTGGTGAAGATCTGCAATAATGTTCAATTTAGTGAATCATATCGTAATTTATTAGTCAACTATTGAAAGTATTCTGTATTCGTTATCCTACCCTTCGAGCAATCGCGACATAGAACTGCTGCGTTCTTTATGCATAGGATCTCTCGTTCTTCGTAATTGTCGACTCCGCGCACCACTAATGTAACCCTCGTCCCGGCGCTTAAACAGTCGTTCTTTGCTTTCAGGACTTATCCTGGGAGTGCCAACATATGTCAGCATTGCTGAGGACGGTGAGGAGAAAGTGGGTCGTCGTGAAACTGCATCTGGATCGTGCTCGATAGTCAACTAAAATCGAGTAAACCGAATAAACCGTAATTTATCATTCAATTTAACTGCCAACTGTCCTAATAAAAAAAATACTTTGAAAACACTTTGGCTTACTTGTAAAACTGTGTCCGAATATTGTATAAGATTTTCAATACTTTCCACTGGTTGATCTTTAACGGGAGTGCCATTTACTTCCAAGATTCGGTCGCCAATATGTAATGATATAAGGTCGCTCGACATGTTCAATCTGTAACATACATTTCAATCGAATATTTTTATTATCGTTATCTAAAGGTGCCAGATGATATGGTCAATGGTATGCCAATTTTGCACACATCCGCTAAATATTGGTCTATATTTAATGGATTATATATATTATGTGTATATACGATATTTGCTAATATTTGCTAATATTAGCATATTGGTGAACGACCATATCGTCTGGAAGGTGCCTGAAATCACAGTAATACACATGCAAACAGTTGCATGCAATAAATATATATATATATATATATATATATATATATATATATACACACACATCTTTCACTGCAATACAAACATAAAAAGACAATTCGAAATAATAACTGTCAGGCTAATGAGATAACTTCATACACTTATAATAAAACTGATAAGTAAATATCATAAAATTATCAAAAAGTATTTTACAAATGAGAATACAACTTAAGACATTTCTTAATTACATTTATTCAATTTGTTACACACAAATAATATTATTTCAAACTTTATATTCTCATACAAATTTATTACACAAAATAAAATATATTTATCAGAAACTAACATAAAACAGCAATAAGGCACAATATTTAGAAATATCATATTAATCCATTTGTTCATAATTAAATCATAAAATAACTTGCACCAATCCATTAAATGATTAAAAGATGATATAGAAGCAGTTAATACTTGCAATACTTTAACACTTATTTAAGATAATTCTGACAACACAACTGTGATTTTTTTTGATGAGCTACAATGAACATGCACTTGATAAAAGAGAATGATATACTTTATAATATCTAATAAAAATATATATATATTAAAAAATATATATATTAAAATATATATTCAAAATATATGTTAAAATATATATTAAAATTACAATTACATGTACACAAATTACAGAAAATTGCACGAACTTATGTTATACATTTTCACGTGCAATTAACATTACTACGGGAGCACAGTCTGTAGAGTTAGCAATATGTAGTGCATATTATTGATTTGTTATGCAATACCTATGATTAGAGAAGTGGCAGCATAGCCTAAATAGAACCTCCATCACAGAGGCTAGCAGCTTACTGATCTTTCCACGAATATTTCTCATTAACCTGCATTTTAGTTAAATTATTAGTGTTAAATTATTAGAGGCTAATATATATTTTTTTATACCAATTCTCTTAAATAATCATCAAGACTATCATGCACTGTTAAATATTTTTAAAAAAAAGCAACTATCTTAGATATATAATTCTGTTAAATATTTTTTAAAAAAAGCAACTATCTTAGATATATAATTCTGAGGAATAAAAAGATCCAAATGTTCTACTTTTATCAAAATTATCATTTATATAAATCTGGTTTCAAGAAATTTCGTTTTATGTAGATATATAAGTAAAATATTGTAATTTAAAGATAGCATATGTAATACAAGATTTAATAAAATACATTATACATACTCTGAAATACGTAATAAAGCACCACAACTGCGGGGACTGGGAACTGTGTCTAACGTGAGTTTAATTCCTCTTTGCTTATCAGGATCTGTTGTGCTGGGAGGTATTTCGACCAGTCTAATGCTATGTGGTTTTCTGGCAAAAGGATAGTTTGCTGCCCTGTTGAGCGGTTGCATTTGTCGCTTATAACAAATCCCACAGTACAATTTGGACCGTTCGACGAGGGCATAACTCTCGCCGTCTCCGATAAAAGCACCACATGAAGTACAGGCAAAACATTCTGGATGAAACTTGTGATCACCTGCCAGCATGACGGGGCCTGTGATGATCTGACCACAGTCTTGACATGCTTCACCATAAGCGGCCCAGTAGTCATCTTTACAAAATAGTAAGCCATCTTTCTCGAAATACCAGGAGGATAAGCCAATGTCGCACGCAGAACATCTGAAAGGTTCTTATTCTTATTCTTCTATATATAAAAATATAATTAATAATTTACTTCACAATGTTTCATAATAAATATATCATTTTTTCAAAACATCTAGCATTTTTACCGAAAACAATCAATGTGCCATTCTTGATTTAATGCTTGTATGAATTCGTCCTCGATAGGGTTAAGACAGCTGGCACATATTAACGTTCCTCTACTTTCTCCACCTGCTGGATCTAGAAAATTATGATTATAAATATATAGTCATGTATAATTTATAAATAAAAATCTTGATTCTTTAAATCATTACTGAATATAGTATAGAGTATTATGTACGAAAATAATTAAAATTGTAGCAAGAAATTATTATTATTTCATATCGCATCAATATTTGTTGAAATTTATATTCTTGTAATCATACCAAACATTATGCATTCATGCACAAAAATATCTTTTGCAAACGTATATCAACCGATGGATGCATGATAATTCTAAGTAAACGAAGAAGAGGCGAGCCCGAGGGATATGTCTCGGAAAGAAAATGTGAATCATGGTTGACATCGACTATTGAACAAGTAAGCGAGCAGTTGACTCCACTGACGACAGAAGCAGAGATTGGAGTACGACGCAGCATACGCGGAGTACAAAAGAGAAGTCATAGCGGTCGTAGGATCTTAAAGCCTATTCTACAATGTGCTTTTTGTTTCCTGTTTCTTGCTTTTCGCTATTTTTTACATCTTATCTTTTTGCTTCTTATCCAGTTTGTTTTATATTACTCGAGATAAAAGTTAACGAATTTCGAAAGAAACAAAAAATATAGCAAGAAATACAATTGTCAATAAAACGGAGAAAATGAGAAAAAAGCAAAAGGTAACAAAATAAGAAACAGAAAACAAAGAGCACACTGTAAATAAGCTTAAGTTGTAGAAGATTGACCAATCATAGTCGATTATTCTTCTCATATTCGACTGATTAGTTAATTTTCTACGATTAAAGACTACGATTTCTATTGTAGACTCCATATTACAGTTCGTACGACACCGCATATCGTGAAGATGGAATCTGTCGCGAAGGAATATAATGCGATGGAACACACGAATGGACTTATTAATGTGAGAGTGAGCAACGGGAGAAAAGATAGAGACTGAGTGT
>Ga0157362_1000837_pt1 | contig 11622 bp, 11 predicted proteins | sample AttlaeALBM3_FD_111480 | JGI IMG/M metagenome (GOLD analysis project Ga0157362, IMG submission 111480) | Fungus gardens microbial communities from leaf cutter ant in Ribeirão Preto, State of São Paulo, Brazil - Atta laevigata ALBM3 | ecosystem: Host-associated > Fungi > Mycelium > Unclassified ... | reverse complement strand
GCGCGGCTGATCTACGGCGCCGATCCGCGCGCAGGCGGAAGCGTGCGCCTCGAAGGCCAGCCGGTGGCGATCCGGAAGCCGAAGGACGCGCTCGATTCCGGCATCGCCTACCTCACGGAAGACCGAAAGGGGCTCGGCCTTTTTCTCGACATGTCCTGCGGCACGAACATCAATGTCGGCGTCATCGACCGTGATGCCGGAACGGGTGGCCGCCTCAATTTGCCACGGGCCCGCGAGCGCGCCGGGCGGGCGTTCCAGGCGCTGCGGGTGCGCGCGGCCAGCCACGCCGTCCAGGTGGGCAGCCTGTCGGGTGGCAACCAGCAGAAGGTGCTGCTCGCCAGGCTCCTCGAGACGGGGCCGAAGGTGCTCATCCTCGACGAGCCGACGCGCGGCGTCGATATCGGCGCGAAATCGGAGATCTACCGCATCATCGACGATCTCGCGCAGCGCGGCATCGGCGTGCTCGTCATCTCGTCCGATCTTCCAGAGATCATCGGCATCTGTGACCGCGTCCTCGTGATGCGCGAGGGAAGCATCGCGGGCGAGGTGGGGGGCGCCACCGGCACGCCGATCACGCAGCAGAACGTCATGATACACGCCGCCGGCATGGCGGCCTGAGGGCTTTCATCATGTCCGAAGCACAGAATGCGGGCGGTCCGGCCGCCATGTCCCCCGTTGCGACGGCCGCCGCGCCGCCCGGCGGCCAGGGGCTTTCGGCACGTCAGGTGCAGGTGCGCTCGATGATCCAGGCGGCCGGCATGCTGCCGGTGCTCGTCCTTCTTGCCATCGGCTTCCATTTCCTGGGCGGCCACCGTTTCCTGACCGGCCAGAACCTGTCGATCGTGGCCCAGCAGGCCTCGATCAACTGCGTGCTCGCCGCCGGCATGACCTTCGTGATCCTGACCGGCGGCATCGACCTGTCCGTGGGCTCGATCCTTGCCGCGTCCGCGATGGGCGCGCTGATCGTCTCGCTGATCGGCGGGCTCAGCTGGGCCGCGATCCCGGTGTGCCTGGCCGTCGGCCTCGGAATCGGGCTCCTGAACGGCGCGCTGATCGCCTATGTGCGTCTGCCGCCCTTCATCGTGACGTTGGGCAGCCTGACCGCGGTGCGCGGTCTCGCCCGGTTGATGGGCGCGGACAATACCGTCTTCAACCCGTCGCTCGGCTATGCCTGGATCGGCAATGACGGCATCCGGCTGGGTACGCTGGTGCTGCCGTGGCTCGCCATCATCGCGCTCGCCGTGATCGTCGCCTCCTGGTACGTGCTGCGACGCACGGTGCTGGGCGTACGCATCTATGCCGTCGGCGGAAATCCCGCCGCGGCGCGCCTGTCGGGCATCAACGTCTCGCTCATCCTGATGTTCGTCTACGCGCTTTCCGGGGCTTTGGCGGGGCTGGGCGGCGTCATGTCCTCCGCACGGCTTTATGCCGCCAACGGGCTGCAGCTCGGCCAGTCCTACGAGCTCGACGCGATCGCGGCGGTGATCCTGGGCGGCACGTCCTTTGTCGGCGGCATCGGCTCCATATGGGGCACGCTGATCGGCGCGCTGATCATCGCCGTGCTGTCGAACGGGCTGATCCTCGTGGGCGTGTCGGACATCTGGCAGTTCATCGTCAAAGGACTGGTCATCATCGGCGCGGTGGCGCTCGACCGCTTCCGCCAAGGCAGCGGCGTCCGCACCTGAGGCACATCAGGCGAACGCGCCCAACAGGAGGAACGACGTGTTGAAGAGAGTTTTGGCTGGTGCTGTCTGTCTGGGAGTGCTGGCAGCGCCTGCCGCCTTCGCCAAGCCCGTCACCGCCATCGGCGTGACGATGGGCTCGCTGGGCAATCCATATTTCGTGGCCCTGACCAAGGGCGTCACGGACGCGGCGAATGCGGGTGGCCGCCACGTGAAGGTGACGGCCGTCTCGGCCGATTACGACCTGAACAAGCAGTTCACGCAGATGGACAATTTCATCGCCGCCGGCGTCGACCTGATCGTGCTGAACGCGGTGGATCCAAACGCCATCCTGCCGGCCATCAAGCGTGCCCAGGCCGCGGGGATCGCCGTCGTCGCCGCCGACGTGTCCGCGACGGGCGCTGATGCCACGGTGATGACCGACAATGTCATGGCCGGCAATCTCGCCTGCACCTACCTGGCGAAGAAGCTGGGCGGCAAAGGCAACGTCATCATCCAGAACGGCCCGCAAGTGTCGGCCGTGACGGACCGGGTGAAGGGCTGCAAGGCGGCGCTTGCGAAGGCGCCGGACATCAAGCTTCTCGACTCGTCGCAGGACGGCAAAGGCTCTCGCGATGGCGGCCTGCAGGTCATGCTGGGCTACCTCATCCGGTATCCCGAGTTGAACGGGCTCTTCACCATCAACGATCCCCAGGCGATCGGCTCCGACCTCGCGGCCAAGCAGCAGCATCGAAGCGGAATCGTCATCACGTCCGTCGACGGCGCGCCCGACATCGTCGCGTCTTTGAAGAGCGGGTCCTCCTCCATCGTGGCATCCGCCTCGCAGGATCCGTACACGATGGGAAAGCAGGCGGAAGAGATCGGCGCCGGAATTCTGGCAGGGAAGCGGCCGGAGAATCCGGTCCAGCTGCTGACGCCGAAGCTGATCGATCATGACAGTGTCGGCAGCTACGTGGGCTGGACCGACCACTAAGGCCCTCCGCCGCGTCTCACCCTTGGGCCTGCCCACCGGCCCAAGGAAAGGCGCCTTAGGGGCGACCGTAGCCCCAGGACGTGCGCGGCAGCGGATACAGCGCGATCCGTCGCGCGGCCGGCGAAAGATCGGGATGTTGCTCGTTGTAGACGGGGACAAGCAGCTGGTCCGCCGTCAGCACGTAAAGGGAGGGTTCGGCACCGGGAGCATTGTGCAGCCGGAAGCCGTCATGGGGGGCGCCCTGCGTGTCCCGCACCGTCTCCCGTGTCCAGCGATCGGCCCAGCGCAGGAACCGCCCGCTTCCGGCTCCAAAGGTTGGATCCTGTGTCAGCCTGATCAGATGATAGGTGCCGGTCGTGGCGTCCGGCGTGCCATCCAGGATCAGCTCGGTCGTGCGCTGGTAGAAGCTGTTGAGCGCCGGCTGGTTGCCGCGCCAGTCGCCCAGGACAGGGCCGGTCGGGTCATGGCAGGCCGCCGTCGCCGACAGCAGCCCGGCGGCGAACAGGAAACCCAAGCCGAGACGCAGGCCGTTCGGCCTGCTCCTTCTCGGTAAAACCGCGTGCCTGCCGGCCGATGGAGCACTCATGGTCGCCTCGACGGTCCCGTCCTGTGCCAACGCTTCGGCATTCGGCCCCCGCTGACTGTCGATCGGGATGTCCCGGCTCGACCAGAGAAAGGACGGCGGACGTGTCCTCGTCGATTCACGCCACAGAAGGCGGGAAGTTCGTCGGAACGCCAGGCGCGCGGGATCGTGTCCCTTCGGCCGTTCCGCGTAGTGGGGCGGCGCGCGGAAAGGTCAGCTAGGCTGCGCGGCGGACGGCGAACACTTGATGAAACGGCCTTTCCCGTCACGGCACTTCTTGGCCGCGACCGGCGGGCAGGTCACGAACTTGCCCTTGGCGTCGCGGCAGGGCGCGGCTTCGGCAGCGATGCTGCCACTGAAGGCGAGGCAAAGAGCCACGAGCAGGATTTGTTTCATGGTCGAACTCCCTTGGTTGTTCGACCCTAACGTTTTCGACGCCACGTGTGAACGTCAGGCAGCGGGCCGCGTGGCGCTTGCGACGAGTCCGGCCCCGCCATGGTGGCGGGGCCGGAACCACATCAGCCCTGCAGCTCGAAGGCGCCGGCGATGGTGAGCTTCACCGTGTCGCCGATCAGCGGGACGTAGGTCTTCACGCCGAACTGGCTGCGCTCGATCGTGCCGGTGGCCTCGAAGCCGACCGTGTACTTCTTGTCGAGCGGGTTCGTGCCGGCGCCCACGAAGCGGACGTTGAGCGAAACCGGACGGGTCACCCCGTGCAGCGTCAGGTTGCCGGCGACCTTGGCGGTGGCCGCGCCGGTCGGCGTGACGCTCGTCGAGACGAAGGTCGCGTTCGGGTACGTTCCGGCGTCGAACCACTGCGCGCCCTTGAGCTCGCCGTCCAGCTTGGTGCTGGTCGTCATCACCGACGCGATGGGGATGGTGATGTTCAGCTTCGAGCTCGCCGGGTGGGCGGGATCGAGCGCCAGCGTTCCGGACACGCCGGAGAACACGCCGGAATAGTAGCTGAAGCCCATGTGGAGCAGGGTCCAGCCGACCTGCGTGTGGCCCGGCTCGACATTGTAGGTGCCGGCGGTGACGCTGGCCGGCGTGTGGGCCGCGGACTGCGCCAGCGCCGGTGCCGCCAGGGCGGGAGCGGCAAGGGAGGTGGCGAGGAGGCTCGCGAGAAGCGCGTTCTTCATTGTGTGGTGTCGACTTTCGTTCTGTTGAGGGAGATCAGCCGGCGAGCTTGGACGCAAGCTGCGCCACATGGCCGCCCAGGAAGCGGGCGCCGTCGAGCTCGATCTGGCTCGGCTGACGCGATCCGTCGCCGGCGGCGATGGTGCTGGCGCCATACGGCGTTCCACCGGCGACCTCGTCGAGCGTCAGCTGGCCCCGGAAGGCATAGGGCAGGCCGGTGATCACCATGCCGTGGTGCAGCAGGTTGGTCAGGATGGAGAACAGGGTGGTTTCCTGCCCGCCATGCTGGCTGGCGGTGGAGGTGAAGGCAGCGCCGATCTTGCCGACCAGGGCCCCCTTCATCCACAGGCCGCCGGTGCGGTCGAAGAAGTTCGACATCTGCGAGGACATGCGGCCATAGCGGGTCGGCGTGCCGACGATGATGGCGTCGTACTCCGCAAGCTCGTCCGGCTGCGCGACCGGCGCGCCCTGCTCGAGCTTGAAGTGGCTCGACTTCGCCACTTCTTCCGGCACCAGTTCCGGCACGCGCTTGACGTCGGCGGTGGCGCCCGCCGCACGGGCGCCCTCCGCGATGGCCGACGCCATCGTCTCGATATGACCGTAGCTGGAATAGTACAGGACCAGGACTTTCGCCATCGTCAGTCTCCTTGTTGAAATGTCAGGCGGCATCGACGAGCACGATTTCCGCATCCTCGAGCGCCGTCACGCGCAACGTCGCCTCGCCATGCACGGCGATGCCGTCGCGCGTCTCCGCCTTCACGCCGTTCACCTCGATCGTGCCGCGCGCGGCGACCAGGTAGAGGTGCCGCGCCGGATCGGCAGTGTACTCCGTGCTTTGGCCCGCGCCGAGGGTGGCGCCGGCGACGCGTGCATCGGCCCGGATCGGCAGCACGTCCGCATCCTCCGGCTTGCCGCTCGCCAGCGTCACGAAACGGCCGGCACGTTCGTCGCGCGGGAACGGGCGGGCACCCCAGTGCGGACTGCCGCCGCGCTCCGTCGGCATGATCCAGATCTGGAAGATGCGCGTCGTCCCCGGCTCGACATTGTACTCCGCGTGCCGGATGCCGTCGCCGGCGCTCATCACCTGCACATCGCCGGCTTCCGTCCGGCCCTGGTTGCCCAGATTGTCCTGGTGGGTGATCGCGCCTTCGCGGACATAGGTGATGATCTCCATGTCGCGATGCGGGTGCGGCGGAAAGCCGGAGCCGGCGGCGATCTCGTCGTCGTTCCAGACGCGCAGCGCGCCCCATTGCACCCGCTCGGGGTCCATGTAGCTCGCGAAGGAGAAATGATGCTTTGCCTTGAGCCAGCCGTGATCCGCGCCACCCAGGGTGTTGAAGGGCCTGATCTCGATCATCGTTCGTCTCCGCCAGAGGACATCCCCCGGCTTGGTTCGCTCTGCAACATGGCCCTTGCACCATCATCCAGAAAGAGAAACATTCGAAAGCCATCGTTTCCGATTTGGGGTGATCGTGCCGCGTCTGCCTGACCTGGAAGCCTGGGCCATGTTCGCGCGCGTCGCCGATGCGGGCTCGTTCGCACGCGCGGCACAAGAGCTCGGGGTTTCCACCGCGACAGTGTCCAAGGCGGTGGCGCGGCTGGAGCGGACGCTGAGTGCGGCCTTGTTTCATCGCACCTCTCGGCGGCTTTCGCTGACCGCGCTCGGCGAGGAAACCGCCGCGCGGGCCCTGCGCCTGCTGGGGGAGGCGGAGCAGCTCGAGTCCGACGCGCTGGACCAGACGGCGACGCCGCGCGGGCTGGTGCGGATCGCCGGACCGATGTCGTTCGGCCAGCAGCAGATCGCGCCGCTCCTGCCGGACCTCCTGCGGCGCTACCCCGCGATCCAGGTGGACCTGCATCTGTCCGACTCGCTCGTCGACCTGATCGGCGGCGGGTTCGACTTCGCCGTGCGGATCAGCCGGATGGAGGATTCGTCGCTGCGCGTGCGCCGCATCTGCGACATGCGGATCATTCTCGTGGCGGCGCCGGCCTATCTCGCGGCGCAGGGGAGGCCGCTGCATCCGCGCGACCTGGAGGCGCATGCCTGCTTCAGCTACAGCAACGCCCCCAACGGCGCGCGCTGGATCTTCCAGGGACCGGAGGGCGAGGAGGCGACGGTTCTGCAGTCGGCGCCGCTGCGCATCAACAACGGCGAGGCGGCGATGCCGGCGCTCGAAGCGGGACTGGGCATCGCAGCACTTCCGGAATTCCTGGTCTTCGACGCCATGCGGGCCGGGCGCCTTGTCGAACTCCTGCCCACGTGGCGCCTGCCGCTCGCCACGCTCAATCTCGTGATGCCGCCAGGCACCCTCCGGCCGGCCCGGGTGTCGGCGGCGAGCGAGTTCTTCTACCGGCGCCTCTCGCGGGAGCCCTGGCGCATGGCGGGGGAGGGGGCGGTCAGCTCGCCATCGTTGGCGGACCGATGATGCCGCGGACCAGCCCGACGACGTCGGCCACCCGGAAGGGCTTGTCGAATACGGCGGAGATGCTGCCGCTCTCGCGTCGCGCCAGATGCGCCTGCGCGCCGCTCATCAGGATGATGGGGGGCGCCCGCTCGCCCAGCCGCTCCCGGAGGGCGGTGGCCATCTCCATCCCGTTCATGACGGGCATCATGTAGTCGGTGATGACCAGGTCGGGCTGCTCGCGGTCGAAGATGTCGAGCGCTTTGCGCCCGTTGCTGGCGCGCACGACCATGTAGCCCTCATCTTCGAGGGCAAGAGCGAGGATGTCGACGATCAGAAACTCGTCATCCACCACCAGGACGGTCGTCATTGCCCGCGGCTCCGGCAGGCTTAGGAGTCGTGTGGAAGAACGAAACCCGGCGGGAGCGGTGTCTGGACTGGTGTCACCAGGTCGATTCCTTTGCTCCCGATCAGCAGGTCACGTGCGGTCGGATCGTACCAACTGTCACGCGTCTTCAGAACGGTCAGGATGCGCCTGAGTTCGGCCTGACGATCCACGAAGCGGATCAGGAGAAGGTTGTCGACGATCGGGGAAATCTCGGACAGGGGAGCGCCGGGCCGGCCGAGCAGGTCCGCCGTTTCCCAGCTGGTCATGACCGTGACTTCGCGGGCCCGCAGCTCGTCCGTCAGGGCGGAGAAGAAGCCTGTGACGCGCGAAGGATCGGTGGCGGCCCGTGCCATCCGGCTCATGCTGTCCAGGAACAGGCGGCGTGCGCCGGTGGCCGCCACCATCTCCAGGAGCTGGTGGCCGAGAGCGTCGAGCAGCGGCTCGTTCGGCAGCTGCGACTGGATCGTCAGGTGGCCGGCCTCCACCCTGGAGGCCAGGTCGAAGCCGAGCGCCTGGGCCTTCTTCAGCAGCCGGCCGGGCGACTCGTACAGGCCGAACAGCAGCCCGGGCTCCTGCTTGCTGCAGCCGCTCAGGAAGGCGAGGCCGACGCTGGTCTTCCCGGCACCGGTCGGCCCCATCACCATGGTGCAGGAGGCGCGCGGAAGGCCGCCATCGATCATCACGTCGAGGGTCGGGATCCCGCTCGTCAGGCGCGGATCGGAGGACGTATCCGTCTCCGGCGGTGGCGAGATCATGGCTTCGAGCCGCGGATGGACGGCGATCCCGGTATCCGTGATCTCCATCTCGTGCACGCCGCTCATGGCGCTGCTGCCACGCGTCTTGCGCAGCTGCAGCTGCCGGACGGAGCGCGAGCCGAACAGCTGCTCGTGCAGCTCGATCACCCCGTCCACCATGGTGTGCTCCGGGCTGCCTTCCTCCATGCGCGAGCTGGTCAGGAACAGCACGGTGCAGCCGGCAAAGGCGGCATGGCCCTGCAGGCGGGCGATGAAGCGCTTCGTGTCCAGGGGCGTGTCGGCCTGCGAGCGGGCGTTCAGCAGCCCGTCGACGATGAGCAGCGAGGAACGCTGGCGGCTGATCTCTCGGCGCAGCAGCTTCACCACTTCGTCCAGACCCTCGTTTGCCAGGGTGTCGAAGGCGCTGACGAACTGGACGGCCGACCCGACCAGGTCGCGCTGGAAGAAACCGAGGGTGGACAGGAACTGGAACAGCCGGTCGTGATTCTCGGCGAGCAGCGTCGCAAACAGCACGTTCCCGCCGGCGGCGGCGTGACCGAAGGCGATCTGGTTGGCGAAGATCGTCTTTCCCGATCCGGGGCGGCCCTGGATGATGTACGACGCCCCCGCGACGAGCCCCCCCTTCAGGATCGTGTCCAGGCCGGGAATTCCTGTCTGCAGGCGCTCAAGTCGTTCCACGGCCGTTCCGCTGATTGGTCAGGGCGGCAGTATCCTCCCTCCCGCCGCCCGCGCCAAGCGGAGCTTTAGGGAGCGCCCGCGACCCCCCTGGCTCCGCCCACCACCGGAAGCCAGATGGCCGTCGCCGTGTCGCCGCCATGCGCGATGCTTTGCGTGGCGGCCACATAGTCCGCCGGCCTGGCGTCGAACATGTTCGGCACGAAATGCTGCGGGTTACGGTCGTAGAGCGGGAACCAGCTGGACTGGATCTGCACCATGATCCTGTGGCCGGGCTGGAAGACGTGATTGGTCGGCGGCAGGGTGAAGCGGTAGCGCTCCGTCCGGTTGGCCGGGATCGGCTCGGGGTGCTCGAAGCTGGTGCGGTAGCGGCCGCGGAAGATGTCCATGGCGACCGGCAGCTCATAGCCGCTCATCGCCGGATCCGCCGGAACGGCGCCGGGATAGACGTCGATCAGCTTCACAACCCAATCCGAATCCGTGCCGGTGGTGGCGGCGAACAGGTCTGCTTCAGGCTCGCCGGAGATGCGCAAGGGTGCCGAAAGCGGCGCCGTCTCGTAGACCAGCACGTCCGGGCGCCCGTCCACGCTGCGCTGGTCGGAGGTGAGCCATGGCTTCCAGCGCGCCTCGTCGCCGAGCGCGATCGGGCGCGGCAGGAAAGGCACGGGCTTTGCCGGATCCGAGACATAGCTGTCCGATCCTTCCGACGGGCCTGGATGCTGGAAGGACAGCTTGTATCCCGCGCGCAGGAAGAGCGGCGTCAGGGGCGCGGCGCAGCCCTTCTCGCAGGCCAGCGGCCAGTCGGAGAAGCGGTCCCAATGGTCGTCGCCCGTGTTGTAGATGATGGCCGGGGGCAGGGTGATCTTCGGCGACCCCGGCTTCAGGTACTGGTTGAAGAAGGGCAGCAGCACGTCCTGGCGGTAATCGTGCGCGGTGTCGCCGTGCCAGTGCAGCGGCCCCAGGCTGGAGCCGTCATAGTTCACCTGGCTGTGCCGCCATGGGCCCATCACCAGCACGTTGTTGCCGCCATGGCCGCCCGCCTTCAGGGCGAGCCAGCTATGGATGGCGCCCCACATATCCTCCTGGTCCCACAGGCCCTGCTCCCAGATGGTGGGCACGTTCGAGGGGTTGGCGGCGATGAGGTGGTCGAGCGCCTGGCCCTGCCAGAAGGCGTCATACGCGGGATGGGCGCGCATGCGGCGCCAGAAGCCGTACTGCTGCAGGTTCGCGGCGTCGGCGAAGGCGCCGGCGGAACCGGCCCGGAGAAAGTTGTCGTAGTCATCGGCGCCCGCGCGGGCGATGGAATGGCCGTGGCCGCGCGCCGCCATCTCGCCGGGGAAGAAGTCGAAGCTCCCCTGGCGGAAGGTGCCGTAATGGAACCAGTCGTCGCCCATCCAGCCATCGACCATCGGGCTTTCCGGCGAGGCGACCTTCAGCGCGGGGTGCGGATGCAGCAGCGCCATGACCACCGTCCAGCCCTCGTAGGAGGAGCCGAGCATGCCGACCCGGCCGTTGCTTTCGTGGACGTTCTTCACCAGCCAGTCGACCGTGTCCCATGCATCCGTCGTGTCGTCGGTCTTTGTCGGGTTGAGCGGGCCGACCGGCGGCCGCGTCATCACGTAGTCGCCCTGGGAGCCGTACTTGCCGCGCACGTCCGCGAAGACGCGGATGTAGCCGGCATGGACGAACACGTCGTCGCCCTGCGGCAGGATCGCGAGCATGGAGGGGCTGTTCGCGTGCGCCGCGTGTGACGCCGCGTTGTACGGCGTGCGCGTCAGCAGGATGGGGGCGTCGTGCGCCCCCTTCGGCACCACGATGACGGCGTAGAGCTTCACGCCGTCGCGCATCGGGATCATCACCTCGCGCTTGATGTAGTCGTTGGCCGCCGCCGGCTGCACGTCATGCGCCGGGATGTCGCTGCCGGTTTGCACCAAAGTGGGATCGGGAGCCGCCGCCGTCAGCATGGTGGCCCCGAGAAGCAGTGCGGCCAGCCGCAATTCGCCAGACCTGCTCAAACGCGCCATCTCATCCCCCGGCTCGACTCGTTCTGCCAGGGTTACGACAGCGCGTGTTGTGACGGAAGAGGGGCGGGAGCGGCGTCCCCGAAGGGACGCCTTTCCAGCGTCACCGCGCCGCCGGAGCCGTCCCATCCAGGTGGAACACCACCTTCACGCAGCCGTCCTTCTTGTCGCGGAAGGTCTTGTAAAGGTCAGGTCCGTCCTCCAGCCGCTCGCTGCGGTGGGTGATGAGGAAGGTCGGATCGATGGTGCCGTTCTGGATCAGCGGGGTCAGCTCGTCGAGCCAACGCTTCACATGGGTCTGGCCGCTGCGGATGGTCAGCCCCTTCTGCACAACGGCACCCATGTTCACCGGCACCGGGCCAGCATACACGCCCGGCACGGACACGATGCCGCTCGAGCGCACCACCTGGATCATCTGCTCCAGGGCGTAGGGGCGCTGCGTCGCCGTGAGCGTTTCCTGGACGCGCGACAACAGGCCGAGGCCGCCATGGTGGCCGCTCGCCTCCATGCCGACGCAGTCGATCACCGCGTCCGGGCCTTCGCCCTTCGTGATCTCCTTCACCCGCTCCATCACGTCGCCTTCCGACGGATCGACGACGTGGGTGGCGCCGGCGAGCCGCGCCAGCGACTTGCGCTCCGGCACCGTCTCGATCGCGATGATGGTCTCGGCGCCCATGACGGCGGCCGACTTGATGGCGAACAGACCGACGGGGCCGGCGCCCCAGATCGCCACCCTCTCGCCGCCCTTCAGCTCGCAATAAGCGGCGGCCTGCCAGCCCGTCGGCAGGATGTCGGTCAAAAACAGCGCCTGCTCGTCCGACATGCCGTCTGGCACCACCATCGGCCCGACATCGGCCATCGGCACCCGCACATACTCGGCCTGGCCGCCGGCATAGCCGCCGGTAAGGTGCGAGTAGCCGAACAGCCCGGCGGTCGGATAGCCGAACATCTTGGCCGCTTCCTCCGCATTGCGGTTGGAGCGGAGGCAGGACGCCCAGTTGCCGCG
>Ga0157362_1000836_pt1 | contig 11623 bp, 5 predicted proteins | sample AttlaeALBM3_FD_111480 | JGI IMG/M metagenome (GOLD analysis project Ga0157362, IMG submission 111480) | Fungus gardens microbial communities from leaf cutter ant in Ribeirão Preto, State of São Paulo, Brazil - Atta laevigata ALBM3 | ecosystem: Host-associated > Fungi > Mycelium > Unclassified ... | reverse complement strand
TTTCGCAAAAAATAAACCATCTGTGACTAAAATGTTACCTGCGAATTCCTTATTCGGCTATAGGTACTTAAATAAAACGAGCCCACCGCAGTCCCTATATTTGGTAACACGCATGAGATTCAGCAACGACGATATTGCGCGATAGCCTTCTTCTTGCGCACACTTCGAATTTATATTTATCGTCTTGCATCTCAATGCGATTCGTTTGCACGCTTCGACATCTCGAATGAGATCATAAAAATTACGAGCAAATCGTTGCTTCCGAGTGGGTGGAAAGTGGAACGACCTTGGCTTTAATTTTTATTGAGTGTATATTACCCATGCGAACGTCCGATACGTTACATCATTACGGGTTTCTCTCTCACGCATCGTACAATTCTTTTTATGGGAATCTTTCAGATAGCATACAATAAAGATATTAAATGTCATAATATTCTCTAATCCAATCAAATTAGAACGTGTGTACGCGCGAATAGAAAGGAATAGGAAAAAAATAAAGTAAGAGATACAGAGATTAGTCTTTGATTTGTAATCTTCAATTAGCCAAATCTGTTGAAAACAAATTTCGTGAAATGCTTGTTAAGAATTTTGTTAACAAAAAGGCACCTTTAATACAAATTCTGTTATTTGAATAATACCAATAAATTGATAGAAGATGTGTGTGTGTGTGTGTATGTGTGGATGTGTGTGTGTGTGTATGTGTGGATGTGTGTGTAACAAAATGTTTAGTTGATACATGAAAACAAATTGTTGACAAAACTTGTTGACAATCTAATAGCAAATTAACAAGACTAATCAAAATTGATCATAGTTTTGCCAGATTTTTGCTGCTAATTTTCTTCTTTAATATCAAATTTTCTGAAAAACTATAGAAATATTTTAAAAATTCAGTAAAAGTTTTTTATTCTGATCCTAAAAGTTGTTTACTCAGATATGCGGATATGTTTACTAACTTTTTGTACACATATAACCAATGAAATTTTTTCCCAATTCAATTGAATTTGAAATAGCCTACAATAATTTCTATATAAAATGACTAGTCAACAATATATTAATCCGAGTAAATTGGATAATGTGTGTGCATTCGAGATCCGTGCAGATTAATTATTATATAATTGAATATGAGAATGGAAAAATGTAACATTGAACATTGAAATTTATTATTTCTAATAGTTTTTAATTCTAGTATAATATTGTTATTTTTGGTTACCTTCTTTATATCATCAGGGTTTGTGAAACTCTGCAACTTTGTCACGCTATATCTCTGGACTGAATAGGTATTTTTTAGCTCAAAACGTGTGAAATTTATACCTCGAAGTCAGACAAAAACAGATAAATATAAATCAAATAAATAATATTTTATCTTCAACTAATTATAATGCTTCAAAGAAATTTTGTAGAAAAAATTCACCAAAAATGATTACTTTGGATAAAATTTCTTAAATTTTTAAATTTAATGTTTAAACAAAAACCCATATGATTTTTTTAATTGACCCTTTGAACTAACAAAAAAAATAGTACGATATGAATCGCTCAAAAAAGTATATTTGAACTATCAAAAATCGACATTTTTAAAAAATTTACATATTATAAATTTACAATAAATAAATAAAATTTTATTATTTGAACAATATAAAAAAGTAATAACATAAGTAGATAAAGGATTGTACATGTATAAATATTATTATAGTATGTATAATTAAGTTTATTAGGATTTAGTTTAGAGGATGATGCAACACTCGCTCTAAAGCAATAAATCCGTCCCGACCGAGCGATCTCCGAAGACTGATAAAAATTATAAAATTTCTATTACATTGAAGTAATTCTTTTTAATTCTACATTTTTGTGTACTTATACTATCTTTTCTATTCGTGCATTTATACTTTATACTATTTGAAACACAGTAAATGTATATTTAATAAAAAATAAAAGAATATCTTGAATGCCGAAAACTTACAAGCTAATCACATGTGGATCCCAAGTACTCTCTTTAAACTTTCGTACATTTTCATATCGAAGATAGAGAATAACGCAATAAAAAATCCTTACAGACTTATCATATCTATCTGGAATTAAAGTTTTTTTCCAATCTCAATTTGGGTCTTCAAATTATATTATATTATAAAAAAGTTACAGCAATGTAAAAAATCGCATAGAGTACGTTGAACCCATGATTATTTAGAATTAATTATCAAAAAGATTATGCATCGGTGTATACACGATATATCATCGGTAGATTGACTTATAAAGTATTTTGAAATAAAATTTATAAAAAGAATTGTTTTTTAATGGCAAAACTGTGCCATTTCCATCAATAAGAATTCAGAATTTTACAAAATTAATTTCCATCTTTATCTTTTAATTCGCTTTTTTTTATCCTTGTCGTTCTACAATAGAGCATAAATCGTAAGTCGTAAGGAACCAATCACAGTCGAATATGAGAAAAATAATCGATTAAGATTGGTTAATTTCTTACAGGTTACGGCTTCTAGTGATCCTATTGTAGAATAAAAAACTTCATCTCCGATCTTCCGTTCATCGATCTTCCTACGGCGCTACGCGACTGTTAGTGTTACGCCAAGCGGGAAATCATGGCAATTACACGAGAGTACGATCGTTTGCCGGTTGACAGACGGAGGAAATCGCCAGTCTGCTACCACTAAAGTTCGTAGAGGAAAGCGTTATGCAACGCGAATACGCAATGTCGCATTGCCGCATTTTCATATGATCTAACCATCATGGACGATCCAATCGTCATCGTCATCGTTGCCGATTCTCATCATTTCGTCGCGCTTTGCGAAACGCCGCTGGATTTTGATTCGATCGTTAGACAAACGCGCGTAAATTTCCACCTAAGTTCTGGGAATATACCGCGAACGGAGATCGTCGCTATAATTTACGTTATTATATTCTGAGAGATATAACGGTCTCGCGTACGATATTCGCAAAATACATCAAGAATCCATATTGCCGTTCTGCAATAACATCAAATCCATCGAAATGAGTTACAGCAATTTCACAGAGCCGCGTTACGTGGATTAACGAGCAAATAACTTGCTAATAGAGGGACATAAATGATATCGTGACGAACCATGCTATCGAATGAAAATTTTACAAAAATTGCTGAACATCACGCAAGCAGCCAAGCGTACGGAAGAATGCCATTCGAAGCTGTTAACAAGATCGAAGAAGTGGCGAGAGATCCTGAAAAAGTTGTACCACAAAGTGATGTGTATCTCGTTGCCATAATACATTGCGATCGTTGCAACTTGTATTATATTTTTTCATCCTGCTGAACGAGTCTCTCTCTCTCTCTCTCTCTCTCTCGTGCTGGTCCAATATTATTAATTGATTTAAATTTAATTAATTTTCCAATTTCTAACTAGAATTCTCTAAGAATATTTCGCAAATATCTTTTACAACTTTGATCATGTTTTGAATAAATCATTTCTAAATTCTATTCTCACGAAGATTATAATTGCATACTTAATTCAAAATTCGTTCTACAATACAAAAAGTGTAAATACGGACATTACGATAATTATTATTAAAATGATAATATTATTGCGATGATGGCTGAATAGGATTAAAGCTGAAGATTCAGATTTTAAACTAAGCAGTCGTTTGCTGACTCACTTCCACACTCATTTCAATTTACTCCACTAACTCTTGAAGTCGTCAAGAAGCGGCTGCTCTTTCGCGCAATCATACTTCCTTGTATTGCCTTGTAACGCGAGTTTTTTTATTTTAATCAGACTCAATTCTCTCTCCAATTCTCTGTAATCTATCATTAATATCTATTTTTATATTAACACATTAGAGTGACTCTTCGACTTATCAAGATTTCCCTGATATGTCTTACCGAGTCTCTGCATTCTCAATAAAGAAGAAAAAATATCTTTAAATAAGTAGTTGGTTACAGTACTCCCATGTATAGTTATCACAACAAATTTTGTAACAAAAAAAATAAAAGTTATTTATTACCCAGAAGTTTTAAAATTCTTATTTCTATATTTCTGCCTTACAGAAATTTAGCTTAATATTGGTCAATATAATTCTGAAACTTATTTTGAACATTAAACAACAATGTTTTTATTATTCAAAATAATAATTAATACTACTTTTTAGTTAATAATTAATCGCGAATAATTAATCACTACTTCTTAGAATTCCGTTAAATTCCAGAATTTCATTTTAAAGTTCTATAAGAACTTTATCTTATAAGCAGGGTTGAGAAAATTACTTTTTAAAAGTATACCGTTATCGATATTTGCAGTAAAAAGAAACTCATTACCGTTACTTGGTACCGATTATAAAAAAATAACACGTTACCGTTATTTAAAAATAACGATAAAAAATTGTTTCTTTTCATTTTTTTTTTGTAATTATTTAGGAGACAAGCCTACTCACCGATTTTGAAATTAGAGTCATTTGACTCTAATAAATGAATCTATCAGAAAAATAAGTGTCGTTCTGCCCGACAAACCGAGGTATTAATGATTAAAGTTGATGAAGTAAAGAACTTTATCAGATTCATTCATTTCATGCACTTCGAATGACCCTAATTCATCGAAATCAATAAATAAGCTTGTCTTTTGCATAATTATATTTTTTTAAAATGTTAAAACAGGCTTTTAAGATAGAATGCTAAGAATATAAATTAAATATAAGATATTTAGAAAGATTCTTGAACATTTTTATCTTTTATTAATATTTTACATACTTATGTTTAATCTATCATATTTTATTATACAATAGATGTTTTAGTTTATAGTGTTCTTATGTTAAAGTAAGGCTAGTGAATGAAATAAAAATAGGCAAAAAGTTTTTTGTTTATTTAATACCTACAATCTTAATTGTCCGTAACAATCTATAAAAAAGTAACGTTACAAGAGTAACGAGGTCAATCATTTTGTTATTCGTTACTAAAGAAAATATAACATCGTTACTTTTTTGTTATTAAAAAAAAGTAACGGCGTTACCAAAAAAAAGTAACAAAAATGTAATGTCGTTACAAAAAACGCATTACTTCCCACAATCCTACTTGTAAGAATATCACTAATGTAAATTTATACGAATATAATTAATACGTGCTATTAACAAATATAATTATAAAAATCAAATTTTTGACGTGTTATGAGCATCTATATATTTAAAAGTTAAATTGGGCTGTAAAATTACAGTGAGAGCATTTCCTGGTTTTAACTGATACAACATTACATCGCAAGAGATGGCACGGCGCGGTATGGTGCGAGTATGCGAAACACGCCGCTTATTAATGCCGGCGACGCGCGCGCGAATCCATTTAATTCTATATTTATCGCGAACGCATTTAGCTGGCATACGTACAAGTAGATAGTAGTAGTAGTAGTAGTAGCACGCATACTGATCTGTGGAAAGGATCAGTCAAGGCGAGCCGGAGGGTCTATCGGCAAGAAGGAGATCTTCGCGAAGCGATCTTCCCACGGCGGCGGCCGCGATGGTTGCGTCCGAGGAGCGCGGCCTCGCAAGGACAAGGCCGCTATTTTCGACGCAAGGGCGCGAACAATTATTATTATACTGGTGTGCGTGCGAAAGTGTAAAATGTATAAATGTATACGCACCAAGTCAGGGTGTGGATCCATTGCACTGAGAAAACAAAGCTCCCTGAGTGTAACCGCGCGCACGACGAATCCAAGATCAAGAGAAAAGCGTTGTAACGCTGATGTGAGGTGCGCGATTACGTACTTTTATGGATTCGCAAGGTCGACCCGGGAATCGTATTCGGGCGCGTTTATTTTGCGCGCTCGCATCTGACCAGAGATTCTTCGGCAAGTGTCCTTTGCATCGTGCCATCACGTTCGAAAATGGAACACTGTGCAGGAATTTAAATTGAAAGTTCATGTCTACCGAGCTTCTTTCGAATCGAGCGCACGCCGGCGTTTAACTCTTCAGAGCTGATGCCAAAATCTGTAATAGTTACTAGCACTGCAATAATGGATCTATGCCGGCGGTACTATAACTTTTAAGCTTTATAACTCGAAATGTATTTCATGAAAAAATATTTTATTATAATGTTTTGAAAAGCATTCGAAGTAAGCTAGAATATGTTTGCCGTTCCATTAAAATTTGGACTTCAATATCTAAGATATTTTACTTTACGGAAAGCATAATTATATCTATGACGGATTATTTATTCTTGTGTACTTTATTATATATAATTTTTTCTATCTTTTTAATGTGGCTACGTAATTTAATATGCTTCATTGTATTTATCATTTATTCATTATTTAACTCTTATACATTGTTAGATATCAAAGGAATAATGGTAATCCAATTCCTTAATTTAAATAATATTTTGTTATTTTTAACATATATGTCAAAGTATAAATCAGTTCTATGAGTGGTATTCATAGTCGATTTTTATATTCAAGATTAAGTCTTAAGTACAGTCTTAAGATATCGAATTAAGATACGAACCAATCAGAGGGCCGTATTAGTATCTTAAGACATTACTTAAGACGAAATGAGAACGGACTATGAATACCGGTCTAGTTAAAAGACAAAATAAATAATGTCCATTTCATGTACATATTCATAATTAATAATAGTAGATAAACTAAATTTAAGTAAAATTTAATACATTTTTTTAAGTTAATATTCTTGAGACTTCCACGGGTGCTTTTTATATAAAGATTATGCGTTTCGCGGGTTTTCTCCGTATCCAAATTCATTCTTGGAATGCCAACGTTTCGTGAACCTTGCAGTCCACTTTATCAGAGGAACCTAATCCTGAGCTGATCCTCCGGGTTGTTCCGTTTTTATATATTACGCTACTTGTTGGAGTAGTGGAGGGAAAGAAGAGAATTGTGGACGGGAGGAGGGGGGAGAGATGGGAGAAATCGGTCAGTCCTTAATAACCGGAAAAATAGTTTTCCATATTTTATTTATGTTGTAGCCATTATCTTTATTTAGATTATTAGGGTGTTTTTGTATCTCTATGGCTTCTCTATACTTTCTTGGAAAATATGATGTAATGTTGGTTATTATGGTCGTTTTGTCAAACAGTATTTGATGTCCTGTTTCGATGTTGTATTGTCTGATAATGCTGATTGCATGACATGTTTTAATCTGACATCACGTTGGTTCTTTTATCCGTAAGTTGACCATTCTCCCAGTTTCTCCAATGTATACTTGCTTGCAGAAACACAGTATTTTGTACATTCCTGTGGAGCTGAGCGGAAGTCTTGATGTTTAGGATTTCTTAAGATTTGCCCTTTTTGGATGGTTTAAAGATAGTTCGGATATTGTATTTGTTTAATATTTTACATTATTACATTTTTTAGTTATATATAGATTGTATAATTCCATTTTAGTTAAATTAACATTACATATTGAATAGGAGTAGTGGCGACTTATACAAATGATTGAAAATAACTCAAATTAGTTGGTATAATTTAACATTATGAATTTAACAATGCACTTACTGCACATATATATATGATTAGTATAGAAACAGTTAAGATAGTACAACAGTATAGTCAAAATGTTCCGTTCGTTTAGATTTGATAATTTATATTAATAAAATGTTTAATTCGTCATCTGATTAGTGGCCCGTTAATCTTTCACGCTTTCGTCAAATGTTTATAATTGAATGGATTCAGTTCCGAAAGATTAAGAGATGTGTGAAAAGGAAAGAATGGCATTCTCATTCTATTCAAGATATACAAATGATACATTAGAACAATACTAAAACAATGCATAAAAATCTTCGATCTTTCTTATTCTTCCGGAAAAGAAATAAAACGTGAGTTATTTGAAAAGTAAGATCCTGCTATTCAGAAATAATGACTACACTTTCTTTGAAGTGCGTTACAAAGGAGAGTCATCGGTCAAGCTTGACGCGTCAGCTTGACGGGCTATCGCGGAATTCCGGCGTGCGATATTGACTTTCTCGGGGGCCGGTCGTGGAATCGCGATGCATCATCGTCATCGCATCTGCCGTCGCACCGGACCGCGCCGTGCTGCGCCGCATCGCGCGGCGAAGGTGCAATCGGCACTTAAGCGTGACACTAATGAGCGCCGGCGATGCAACCAGTCGTCTCCCAGAGGCTGTCTCGCTGTAATTGGTTAGTTAGCACATTTATTTTATATGAAACGCCCGCTGAAAAATGTGAAGCGCGTGCGTCCTAATTGGGAACGGCTTGGCGTGGCTCTGGCTTGGACCTGGCAGCTTGGCTCTGGCTCGGCTCGGCTCGATCCAGCTTGGCGCGGCGTGCCGATCGATGCGCATGATATCGATTGTCGGATCGTTGACAGGCATGACCGAGTAACGCTGCCCTCGGAGAGGAGGTCGAACCGGCCGAGTCATTTTCATGGCTAGAAGAAGCGAGCATTTGCGTGAGCCTGTGGGATGCTCGGACAGCGTAATAAACCATTAGTAACTGCTGTCCGATTATATCTCTAATCTTAATCCGTGTGAATTTTCTAATGCACGTTAGCTCGACGAGTAGCCTTTATCGACCGTGGGACATCGTGAATCCTAGCTAACGTTTAACGCACAATTACACTTGATCCCCGAGTTGAGTGTTGTAAAGTACAACGGAATTGCAGTGAATTTTTCGTGACATCCATTAGCTTGATCATAGCATCCCCTGTAGTCTCTTCTTTAATATACTAACATTTCGTCTTGTATATCTGTACGTTGATATAAATAATTGTTGACTTTAATCGTAAAGTTCGTGAATTGCGCCTACACTTACGCGCACATTGAATCGGACATCATAATTATCTTTGTACGAAATGTTTCGAATTTTTTTGCGGTGCAAGAATTCATTTCCATGACTGCGAAGTTCACGTCGCAGAATAAATATGTATTCTCATTACAGTCGCGCAAATTATCTTAATACTACGCAACCTCGTTAGAATCAACAGCTCTATGTTTTTCTTATTTTGAATGCACATTGCTAGGTTTATAATTAATCCTGCTAATAAAATACGCTATATAGCCTTCCCCGGCTGTAATAATGTAGGAAGGAGTATTCACGGGCACGCGCACCGGACGATGGAATTTCACTCTGATATTTAATACTCCTCGCGCTTCGATTTATTAATAAGCATTGTATTATCATTTAATACTCGAAAGAGTTCCGATCGCGATGTTCCCATAAATCTTGATTGCATTACTGGTTTACCTTCAAACTTTCTATCACAAACCGGTTTACCTTCAAAGTTTCTTATGCAATTGACAAATTTGTGTTGAATTTGACGTATTTGAAACGTCTTTCAAAAATTCAAATTTTTGTATTAATTTAATCTTGTGTTAAAAGATATATTATGTAACAAAAATTAACATAAAAAAAGTCATACTGATACAATTTATAAGCAAATTGTGGAAACATTCTTTTTAAATAAAGTTAACATTCATAATTTATTATATTAAAGATACTCTCTAAATTTCTTAGAATGAAATCTCACTTTTTTGGAGTGAAAAGTCATTCCAAATATTTATGAAAATATCGCCAATCAAAGTGGAGGGAAATTTCACTTTTCAACAGAGTGAAATTGTTTACTCTTTATTTGGATTTATTCTTCAATTCTAAAAAGAGTGACTTTTCTCGGAGATTGACTTTTCTCGGAGATGTTTTGTAACCTAATCATAAAATCGCAAGCATTTTTTGACTAAGTCTTGAAATTTCTAGTTTACTTTATCTGTAGGAGTACAAACATATTAAAGATTGAAGACATTTCGATTTATTACATTTTATAACGTTTTCAGTAGAAATTAATTTCTTTCATTATCCTAAAATATCTATATAAAATCTCTGTTCATATCTTTTTGATTTCTATTTTATGTGTGTATAAACAGGCTTACCTCTGATAGATTCATTTCCAAGTTTAACAACTTGACGTTGTTCATATACTCAAAACAACTAAACACAGTTAATAATAAACAGTTAATAAATGGCACTTGTATGACAACAAGAATTGAGAAGGCATGATTTGGCGAGATTTCTGCAGTTTAAGTTGGAGTGAAGTTTAACGTTTAGAGCATTAACAATTTCACTTTAAAAATAAGAGTGAAACTTTTCACTTTTTATCTTAGTGTGAAAGAATTCACTCTATTAAAGTGAATACTTCCTCCACATAGAATGAACTGGTCAGTGACTCCAGGATTAAAGTGAAAATTTCACTCCAAAAAATTTAGAGAGTATTTTATTCTTTTATCTTAAAAAAAAGATTTTATCAAGGATTCGCGCGCGCGAGTATAGACCGTTTCCAACAAATATAACATTTTTTTACTGTATAACCTTATAGCTTCATTAAGATTTGTATTTCAAAAGATTTGTATTTTACTTTTATATTCAAATTATATCAATGTATAACGACTATAATAAGCACTTGTGCGTCCAATCGAATTTGCTATCAGTTCAGGAATCGATCAAGCCTAGCAAAAAAATTATTTTTTTTTATCTCTCCTACTCTCTCTCTCTCTCTCTCTCTCTCTCTCTCTCTCTCTCTCTCTCTCTGTCTGTCTTTATCTTTCGCGCGCGTAAAAGAGAAAAAAGATTAAATTTAGTTGAAGAGATTGAATCGGTTTAAAACTAAATGTAATAAGTTTTTCTTATGTAATTACTTATAGGCACCAAGTTTCTTGCACAATAGATGTTCGTCGCCGACTCCTAGCCCCGACTCCTAATGCAACTTTGTATTTTATTGAATTTATTTCTAAGGCAAAGTATATTGGGATTTCATCTCCGCCGTCGTGGTTACCAAGAACATCGTAGTAGGTTTAATTAGACCTTGTGCGAGGTCATATCGATTTCTCTTCTCAGATTACTAGAAGAAAAAGCAGGAGGCAAAAGAAGCGACAGAGCAGAGACAAAGAATAATGGCCGCAAATGCGGACACTTTAAAATCCCACGCTAACTATCAATTTCCTTCTCGAGTCGCGAGATTCAAATGCGATACTATTATTTATCTCTCACAGGTGTAACCGTTTAAGAAAGACTTGAGAAAATTATAACGAACCGAAAGAAAATTATCAAAATATAAAATAACAATAAGAAGAAAACAATACTGTGCTATCCTCTTTTTTTATATATTATGTACAAACAATTCATATTTTCGCAGTTTTCATTTGTTAGTAAAGTTCTTACCTCGAAGAAAATTCTTGAGAAGAATTCTCGCGAGTTTTTACGACCGGGAGATTTACCTCGTTTCTTTATATCTCTTGATATCGCAATGCACGCTGTACTCCCGCGTAACGCACCACATTTGAAGGCGATGCGCCAATCTTCGGCGAGTATTTAGACGAGTAATGCACGTGTAAATGAAGTTGAGTAAGGCAATGTAAGGAGGTGGCAGGTGCTACGCAAGAGATGCCTCTTTTTTCGCCTCTCGTCTTCTGTTAGTGGCCTCAGAAGCCAAGCACTCTCTGCCGAGGCTGCCGTGAAGTCTTTGATGGTAGTGATGTGCACGACCAAGACGTAGTATGTAGCTTTGATATTAAATCCTCCCAATGTTTAATAACAACTTTATAATTATCAATTTTTCTCGATTAAAGTAATGACCATTCTTACTTTGTTCAGATACAATAATAGTACGAAAGTCTGATACAATAATTAAATGTTATTGGCTTAAT
>Ga0157362_1000835_pt1 | contig 11627 bp, 4 predicted proteins | sample AttlaeALBM3_FD_111480 | JGI IMG/M metagenome (GOLD analysis project Ga0157362, IMG submission 111480) | Fungus gardens microbial communities from leaf cutter ant in Ribeirão Preto, State of São Paulo, Brazil - Atta laevigata ALBM3 | ecosystem: Host-associated > Fungi > Mycelium > Unclassified ... | reverse complement strand
ATTAAAAAAAAAACTTGAGGAGTTAATATTTCCTCATCACTCTCTCCCTACGTGTTTCACTACATTCCATTCTCAGATTTCCTTTTCCGACTCGCGCACATTCCTGAATCCTTTTTACTCTCTTCTTCGCGAGCATAGTTATTTTCTCGCGATCTTCTCATATGAGCCGCTTGCTTCTTATTGAGATGCAATGTCGAGTTGTCTAACATATTTTATTCTCTTTTTATCGCATTGACTAATATTGACTAAATTAATCTGTTTATGAATATTTATCGAGCTTCCTTACAAATTTAAATTTAAAAATTTAATTTATTTTGATTAAAAAATATGTACAATTAAAAAAGAAAGCAACTAAAAAATACACAAGATAAAATACAAAGGAAAAATAATCAAAATATGATTACGCGATAGAAGATTTTATTTTGCTTTTTTTATTTATAAATATAAATATAACAGTTATTTACTTAATATTGACAGATATATTATTATTGGAAATTTGCAACATTGTAAATGATTCGTTATTTCATTTCCATTTAAGTTTCGTGCAGTTTTCTTTCTCAATGCTTTTTAAGTTTTAATGTCGCTAACTTTTCCCGGGATTCTTCACGCACATCGAAGATAATGCCGCACGTCACGGCTAAGTGCGAATCGATCAATCGTTGCGGTTCACGCGTCAACAAGGATGACATCGCGTCGGTTCTGCAACGTAATTACCGTAGCGACTGGCAACGCGACCTATTAAAACTAAATCAACTTCTCATTAGGCGCGGCAATAAGCCAATCTGGCCTCTGAAGACCCTCCAGGCGGCATCTTTTTGCGAAGTGCTGTTTATGCAATGTTAATAAACCGTAAACGCCGTGCTCACTCTTTCGTCACAAACAGGACTTTAATTAAGAGAATCGAATATTTCAGCCTGACTTATGCCTGCATTTATAGTATTTTAGGCCTTACATTTAAGCCTTCCTTAAGTTTATCTTTAGATACTTTATAGCCGATAAAATACGTAGATTTAGGCAAAGGAATCAAAGAAAAGTGGCAAAGAAATTATTTGGAATTCTCCAATAGTAAATTTTTGATATCAGTACTCATATAGAAAGAATGGTTTTGTTGAAGTATTTAAAAATTTAACTAGATACACAAATCTAAAAATAATTATGTAGAATGCTTAAAATGATTGTTAGAATGTCAAACTTTCTTACAATATTGTTTATTATATGAATTTTCTACATAATTATTTGGATGGTCCAACAAAATTATTTTCAGTTTCTGTATATATGTTATACTTAAATTTTAGATATTTCAGCAAAATCATTCGTTGCGTGCTGTGTCAACAACGTATAATATATCCTGCAATGATACTGGAATAGAACCTACTAAGTTACTATTTACAAAACTTTATATAAAATACTAGAAATATTATAGAATACTGTAGAATATAATCTTTAGATTAATTTATTTTACTACAGAGCATAATTAAATTTAAATTTCAAGTCGCTTCTGAAACAGGACCTTTCTAAAAAGCAATGTGTGTGTACCTTAGATATCCAAATACTTTGATTCGCGATGGAGAGAGAGAAACGATGCCGTACAACATCGTTTCGTCTGAAAGGATTAAGAACGAAGGCATATCTGCCGGTTCTCTCCATATCGATGATCACAAGGATTTGTCCTGTCGAGAGTTGGCACTCAGAACGCGTCGTGCTATGCCACGAAGGAATAGCCCGAGCAATGAAAATTCAATGACGCGAGCAATTTGAGCTCGCGGCGAGCTCGCAAGCTGCAATCTGAAAGTATAAACGATAGTTGTGTGCTGCCCGCGCGCAGGCTTTCTCTCTTTCTCTCCCTTTCTTCCTCTTCTCTCATCTTCGTTGTATTCGCTTGGTGTTTTCTTGCTCTCTCCATCTCTTTTCCCTCGTTGCTCTCGTGCTACCACAGAGAGCTCACATATACCGTATGGTCGCTCGGTGGTTGGCTCGCACAGAATAATCGCGTAATTTGCGTGTAACGATGCAATTTGTAGTTATGGCGACCCGGCTCTTTTTCCGTCTTTTTTTTTCCCTCTCTTCCTTCTTCGTTTTTTGCTAATATCGACGACAACGACAGGACTAACGGCAGCGACAACGACGTCGAGCACCAAGGAGCTTAAGCTTTAAAGATGAAAAGGGCTTGTAGATTTAGTACGAGCATGAATCGTCTTTGATCTCTCTTTGAGCTTATTTTCTCATTTAACATCGAAGAGAAGCCGAAGTCACGATCGTTAGTTTAGGAGTCGTGATAATAACTTTAATCTTCATTACGATCACAATTTTGCGCATTATATATTAAAATGAAAAGTAGGTACTTTGTACTCTGTACAAGTACAGAGATTAAATGATTTTTTAATATAATTAATATCAACTTAATCACATGATATAGGAAAGAGTTGCCGAATGCATATCGATCTTAAATCCTAAATCATATTTTATATTATTATAATTATCGTTAACGTATGTTGAAATAAAACTGGCTTGAATGTATTAAATACTTAATCTTTTTTTCAATAATTATTAAAATTGGATATTAATTAATTATCAATAATTGCATGAAATATTTATGTTTCATCAAAATTTCTTAATCTGTTTTACTAGATTTGTAAGAGTGATCATTTAATCTCGATATCATGCGCCGAAAGACGCGTTCGATGATTTTATTCTTTATAGTTCACGGCGAAGACCATCTCATGCTTTTCTCCTACGCGATTATTCGTGTTACCAATATCGCGTCCTCTATTTCGACGACGAGACGGATACCTCTACAGAAAAGATTCTTACACAGGAGAGAATGAGAGTATTAGTAAACTCTCGCGATTGACTTACGAACCACGGCGGGCAAAATCACCTCTTTATCTTGATTCGAAAGTTCGTGCACAGCGGGCGTTCTGTTACGATATAAATTGCTGACTTAGCTACGCTAACTATTTATCTATATACACGTCGTGCCATCGATCGTAATAATCGACTTTGCTACACCTAAACCTCAAGCCTCCAGCAAAATGTATATAATCCTTACGCGCGTTTCCTCAACATCGTTGAAGTTTCTATCCGCGCGGATTCCATCGTCATTTATTGTAATAATTTCACGTAAATTTGTGATAGAGAAATCGCACATTTAATTATTAATTAATTACGCATCTCATCGGAATTCAAGAAAATAATTTAAATCGTATATTAGGAATTATCAAGTATCTATTATGAGAATTCTTTCCGATGTAATATTTTAATGAATTTAATATCTGATAATTAACTGACATAAATATTTATTTATCTGATACTTTATATCGTTAATTTTTCTCTTAAATACAAGATTCCTATGTAACTTTGAAGTATATTTTTCGTAAGTATCATACAATACATCTTTATTAGGATAAACCTGTTAATGTAAACACCTTCCCTTTATAGATACCTTCGATTTCGTTTCGCCGATGTTTGCACGCAAGTGCGAGCATGCATTCTATCCGGCGGGATCCGTTTTAATTAAAATCAACCGCATGGCTCCGATCACCTTTTAACCCCTGGTATCAGGCGCGCGCTAGCCGGCGCTGGTTTTGCTTACGTGCGTGTCCCACGTGCCTCTACGACGCGGAATTATTGCTCGCCTCGCAGTTTATTAAATTGAATTGTGTCGCACCGCGTCGTCACCCTATGGCAGTGGCTCTTTATCGGACTCCTTTCTCTCCTGCCGCTCCATTACTACCAGCAATTAACTAACCGCTCATTAGGAAGCTGCGTGCACAAACCATTCACGCGCCAATCAAAGAACGGTCGACCTGTCGGCTTGCCAGGATTATTATATTATAGTGCGTTTCTCTTCACTGTCTACAGTTTTCCGCGAACAAAAAGATGATATCCTGTATATATGAAAGAAGTAAAATGATGAATAAATAAACATTTAGAAAGATAAAATAAGAAATGTTATATTGCATTAAAGAAGAATAAATTGTTAAATAGTACAAAATTCAATCTCATGGTTAGATAAAATCTTTGCAGCATTTTAAAATTCTATCCCTCAATCTTAAATTTAACGAAAAGTTAAAAAATATAATGTTAAAAAATATATCAGGTAAATATACATATTTAAATTATTTTAATACTTGGCTGACATCTAATTAATTGTACAATATATTATGAACTTATAACCAATATTATTGTATATATTATTGTAGTATTTGTATTATGAACAATATTAAACTATTTAATTTGAGAAATGTGGATTTTAAATCAATTCTTTCTTAACAATATAATATATGGAAAGTATAACAATATAATATATGGAAATAATTTTGCTGAAGTATTTAATTAAAAATTTACGTAAATACAAATTTAGAAGTATAATTTTGTTGATCTATTAAAATAATTATGTGGGAATCTCAAGCATGAAGAGATCCTACATAATTATTTCGATAAACAAAATTTTCAGATCTTAAATAGTGTCAAATTTAATAAAGAGTTGTCAAAGAATAGATTATGTAAATATGCACATTCAAATCATTTAAATGCTCGACCAAATCAATTAGACTGACATCTAATTGATTGCACATACTATGAACTTATAAATAACATTAAACTATTTAATTTGAGAGATAGATTTCAAATCAATTCTTTCTTAATATTTCACTAAGGTTCTGCTAAAGTATCTAATTAAATTTTTAGATATTTTAGCAGAACCTTCTTTTCGCGTAGTTTAGAGAAAATCTTACTAAATTGTGCATTTCGCGAAATTCTCGAGATCATCGGATCGCATCAACTCCAGAGTATCCGGATATAAATCCGGAATAATGCGGCGAAAACAGAGAGAGAGAGAGAGAGAGAGAGAGAGAGAGAGAGAGAGAGAGAGAGAGAGCGCTCGCGCGCGCGGAGTACTCGATCTCAGCGGGGCGGCTACTAATAGGATTTTCGTGATCAAGTCCGTCGGCACTTTCGACTCTGTTGGCTTCTCATTCCTATAAGGAGGCAGCCAAGTATCTGTCTATATCAAGCGTCGCGCGTGTGTGCGGCCACCATTGTGCCAGATCGTGCATCCGCCGTAACTTAAATCCGCGCTCCCTACGTTGACCTCAAGGTGCATCGGTCTCGTTGCAACGTACATGTTACAGAATTTGCGTAATCACGTATCATCGGTCCAAGCCTCCCCATCGTTCTCTATCCACCTTTCTGTTCTTCTCTCCTCGTTCCTTCTGCTCGCGCTACGCAATCTTGTCGTTCCACACGTACACGTTTACGTGCGCCGAGAGATGTATCCAATAAACAAGAGAAACTTACTGTGCTGTTCCATAAGCATTAATCCCGTCACGTTTATGGTTGCTCGTACACGCTCTATCAATAAGAATCTGCGTATCCTTCTACGTATTCGGATGGATCTTGATTTCAGCACGTGGTAGCTAATCGCTTATCTTTTATGTGCCGATCGTGCGCTTTTCAAGTGCCGATCGTGCTGTCTTTCGTTATTACATGTATTGTATGTTCACGCGTGAATTAACGCGAACATAGGGAAATATATTTTTGCTGTCGACAAATAGTTAATGTTTTTATGCTAGAAGATTGGTCTTGTGAGATATCTAATCGTACATGACATTAATGGAGAAAGTATGATTGATATATTAAAATCTAATCTTGGCTATAGAGAGAATTTATTAAGAGGAAATAGATTTTTTTGTAATGAGGACATTTCAATAAGAATTCGTTCCACGACAGCGAATAAGAGAAATATTCATATATAAATTATCATTAAGAAATACGATAGTGTCTCGAGTATTAAAATACGGAAAATTAATATTAATATTTTGAAGTGGATTTAGAATCATTTAAATATTTGATCGAAATTGAATTTAAATTTAAATATTTTCATTCTTTTTTTCAGGATGCAAGAGTTTCTTCAAGAGGAGTGTGAGGCGAAACCTAACGTACTCGTGTCGAGGGACTAGAAATTGTCCGATCGACCAACACCATAGAAACCAGTGCCAGTTTTGCCGCTTGAAAAAGTGCCTGAAGATGGGCATGCGCCGGGAAGGTATGCACTGTACTGAACCCTTTCTACGAATTTATTAGCGATTGATCTCCACTGGTGATTACATCGAGATCGCCGAAATATCTTGACGGCAATACTCGAAATTCTCAAAGAAAAATATTACAAGTTTCAACTTTTTTTTTAATTTCAGAAATATATTAATCAAATTGTTTGTTCAATAAAATGTTCTAATACGATACTTTCATTATTTAACGTATTATTTTATAACTTTTATTTTATATTTTAATGTAAATTCAAAATAAATTTTTGTTTTTTTATTGAAATTAAAATCTGACATAATAAAATTATATTAAATATTAAAATAAAAATGTTTAAACATGTAGAAAAAATATTAAAGACAAAATATGGAATATAGAAAATTAGGCGCTTGCGATATTTTTTTCTTGAGATCTTCTGTAGCGCGCTTTTTGCAATAAAAACACTAAAAGTCATGGCCAGACGATGTTTCTCTGATATATGGAATGAATCTTGAATGGATGTTGAAAATAGCACAACCTTTTGTACACGCGTTAAGATCAAAGTGCATGATGACGAAAATATTTCTTTGTTCGTTGTACTGTTTTCTGAAAATAAACGTATGTTTTGTGATTTAATTTAAAGCAAGTATTATTAAAGGGAAAATTTATATTAAATTCGATTTTGTTTTACAGTTTATTCAAGGAACAACTTCGTCTCTGTCTTTTATGATTATTATCCATTAGGAAACTCCTTACTTGATTGTAATATTCGGAGAAACATCGTCGACTAAGTATCGATCCGATGATATATTCGCGACTCGCTGTGATCACCCGTTAAACTCTCCGTCACACGGTCCGCATATCAAGCTCCCATTTCTGATTCTTGATATTATGATCGAGCTGTGGAATTTCTGAATTATATATATATTATATATAATAATGCGCAACACAATTTAAATATTTAGAATTACATATTATTACATATTATACATTTATTTTAGGCGATAATTACAAGTAAAGATATCTTCAATTCTGATTCAAAGGAATTTTCAATTGCGATATAATTTTAATATTTAATTTAATAATATATTATGCGCGTTATTTATATACACAGGATCTATAAATATAATTTCTATAAATATAATTAGTCACTTTTGTTACAAGTTTATTGATTATATACGAATGTTAGATATTCGTGACTATTAGATTAACTTCAAATTAACTTGGTGATTCTGAATATATATATATATATATACATGTTTTATTTCGGAAATGTCTACACCTGAGGACGTCAAGTTTGGAAACTTGGCTTTCGGCGCGCTTTGCCGCGGCAGGAACTTTTAATTGCAGCTTGTGGAAAGGCCGGAAAGGTTCCCACGCCTTATCCCCGCCCGCGATTCCACGTTTCTCCGCTCTTAAACTTGGCTACTCGCGCGATAACATCTGACCTTGTTCCGCCGCGCGCACGAGGAGAAGAGAAACGCGTTCTCTCGCTGGTCATCGGCTCTCTCAGCCTGCCCAGGTGTACAACCACTTCCGTCCGAGACGTGGCTGTCCGTCTGCCCCGGAGTGTGCTCGCGCCGCGCCGCGCCGCGATCGTAAATCCGGTAAATCACGCGTTTTTACGCGTATCCAGCCGCACGCATCGACTTGCATGGATATTGACGAGAAATGCAAACAGAAATCAATGATTCAGTGACGCCAAGAAAAAATATACGAGACATAGCAAGATTATAAGCAAGAAATTGAATTGATTTGTTAGCTTTCCAACTCTTAATTGAAGTCTCATCATTCTGTGCACTTTTAGAGTAAAGTCAAGTCAGTTAGAATAGCATATTATATTAATACTTATAGAACCAATAATGGTATCATTTTGACTCTACTAATTAATTTTTTCTTTAATTTTTGTATTAGATATGCAGTACAAAATATTATGCAGGTTGAATATAATATAAATAATTCTGACGATACAAATAATATCAAAATAACTTATCACTAACCAAAGATAGGAAATTATCAAATTAACACCTTTAGCAATTTCTAATGGGATATCATCAGCGATTCTAGTGTTAATAATAATAAAAAGACAAAAGATTGTTAAAATAATACAGGAAATATATATTATTTCGCACATTTGTTTTGAATGCTGCTATCATTTTAATCTTGTTTCACATTATGCTCTCAAGAGATAGATCTATTTAATGATCGCAAGGTTTCATATTTTGAAATTACTTTACTTTTATTTTGCGAATACAAATTAAAAAATTTAATACTGATTTTAGGATATCTCTAGAATTCAAAATCTTGATAATGTAATCAAAATCTTGATAATGTAATCTCTATATGAAAGGCAAATGTACAAGCTTGCTTTTTAAACCGTAATTCTTCAAGTCGCTTAAATAATTTCTCACTACTATTTTTTATTACAAATTATCGAAGTCTTGAGACCGGAACAACTGTCCTTCATTTTGATTTGGCCTCTTTCATATATGAATTGCAGAAAGTGCATGACTTCCTAAAGGCACATTCTCGAATATCGTGAGGCACGTTGTACTTCACGAAAGAGAAGCTCGCGCATGATTATTCGCACGAGAGCAGGCAACTCTTCTGTCCGCGGCACAGTTTTTCCCACAGGAACGTAGGCACGAGAAGCGCAGAAAAGACGTCGCATTTTCTGTCCTGTCAAAGCGACATCCGCTTATTATCCGCGATGATGCCCCAGTCTTTGATAATAATTCGAGTCGCTCGCGAGCGCGGGGCACGTAACTCTATGTACACTCACCTGGTTTCTGCCATATACGTTCGCACGAAAGATTCCCGAGAAGGAAAAAGGGAAAGAAAAAGAGTGAAGAAAGAGGACGAAAGAAGCAGAAGAAGAAGAAGAAGTCTAAGAAGTAGAAGACGAAGAAGAGAGCGAAGAAAAGAAAAGTGCATGAAGGGCCAAGGGCCGCGGAGGGAAAGGATGACGAGGATAAGGGGGGGGGGATTACCGGTACCACCAGCAGGAGCGGCAGCAGCAACAGCAGCAACGGCAATAGCAACAGCAGCAACGGGAGGAGGAAGAGGCGAGAGGTCGTGGATGATGGAGGGGAGAGGGTTGAAGGCGCGCGAGGAGAGAAGGAACGAGGAGGAGTGAAGGTGATGGAGCAATGAGAGGAGGGGCGGGAAAGAGGAAAGAAAAGAGAGAGAGAGAGAGAGAGAGAGAGAGAGAGAGAGAGAGAGAGAGAAGGAAGAGAAGAGACGATGGTCCGAGGTCAGCGGGGTGCATGACCTTACCTCGGGGCCCCTTCCTTCCGTGGGGCCCTCGAGGCAGACAGGATGCGCTGAAGATTACCCCGTAGATACTGTCCGCGATGATTACAGAAATCTAGGAAGCCGCTCAATTTAATTAACCCTTAATTGCGAGCGCTTGGGACGGGATGATGCGTTTACTCCAGTACCTTGGCGCTTTTCCCTCCGTCTCTTGTCTATTCGAGGACGATGATGATGATGATGATGATGATGATGATGATGATGATGATGATGGTAGTGGTGGTGGTAGTGATGGTGGTGGCGGAGGTTGATTCCCCGTGTGTATGCGCGACGATGCGTGAGTTATCGCTCCGCGAAACGAAGTGCACTTTCTTTCAAAGATGAATATTGGACGAAAAGAACGTAGATTATGTAGTACAGTTGCATTGCAGATCCTGTCTGGGGATTAGACCATTAAATCTAGTATCATAATTTCTAGGATAAAAGATGACTTTTCTAAACGTGACTTTATTAAACACGTATACAATTACATTTAAGAGTTATTATGTTATTATACATATTACAATTTGAAATTTGATGTTTACGAACAATGAACTTACACGAGAAACATAAACTTATCTATATTCATAAAAAAATAACTTTTCGATGCCACTCTTATTATAACTCGAAATTTCTTTTACTTTATGTGTCATGAAGTAACAATTATTTATTAATAAAGATACATACACTTGCTTGTTATAATTATATTCTTCTAATATGAATCAATCGAAAGTAACGCGATAAGAAATTCACAAATAAAATAAAATTGTGAAATATAAATGTTCTAATACTTTTTATAAATTTCCATCATATGTAATAGATATGGGCTTTCATTTTTTTTCTGTAAAGTTAATAAGAGATAGTTTCTTACGCATCTAAATTATTCTATGTATTTTATTTATTTTAGTTTGATGACGCTCAGGATTTTTTTAGAAATCATCTTTATTATACAAAAAAAGTGTCTTATTAGTCAATTCTTTCCGCTTCGTGAACACGGAATTGGAGATCAGCTTTATCGCGTTGAACGCTCTTCAGTTGGTCGCGTAACTATCGAGTGTGCTCATCGCGATACACCGATAGCGATTCGCGACTAGAAGGCCCCGTTATGTACTTAATACGCTCGTTAAAACGAGAAACTTAGAAACGCATTCGTTCGCAGACGTGCACGTTTCTTCCATACCTTCGCAATAAATCTGCACTGTTTATTTTACAACCCGCAGCCGTTACTTCGCGTCTGCTTCGGTATCTTTGCCTAAAGAAAAAGAAAAAAAAATTACAGTGCGCAATATCCTTTACGTCAAAATAACTACATCTATCTAATTTATGCGTGCTAAGATAATTGATTCATTCAGACATAGATACGCTTCTATTTCATATGCTGATAATGCTGAAAGAATCGTAGCGTTAAACGTATGAAAAGTTATATTCTCGACAGTTCTCTTTCTCTGGCTATAAAGATTTAATAGATTCAATTTTATAATAAGAAAACAATTTTATAATTAGAAAAAAATATTAACTTTAATCTTTGATTTATCCTTTTCTTATGTACTCTGATTTACATTTTTTTCATAACTTTATCTCAAAATTTTCAAAGATTGCTTAGTAGTCTGTTTGATACATTTTTGAAAAATACTTGATATTGTTATTTAATACATTGTATTGTTTATGAATATATAAATAATAAAAGTACGATAAATATAAATTACTTTTATAGAAAATAATTAATATATTGTTTTACCGTATTTTGTATTGTTTTGAAAAATTAGAATAATTTCATTTATTGTACAACATTTTATTGTGCAACATAATTTCAAAGAGATATTAAAACATTATGCAGCAAAGCATTATGTTAAGGTTATTAATTTCATTATTTTCAGAAATTATTCTAATATGTACGATCAAGTTTTTCCCATAAACAAATCCATTTGTCATGGTATTATAAGATTTTTCCCATACTGAGCATGAATCTATTGCAAATTTTGTGAACTCTCACGTGGACGATGCTCATGTAGATACACATCGTCGAACGTTCGTTAACGCCATAACAAAAGGAGACACGATGACGAGGAAGAGGGACGCGGTGGGAATCGAGAAAGGAGACGTGGAGAGAACTCGAGAGGCAAATAACCCTAATTTCATCGTCGGAGACCTGCATTCAGAAAGTCATTATCAAACGAGCGTCCCGCGCGCCTGTTATAATTACGCGGGCGTTGCACAACAGAAATGTATCGAACTGCCTTGCTTTCTCTCTCTCTCTCTCTCTCTCTCTCTCTCTCTCTCTCTCTCTCTCTCTCTCTCTTTCTCTTTCTCTCTCT
>Ga0157362_1000834_pt1 | contig 11630 bp, 10 predicted proteins | sample AttlaeALBM3_FD_111480 | JGI IMG/M metagenome (GOLD analysis project Ga0157362, IMG submission 111480) | Fungus gardens microbial communities from leaf cutter ant in Ribeirão Preto, State of São Paulo, Brazil - Atta laevigata ALBM3 | ecosystem: Host-associated > Fungi > Mycelium > Unclassified ... | reverse complement strand
AATATCTTAAAATTGTCTTATACATCGATTTTATTCATTTATTCGGCAATGTTTAGAAATTAATATTTTAACTATTGCGAAAATTGCAAAATGATAAAGGACTTTTCGATTTAGTTTTTTATTAGGAATAGCACTATACATGATTAGTGAGCGTTATTTCAGAAACACCATGTATTTATATTTATTATATAAAAATACGCATGCGTACAAAAATGATGGGGATATACGTTCCCCTTCTATGATATAGTAGTAGTAGTAGTAGTAGTAGTAATAGTGACGCATGCGTCGAAAGGTTCCCATCTGGATTCACCGATACCGACGGCGCCATTTGTTTGGACGCGCTCCAGAACCGTTTCGCGTCGGAGCAGCTCTTCGCTTCGGAGTAAAAGAGTCCAGGGCTATGCTTGGAGGATAGCACAACAATGAGCTGATTCCTACGATCGGGGTTCTCGAGTATCATGCTACGAGGAGCAATTACAGTTATTTCACGAACCGATAGCAACGTACGGCCGTCTTGTTTTAACGGCGTTTGAACAAATCGGATCTCATTCTGTTGAAGAAAAGGTGTTACGAAATAGGCTAGAATGTCTCTAAGCGCCAGTGCGGAGAATCTGTCATCCGAGGGACAAGTGAGTGAATCAACGTCCAATTAATGACGCTGAGCTTCCTACGCGTGACTCACGCTTATCACTGCCACACCTGTTTCTTTATACAATTTTGTTTCGTCAATCTGTCATTAATACTCCGTATTACTATGGTATAAGTTATATTTCGGAGTAGGCTCGCAAGGAAATTTACTTCAGTTTTTATGTTCCGGAGCAAGCTTTGTTATATCTTTATTAAGAACAGTCTAATTCATTCAAGTGAAATAAATATGCTTTTGAATTAATTTTTTTCTTAAATCTTCACATTTTCATAATAAAACGCATATTATTGAGTCTTTTATATACACAATAATTAATCCATATCAAGTTTAATACTTTTCCATCTTCAATTTTTCGCTCTCAAGTTTTGCTTTAACTTCTGTTTTTTATCTACTTTATACAATCAAAGAATAAATTTTTTTCATCTTGTCTGTGTAACATATTTTATTGTATAGTTAATGTATCGCAAACATTTGCATGATTTGTAACATTTGTATAATTCTAACAGATGTATACCTTATATTAATAACTGTTAAATTGGATATTTATTCAATATTATTTTGCAAATTTTCCAAAATCACTCTATAACTCTAATGTATTTCACTAACAATTCTATAAATGTTTCTTTATGCAAGTTTGCGACGATTAACTAAAAATACAAAACATTTTCTATAAAAGATAATATCCCAATGTAATATGATATTTGTAACATTTAGCAGAATAGCGAGAGATGGAACATGTGTCTGGAACTAGCGTTGGAGGGCGAACGCTTATGCAAAGCTGGCGATTGCAAATCCGGAGTGGCGTTTTTCCAGGCGGCAATCCAGGCTGGTACAGATGATCTGCGAATACTAAGTGCTATCTATAGCCAACTGGGTAACGCGTACTTCTATCTGGGTGACTATGTCAAAGCAATGCAGTATCACAAGTTAGACCTGACTCTCGCCAGGAATATGGGCGACAAACTGGGTGAAGCAAAATCTAGTGGGAATCTGGGAAACACACTGAAAGTTATTGGAAAGTTTGACGAAGCCATGATATGCTGCAAAAGGCATCTAGAAATATCCAGAGAGATTGGGGATAAGGTACTCATATTTTGATAAGAGAAAAATTATTGATACTGACATATCGCTTTTCTATTTCTTAAAGAATGTATTACAAATATTTTTTAAATTTTGAAAAAATTATTCTAGATCGCATTTAAAAGTAACACCAAAAATTCAGTGGCGATTTAGAAATTGTGATTAAAAGTTATTTCAATAAAAGTAATATTTTTTATCTCTATGCTGTAATAAAAAATTTATGGAAACGTATTATAAAATGGTAACAAAAAATTAAATTTTTTAATATTAGTACTGTAAGTATTTAAGATAATTGATGTGAAATTACACTGCGAAGCAGATTAATTGTTTTGTAAATGAATAAAGTTATTTATTTGTTCTAAATCTTTGCTACTAATTTGTAAATCGCAATGAAACATTACATAAATCATTATACTAAAGGAACTGATATAAAAAAAAAATTGAAATTTTTGTTACTATTTTTACATTTTAATTCATAATAATAAAATAACAAAGAAAATAAATGAACTATAAGAATGAATTGTTCAATAAAAAATAGAATGTTATAAATATAACTTTTATATAGATATAGCTTATTAAAGTATAAATATTTTTTAACACACTTATAAAAATGGATGCAATATACATTCTTAAATAAAAACGAAACTGTAGAAACATAAATACAAATTAGAAAACTCAATATTAAGTTGCTTTATGAAGTGACTTGTAATATTCACGAAAACATTTAGTATTTTAATAATGAATTTGGACATGGAGATAATTCGTGAAATGCTTCGGAATAGAAAATTCCTGTGGAAGTTTCAAAAGTATTAACAATAGAAAGTACTGTTTCGAATTTTGCAATAAATTAACTTTTTTGTAAGAGAAACAGAGCGTCTGAGAAACTATGATTAAAAATTGGGTCTCAATTTACATACCTAATATAATTGGTAGTAATACAAGAGTTCTTATTATTTTTCTTTCACAACAGTTATCTATACAAAATATATACAAGTTAAGGTATATGATGATTTCTAGAATGAGTTTCTAGAATGATTTCTCTCACTTCGATGTAAAATGTTATCTTTGTCGATTTATATACATATCTCTCTCTTAGTAGTACATAACGTATATATCACTATATACTAGAAAAATTAGATTAGATTACCTTATTCTATGTTACTTATCTATGTTACTGACGGTGTGCTGTTTTATGCCACTCCGATCTCATATTTAAAACTGCACTACAAAAAAAATATAAATAAAATAATTTTGAAGAATTATAGTTCATATTTTTATAAATCCTATGTATGCAGCTTAGCGAGGGAAGAGCCCTGTACAATTTAGGAAATGTATATCACGCGAAAGGCAAGCAAGCGGGTAGAATAGGTCATCAGGATCCAGGAGAGTTCTCTGAAGATGTTCGACAGTGCTTACAACAGGCGGTGCGCTATTATGAGTAAGATTTGATTCGCATAACTATTTTTAATTAATTTTAAAATTTATGTTGTATATGTCTCTTAGTGTCTTTCGTTTTTTTTACAGAGAAAATTTAGAACTTATGAGGGAACTGGAGGATTCTGCTGCTCAAGGTAGAGCATGCGGCAACTTGGGCAATACATTCTACTTACTAGGTGATTTCCAACAGGCTATTTATTATCACAATGAACGTTTAAAAATTGCTAGAGAATTTGGCGACAAACCAGCGGAAAGAAGAGCCAACAGTAATTTAGGAAATTCGCATATATTTTTAGGCGAATTCGAGAAGGCTGCACAGCATTACAAGTAAATATAATTTTACTAAATTATAACCATGTATTGTTGTTCAAATAGCATCGATGTCAAGAGACAATGAATTCATATATGTATTCATTCAGTCCAAAGAGCCATTTCGTTGTATGAGTTTAACGAACATTTTTAACTTACGCTTTTGACAAGCATAAAATTATCAACAATTTTAATGGTTACGTGTACGTATATTTTAAGAATTATTACAACACAGAATGCCATTTACTTGATAAACATATCTCGTTTATTCATCATCATTATTCTTTTACTCATTTTTCAAATAAATGTTCATTTTAATTTGTTTTAAAAGTAAGAAAAAATGTTATAATTATATATATATAAGAGAGAGAGATGCTTGATATGAAAATACAGATATTTTACAATATTAAGTGAAAATAGACTGATGAGATTAAATACACATGAGTGACAAATGCTATATTCAAGGCAGTTTTTCGTACCTATTAATATTTCTTGTGAATTTGTACAATTTCCAGTACAAATTAATTGAAAGTTGATATGGGTCTTAAAACGCAGTCTTAAATTAAAACTGGAGTAGTAATATCATAAATTAAATGGACATTAATTTGTGTTATTGTAATTTAATGTTATTGCTGCAAATAAGTATGTTAGAAAGCTGCTAATGATTTTACACTGATAAACACAAATATCTTATACAGGGTGACCCATTTTCAAAACCTTTTCTATTTGTAATTTTAGAAAAAAATATTTTAGGTAAAAAAGTGAAACGGGGAGGTTTTGAGGAGAATGTATTTTATGTTGCTTTTGAATTGCTATACAAAGAGAGTTTAAATAAATTCGCAATTTGCAAAATTATCAAAAATTAAAAATTTTGTTTAATGTTTAGGAGGACCTTAGTTCTTGCACAGGAATTGGGAGATCGCGAGGTAGAGGCGCAAGCATGCTACTCTCTGGGAAACACGTATACTCTCCTGCGCGATTACTCGGCAGCTATTGAGTACCACTTGTGGCATCTGAGTATAGCCCAGCAATTGAAGGATCGCGTCGGCGAAGGACGCGCCTGCTGGTCGCTGGGCAATGCTTACGCCGCTATGGGCAATCATGAGAAAGCGCTGCACTACTCGAATTTACATCTGCACATTTCGAAAGAGTTGGAAGATCAAATGGGCCAAGCTACTGCGCAAATGAATGTCGATGATTTACAAAAAATCCTCGGTCTAGAAAAAAATCAACAGGAGAGCAACAAGGAAAATCTAAACATCCAAAAATTAACAAATGCGACATCAAATGTTCCGACAACCATGCCCTGTAGATATAGACTCAGGCGACAAAGTATGGACAATCTTGATCTCATCAAGGTTTGCACAAATTTTCTATTATTGAAACAATACTGAAATAATAAATTAATTTAAAATTATTAATTTTAAAAGTACAATTAATAATTTATATTAAAATATCAACATTGAAATAAAATTGATAAAAAATTACATGAAAAAAATTAAAATTTTTATTATATAAAATATACTGTACATATTTAAGTTAATAAAACTAACAATTTAATCAGCTCACACCGGATGCAAAGCAGAAAGATAAATCGGAAATCGTGTTGGACAAAGACGACAACGTTGCGTCGCAACCTTCTCAAAAGGAGGAAGATAACTTTTTCGATCTTCTATCCCGATTTCAATCAGGCAGAATGGATGATCAACGTTGCGCGCTCAACACAAAGCACAATCCAAAATACCGAACGATTTCACCGGAAGTATCAGACATGGATGACAAGTATGTGAAATATTCTATTCTTTTGAATAGGTGCTAGTCATTGACTTATTATGATACTATATTATATTACACTTATAATGTCACACTTATAACATCTAACGGATGTTTGACAATTTTATTTTTAGGGATGGTGAGGATTTACTGGAATTAATCGCTGGAATGCAAAGCAAACGAATGGATGAGCAAAGAGTGACGTTACCTTATCTACCAGGGCTGAATACCAATCAAGACTCGGATGATTCCTTTATCGAGATGCTTGTCAGATGCCAGGTTTGGATGTATTATTATTATTATTATTATTATTATTATTATTATTATTATTATTATTATTATTATTAACTTTATTGCACTGTTAACAAATGCATTAGAATACATAGTATTATTTGGTATCACGTATCAGTTATACTACAATAGGTGACAGCTGAGCAGCTGATTTGAAGCCGTACTTGTATATTAGAATAAGTGAATTATAAAAATTAAATTCAAAATACTTAATATTACAATTATATAAATACGCAAATTACTGCAAAAATAAAATATTGAAGTAGAAAGAAATGTTATAACATAACATACATAAGAATTGTATAAAACAGTTGATCCGACATTAAAATTTTGACGCAATGTATCGAGTAATTTCAGAACGAAATATAGAAAGCCACTGTAAAGAGCGTAAAGCAGATGGTATATATTATAAAATTTCACTGCCGTGTAGGAGAAGGCGCTATGAAATTTAAATTTGTGATGAGTAGGACATGAACGTTGGTATTGGTAACGAGTATCAGGCAGAGCACCTGAATGAGAATCAATGGATTAAAACGGATTAGTTCACGAAGATATCTAGGAATATTGGTGCGAAGAACATTATAAATCAAGCAATATATGAAACGTTTGAAAATATTCAGAGCGCTGAAAAAGCAAGGTGTAATATTACTGTACTTTCTAACATCATAATAAAAACGAAGATAGGAATTTTGGATTAATTGTATTTTATAAAGATGATGATTTTTGAGACAAAAATATATACAGTGTCGGCATAATCAACAGAGATATTATTAGAGATTGTGTAACTTGTAGTTTCTGAGAGACCGATATAATGTGACGAAAAAGATATAGTAATTTAAAGAGAATATACAAGCCTGCATTTAGCAACAAGATGGTGTTCAAATGACCATGATGAGAATGTGTGAGTCTAAAATTTTAATAGTCGTGCTGGAAGTCAATAGAACATTTTGAATAAAGATATCGAAAGCAGGAAGGTGAGAAAATAAGATAGAAGAATCAGCAATTAAAAGTGAAGATTTGGGGTTTAAATGCAATCCATTCAATGTCGATCATTCAACAATTTGTCGAAGGTTATAATTTAGTGAACGTGCAGAGAGTTTCAGAGGATTTGAAAGACATGAAGAGCAGTACTTCGTCAAGTACATGTAAGGTCTAAAGGAGATAACTAGAAGGTAAAGCAGCAACGAATAGATTAAATAGTAAAGAAAATCGCTATCAGCTTTTTATGAAGATGTATAAATGTACTGACACTCTCGATAGCGAAATTCACGAGAGGGAGATGCGCAAATCGATGGGTGAAGCAGTGCACTACTCATATATAAGGCAACACCACCACTCCTTAAGCCGTATGCCCTATCAAAGCGCAGTAGATAGTAATCTTTAATAACATAGATAATCGAATCATCCCTCTCACGAAGTCACGTCTCGGAAAGAGCTAGTATATCAAGTCTGCGAAGAGAGATTCAGTCTTTTATATATGCAAAATGAGGCGCAAGAGATTTTATGTTTATATGTGCAACGCGAAAATTTTCAGATGTATTTAAAGGCAAGCATGGAGTTGTTTAAAATAGGTAAAGAATTTAAGGAAACAAGAGATAGTCTATCAGAAGGAGAGGATAGAAAGTAAGCCTTTCGGAAGCAGTAGAGATCGTATATAGAGATTCTATCGGAAGGTCATAATTCTTTAATATCACGCGCAATGATTTCGCGTTTACGACGAGCTGCAGCAAGCCACTCATTTCTTTTAATTATCATGAATCTAACGATAAGCGGTCTAGATGAAACAGAGCTCCTATCCAGTCTTATTAAGCAATATCATCCGGCAAAATCGATAGATCCAGATTAGAGGCCAGAGCTGACAGAAGACCCAAACGATCTTCACCTTAAAAGATTGGAACACCAAAAATGATGATCATAGTCTATGAGAGCTCAAAACTTCGTATGCGAGTCTCTAGGCCAGCAACAATCGATGATGAAAAAAACCGATTGATCGCTTTAGTGGAGTCTTCAAGAACGATACAATGTTCCTCAAGGTCAATGATCTTCTCAATGAAGTCCTCGTCGTTCCTCACAGTGGTAAGCCGAATTCACATCACCAGATGAGGCAACAGCATCCTCGAGACTATGTATCCTTGAAGAAAGAGCTTCCAATCTATTGTCAAGACCACCATCGAATTGAGTCTAGCCTCTATGGATTCAAGCCTAGTCTCCGCAAGCTAAATCCAAGTGTTAGACACCCTATCAGCCTGATCTGTGAGCGCACAACATTGACATAGAATATCCATCAACAGCATTCTTAACATTCATAGAATCAGTTAGTGGAAGGAGAAACATTATCCGCAAAAAGAGCATAAACAGCTGCGTGGTATATGAGCATAAAAATCGTTTACAAGCAGGTCGATCCGAAGCTCCAAGTTTGCTTTATTGTGACGAGGACATCATAGCAAAATAAAGTGATAAGATTAGGGTGAAGGATAATAATATTTACACACCGTTTAAAAATTAGGACAAGAATAACAATACAAGTGTTAATTAACTTGAAATGTATAGATAAGGATAAAGATATACAAAGCAAAGCAATCTTATGTATCTTATGTAGTTAATTTGAATAAAATTAACTTCACGAATAAATCGTAATGCAACTACCGCCAAATGCAGCTCAAAATTCGTTGAGTGGTGCCGCCAAAGCTGCCACCCCCAGAGAACAGATGCAGTCTTAACAGCCACAGAGCAGTAGGCCAAATGATTAAGAATATCCAATGACAAAGAATGCAATAAAGCAGTCAAACAGTTCACAGATGCCGAAGCTTGAAAAGCTGGATGCAGATAAATGATAAAATCGCCACCAGAAACAGACGAAAGATTCTTCAAAAAAATCAGATGGAATTCAAATCAGATGGAAGAAGAGCAGAAGAGAGCAAACAGTAAACACGTCTGAATAGGACAACGGCTCGCGAGCGACATTTAACTTGATGCTGAAACTTGAACTATTGAAATTGTCACGTTACTCATACTTTATTATGCACTGTTTCGAATCTTTTCTTTTGTCCGACAGAAAGGACACCTCGTACAAAGGATTGTGTATTTGCTTTCAGAGTTCGCGTCTAGAAGACCAACGAAGTCCTTTACCGGCTGCATCAACGTTGCAAGACGCCGAGGAGGAAAGAGGTCGAAGAGCCAATGGAAAAACTCAATCAGGATCCACAGTGCCCGAAGAGGATCTCTTCGCTCTAATCCAAAGACTTCAAGCTGGTCGGATGGAGGATCAAAGGGCTTCCGGACCTGGCAAGGCATGCTAAACTCGCGAGAGCAAACGATGACTTAAGTCCTCACGAAGTCCTTCCATTTACTGAATTCTTTCAATTTATCCTCGATTACATCGGTGCCTTTGTTCATCACCGCGATTCTTCTTCCTTGATTACTTAATAGAGAGAATAACTAGTACTATATCTGAACGGTCTGATTTGAAAAAATGACTCAAATTATCTGGTTGTAAAAACCAAACACCGTACCAAATTGATTAAATTTACACTTAGTAAAAGCAAGAAATCTATGTGTTACTCAAAAAATGATCTCAGTAAGTAAAATGCAGAATATTGACAGATTGGCAGCAGATTTGATAAAAAATGTCAGCAGACTGACATTAATTGCGATCAAATTCTGCTTCTATCGACAGAATAGCCATCAGAAATTGGTAGCACACTTTGCTCAAAATCTGTCTTTGCAAGCTTTCTGGAATTATTTGCTATTCTGTCATTGAAAATATGATACAAACTGAAAGATTTCACATAGATTTTACGTTTAATTCAAGATACGTAGAAAATATTTATAAGTTATTTGCTGATATCTTTAATATTTACTATATAAAAAACTATTATCCGCTTTTTTTTTTCAAATATGGAAATAGTTGAAGAAATGAATTCATTTTTGCACTCAGACTTTCGATTCCGTTCAGATAGACTTATTCATTCGCGTAGACTGCTGCGTCTACAATGATGTAATTGTTAAGTAATTGATACTCTCCTAATCGATATTCCATTCGGGAAAAAAGGATTAGATCTGATCAAGGGCTCTATTCTATACACTTACCGATAGTGCTGCGCAGCTTTTTTTATTCATTCATTCAATGGCGCAACATCAGGACAGGGCCTACTTCTTGTACGTATGTCCGTGGTGCTCATGCAGATTGTACACAAATATACGGAACTTATGATTTAACGCCAGTTCCGAACGACAGTTTGATAGGTTTTCTTATCAACAAATACTCTTGATAGTTTGCCAGACCACCAAAGAGAAGCAATGAGCGCGTAAGAATTTCTTGGATTTGCCGGGGATCGAATCCCAGTCCCTTAGCATAATAGACTCGCGCGGTGCTCACCATGTAGCTGCGCAGTTTTTTTACTATACAAAATATTTGCGCAACGACACTGACAGCTATCAGTAGACATATATAGAATAAGATTTCAGATCAAATTGAAATTATATCTTGGCAGATCAAATTATATCTATTTAGATATGTTCAGATATATTAGATATGTTCAGACTTCTCATATCTGTACGAATCTGATCACGCAGATATGTTCATACACTGTCATATACAGGTCAGATCTGATCATATATATGCTCATATGAAGCATATAATCATATGGCGTATACATATATTGACCAGATATGTCACCTATATATCTACATATATATTAACATTTAGTGTTTATGAATCATCAAAGTAGTTCCCGATGATCATAGAGACCAAGCAGCACTAGATGTGGTACAGCTTATATACTGAATGAACACTTGATGTAATTAATTATCGCGAATTTAAATGGGGAAACATTTTTTTTAAATTGTAATTTTGTCATATTGTATTGCGAAAAATTATAATATTAATCAATAATACTTATTTTAGCAATAAAATTGCATTAATTAATGTTATATGAAAAATTTTTGAAGGTCTGATTATATCTTTTTAGATCTGGCCAGATAGAAACAATTTGCAGAGCTTATCAGATTTATTAAAACAGATATGGTTATATTTCGATAGATCTAATTCCTTTTTCTCAGGATATTTATAATTCAGCAACTGCTAAAATCCGGTTTATGCGAAAGCATTACAATGCAATAATGAGAAAAATTTTTCAGTTAATCGTCTAGTAATAACAACTGCCGTTAGTTTCTGGTTACTTGATTGAATAAATTATTGTTGAGTAATATGAGCTGCATTCTCGATAAATAAGTTATTTGCCAATCGTAAATAAGTCACGAAAGTTAGCTGTAATGCTTTTGCGGATCGACAACAGTCGTGATTTATGTAACATGCCAGTAACTAGCATCAGTTTAGTATTATCAAGATTTTTATAATGCCTGCTTTACACGGGTTTGTAATTGCGCGTGCAAAACAGGTTTTCCGAACACTGCCAGTTTGAGGGCGTGAATTATTTTCGGACATTCGCGTTCGTCTAATAAACGCGGAAGGCCATTCACATTCTCAAGAAATTGTAGATTTATTATTTTATATACACATATATATATTTTTTGTGCGTATTTCGATTTACTTCCGTCTCTATAAGGAGAGAAATGGGATTATTTTTTTTAAAGAATATATGTATTACGCGTGGAGACGTTATTTACAGTGGATGAGAAAAGTATTTGCATACTGCTGAGTTTTGCTATTAGTATAGGCTCTTGATTATTAAATAGTTGCAAATAGATAACACCAATAAATAAATTATGTATTATACGGGAAAAGTTAAAAAATAAAGTGCGCTTATAATTTTCTTTCATGACATTACGTAGCATTTTTTTACTTTTATTTGCAAACAAAAGTTTTCATGACTGAAGTCAATTAATTTTTTTGAAGGTTTTAGAAATTTACATTTGAATAAGATTTAGCTACTGTTAACTACATTGTTAATGTAATTAACACACATAGACATGTAGTTAATGAGAAACTGCTAAGTATATTAACTGCATTCTACAAGTCAGTACACTTTATTTCTTAATTCACGTATGAGACATATTATACATATAGTTGCCGCTGGAACAAATATTTTTGAAGAATTTTAGATAGAAAGAAAGTTATAAATATTTATAGTTT
>Ga0157362_1000833_pt1 | contig 11635 bp, 9 predicted proteins | sample AttlaeALBM3_FD_111480 | JGI IMG/M metagenome (GOLD analysis project Ga0157362, IMG submission 111480) | Fungus gardens microbial communities from leaf cutter ant in Ribeirão Preto, State of São Paulo, Brazil - Atta laevigata ALBM3 | ecosystem: Host-associated > Fungi > Mycelium > Unclassified ... | reverse complement strand
CTACGTCATGTAACATGTTTGTTTTTATTAACAATCAATTTGTGAATAATAATATATTATATAATATCCCTACAATTCAATATAAAAATTCAATAAATAATTTTTTTTGTGTATAGCTTTTTATTTTTTTTCAATGCTCTGATTAATGATTATCTGCAAGTTTCCTAATCTTTTTTTAAATAATATAAACAATAACGACGGTTCAACTTTCCATCTTTTTCATACAATGCAAAGAGAAGAAAAAACAAGATGAACCAAGATGTGAGAAATTTAAGAAATTCAATTAAAAATAATAAGCCTTAGTTTACATTATGTGTATTACAGATTTTTAGTGATAGCGAATTTTAGAACACAGTCAGTATATATTACATACATTGCATCGTATATATATATATATACACCTTCGCCAAAGATACATTTCTCAATTTTTTAGGAAATACACATATATCATTATTTCTGTGATATTACTATAAATATTAAAATAATTAAAATAAGTAGATAAATTATTTCATTCACATACATTTGAATAAGTTATTTTACTGTTTGTTTCTTTTTCATTTTATTACCTTTTTGAAAGATCACATTAATGAAAATCAGTCATAATAATTTTCTATACTCATGAGGCCATCTATGTTATTTGGTCTATCTATATTTTTATGTTTTGTACACACATGTAATTTTAACTTGTGATTCAGAATAAAACGATTCTTTTCTAGTTACACATTATTTCTTGAGCCTTACCAACAGATTATGGACCCGGAACACGAAGTGTAGTATAGTGTTATTGTATAAGGATTGTTTCTTTTGCATTTCTCATATATTACGTGCTCCTATGCAATGTCCATGCATGATATGACTGACTTAAGCCCTCGATGACAAAACTCAATAATGACAATTATTTCCACTGGAAATTTAAGATGGAAATGTGTCTACGTCGAGAAAAGATATGGACAATTGCAATTGTCAATACTGCGCCTGATCCAGTGACTGAGTGAGAAGATGCAAATGAAAAGGCGTTGATCACGATTGCGCTATGCGTGGAAGATACCCAAATACATCAGAGATTGCAAAACGGCAAAGAAGTCATAAAATGCATTGAAATATATGAGATGGATTCAACAAGTAATCGGGTACATTTATTACGTCTAATCATGCAAGAGAGGTTAAGTGAAGGCGGTGATGGTCATGTAAACAAAATGCATGAATTGTTCCAAAATCTACTTGCTCTCGCTATTGAAATGAAGCCGGAATTTTTTATGTGTGGTACGATGTTAACTATACTTTCCAGTAATTGATGCATTAGTTACTACGTTAGAGGTGAAGGACGAGAACCAATTAACAAGCGTGTATGTGCGAGCAAAAATAATTTCAGAATATATAAGAGTAGGAAAAATCAAGATGATGACAATGAGGCATCAGCCTCAAAGTTAATACGATGACATTGGATGGTGGTACTGAAGACACAGATTATAAAGACGGCAAGAAAATGTTTACGTGTTTTCACTGCAACGAAAATGGCCATATTCAACGAAATTATACAAATAACTGTTGAAAAGTCAGAAATCACATCAGATATGCACAAGGCCAATATAATTGAAAATGATGTCCACGATGGAGAGATGTTCGCAGTAGGTAATTTGGATGGTTGAATTGTGGATTCTGCAGTCACATATCATATCACAAGTAGAAAGGAGGCATTTCTAAATCTTGATGAGAAGCATCGTGAGAAAGTTGGCAAAGGGCAGACTTTGTTAACGGTTAGAAGAGGAACTGTTCTTATGAATTTCAAGAATGAGAATGACGATATAATCAAAATAAGAATGGAAAATTATACAATCAAAATATGAATATTACATCCATAAAATATATGCGCCGCAGGTCAGCGATAGCTTGCTTTCGGTTTGAAGATTGACTAAAAAGAGTTTCAAAGTCAATTTTGCCGGCGATAAATGTGAAATACGAAGTAATGAAGGTACGAAACAATACGCTGTAGCAGATTTGCACGAAAATTTGTACAGACTTCGACAGTCACAGTGAATATCGCACAGGCAAAGCAGTATAAGTGTTCACATGAATGGCATAATGGTTCTAGATAGAGTAATTATTTCTAGAGACGCGCAATTTGTTGAAGAGAAATCAAATGTAATTTCCGAAAAGTCAATTCAAATATCAGAAATAATCAGTAATGTTATTAAAAGAATATAATGATGAGACTAACATAATGATTTTAACAAATGCACATGATTCAACTGCCACAATAGACGAATTTTATTAGTATGGAAAGTTTAGTAGTGTAGAAAATGATAAGCAGGATCTGATAACAAGACTATAAACGATTCTGCTAGGTATCGAGGTATTTATCACGCTCAACTAAGGGCTATGTACCATGAAAATTGATAGAAGAGATGAACCTCACGTTAATTACAATTAAAGAACTGAATAATTATTAAAAAGCAGTTAACAAGAAAGAGAGATGGATCCCAGCTATGGAGGAAGAGATGTCATCGCTCCAAGATAACAATGTTTGAGCTAGTGAGCTTACCGAAGGACAGGAAACCTATTGAGTGCAAATGGATTTACAAACTAAAAAACCGATGAAACCGGACAATAAAGAGATATAAAGTGACTTATAGCTCAAGGTTTTAGCCAAAAATTTGGAGTAGATTACGATCAGGTAATCGCATCAGGTAGTCGCAAGATCGATTACAGAATTCTGCTGTTGATAGCCGCAAGAAATAGCATGAAAGTATTGCATTTGAACGCAAAAATGGCTTTTCTCAGATGAACTAAAGGAAGCAATTTATATGAGGTAGCCACCAGGTTTTTCAAGGAATGGGCAAGAGAAGGTTTACTCAAAAAGAGTATATAATATGATCTGAAGCAATCAACTAGAGTGTGGAACAAACAATACATGACACACTAATCAGCATCCAATTAAACCAGGGTAAGAATCGAATATGATCAATGTCTCTATTCAATAGCGGACGACACTGGTAATTTATATTCTAGTACATTGATGATGTAATATTAGCAAGGAACTCAAATAATTTATTAAAGCACTGTGAATCTGCACTTAAGACGGCTTATGAGATTGAGAATTTTGGAAAGATCAAGAATTATCTTGGTATGCACATCACAGAAAAGATGTGATCAGAACTGTTACGTTATTTATCAGACAGCATACATAACACGAATCACAGAAGAATTATAGATATGTAATGCAAAGATATCGGATATTCCACTAAGCAGACTATGAAAATAGCGAATCACCATTGTTACCCAGCAACGAGAAATATTGAAAAATAATTGAATATCTCTTGACATATCATATTTGCTGCGCGCAATGGCGGCAGAGATTGCCACTTGGGCTAAAGAGACTGCGTGGATGGGGGAAGTGAATTAGGATGAAGGCGATTAGGTGGTGGAGATGGTTGCAGATGAGATAGCGGGGGATGATGAGATCGAGTAAACATTTAGCATTTTTATTTCTTTTCTTTGCGTAGCATTTTTACATGTTTACTTCTTTTTTCTACGCGCTCCCTCACCTCTCCTATCCTTCCATCTCCAGTAATTTCCTTTTCTAAATCGACCGCGATGCCAGTGCCGCTTGGTAGCAACCAGGCGGCTGTATCCATCCAGAATCCCCCTTATATTACTATTTAGGAGATGAAGCACCTCTAGAAAAAGATTGATTTTCTCTTTTTAAGCAAATATTGCAGAAATTATAAAAAATAAAAAAAATTTTCTGAATGAAAATTAAATAGCTTCAAAAGTATTTTAAATTTATAATAAAAAAAATTATTTTAAATTATTTATTTATAATAAAAATTATTTATTTATAAAGAAATTTTTTATTATAATTTTAAAGTAATCTAAAGTCTTTTTAAAGTAGCCTTAACGCTATTCAATTTTTATTCAGAAAAATGTTTTCTATCTCTTATTTAGTTCCGGTGATATTCACTTCAAAAGAGAAAAATCAGTTTCTTTCCACGGGGTGTTTTATTTCTTAAAAGTGCGTATAAACATATATGAAAAAATACGTGTCGCTTATTTTTGTCTGGAGGATAACTAATACTAGAAGTTCATTAAAATCGACAGGGGACAATTGGATTTCCTTGTTAGAGAAATTGTAGAAATCCGTCGACTGCAATATTTATAAAATGCATCATTCTCCGATTGAACATGTTAAAATCTTAGTCCCAGATTACTCGTTCTTGTTTGTAAACATTAGATAATGGCGCTAAGCTGTACAATAATATGTGTTGACGCCACAGACTTTTATATACTACTAGACTGTTAATTCCTTAGGACAAGTTTATGTGAAATGGACCTCGAAATTGTATGGTAGTTCTGTGCGTGTGTCACGAATTAATCCGAAGAAATGCAGTATGGTTTTGTCCTGCGACGTTTTGCATCAGTTATAAATACATACACATGTCAAACATAACTTCAGTCGTGTGAAAAATAGCGTTCGAAAATTTAATTTTTTTCGAAAATTTAAGAAAAAAGATAGATAATTGAATATTAGTAGATAATTAGTAGATGTATAAAAGATTGAATATTAGTAGACGTGCGAGGGACATTTCACTCTCGAGTCAAACAAACGTTGTTCGACTTTCGCTAACTCGGTTTGACTCGCTCCTTATTTTCTGATTTCTACAGACTTTTTCGCACTATTTTTTTCTATTTGCGCTCTGAAATGCTCCTTGTAAATGTGCTCCTTATAAAAGATGTGATCCCATTCAATTACAACCAGCTTTTTGGTAACTCCTTCGAATTAACTTGTGTATATTCACATGCGAATTTCATGGCGATCATTCTGATTAAACTATAGTTCATTTACTACAAGTTATCAAGTAATTAATTAGTAATTTTTCTTCTTATAATGTAAAAATTAGAAAACCTTTGTATTGATTTCCCTGTATTGACTTTTTATTTTTTCCAATTTGTTTCTGTCTCTTACATCTCTTATATCTGTATAATGTAGTTCTATTATATTTATATGTATTGTACTTGATTACAACTTTTTTTATAGACATGCCTTTTCTATATCTTCTAATGCATTCTTCAGTGTCTACTCACTGAATTTATGTTGTATTCTCTTTTGATATTCTCTTTTGGTTTGTACCGAAATGGCATCTTGAGAATTAAAAAAAAAAAATTAAAATTAAAATCAAACAAAAATCTTGACGAATAAAAGAAGAGACAGTGAGTTATTGACTCAGTGACACTGACTGAGAGCTTTGACTCTGGTCTCCTCACTTTGAATGGTTCAAATATCTTACATGGTACCTTCTTTATTTTGATACAATTTTGTAGGAAAAGTAAAAATGATGGCTAAAACCATCAACACTACCTCAAATTACAATAATATATGGTGTAAATAGCGTATAATGTTTTTACTTTTACAAATCTTGATATATAAAATGTCACGATAAAATAAACAAACATATTTTTATTCATTTTGAGCACGTTAAAACACGTTCGACTTATACACAGCCGCTACGATGTCATGTGCCATCGTAGCGGCTGAGTCGCGCTTCTTGTCAACCACGCACTTGTAGCGAAATTCGAACGAGATATTTGAAATGGTTCAACTCTCCCGTATGATTCAAATCTCACAAATTCCCCCTATATATATCAAATAAAAATAAACATGAATTGAAATTTGAAGTTAAAAGGAGTTCACACATACATTACATATATACATTTTTTTGAAGGCAAAAAGCTTTTAATTTTCAAAACGTTTTCTTTTAGGTCTATAAATATCTTGCTCCATTTTTCATCAAAATACAATAACAATTGCACCTGTCTTATTATATTCTAAAAGTAGTGGAGCATTACGATTGCAGAACAGCAATTCTTTTGACAAACCACTGATTGATCCAAAATGTTTATCAAATGAAGATGATATTGATATTCTCATAGAAGGTAACTAAGATGGTATATTATAGGTTATATTATAGGATACTATATATCAAACATTTGTACAACAATATTTCATATATAGAGCATGAGTATTTTTGCATTGTAAAAAAATGTAAAAAAATTTTTGAACATGACTTATGAGAGTCTATGATGCATCTCTTAAGGTCATTTCCTGGTTGTAAGAACCATTTATTTGACACTAGGAAATATTGGAAATGTTATATAAAACATTTAACACTCACATCTTATCATCCAGTTGATACATGTCGCATTGGAGATGTTGTGGATACAGTTTAAGTAATTACGAAATTATAGTTAAAAACAAAAGAATATATATTATAATCATAATTTCTTCTTGCTTCTATTCAATTCTTATTGTATAAGAAGGAATTATGATTGTATTTTGATAAATAAAGATGAACAAACAATGAAGCGAATAAAGATTCTTCTTAATAAATTTTACGATATTTTCATTTTAAGAAAATTTAATTCTTTTATGTAGGGTTATGCAGAGTAATCCACATGATTTTTTAGACACTATCCGATAGTTAAAAATAGTGATAGAAAGATGAATATTCATTTATTTTGGGTTACAACACATGTTAAAAAATTTTAAAAAATTTTAAATTTTTTGAATAGCATCCTATAAATTTTTTCCATAATATTGTGTAATAAGAATTCAAGCCGAATTCAACGCACTATCGAAAATGTCATTTTTATTAATTCTCATATAAATAATATATATCATAAATATCTATTAATAATGAAATTTGCAATGTTCTCGTAGAGATGGGAGGTGACGTTAACAAAAAAGAAGTCGCCATAAATATAAGATCTCATACTCGGCGTCGTACACGCCCTCTGTATGGCGCAACTAGCTCGGAGGAAAAAGAGAATACTGACAGTAGTGCCCTCTAAACCTCCTAATGATACAAGAACTCAAACACTACAACTATGATTTATACGAACAAATTTTATTGATTTTTAACTTATATGCAAATGTTCAAATTGCTTGCCTTCTGCAACACAAAATTCTGCTCTTTTTAACAAATTATGCATTGTAGTTATCACTTTGCTCTAAAGTTATATAATTTGCAATTATTCTTTCTTGAAGATTTTAAATATTATTTTTTGACGTTTGATATATAAATATTTTAAGCGTTCCCATAAAAAACTCCATTGGAGATAAATCCGAAGAACGTGCCGGCCATCGTACTGATCCATATATACTTATGATTTCCAAGATATCCTGAAGATAATTTTGAATTATTTGTGCATTATGGATTGAGTAACCATCCATGGGTTGATTTGTTAAAAATAAAAGTTTGTTTACATAATCTTTTTTATTAATGGATATTTATAAACAATAAGAATCTTATTAGATCGTACGTGTATGAAAACATAACCAATAAGAAATAGGAATTAAAGGTCTATGGCTGAAGCTAGATCTTTAATGATTAAATAATTCAATGTGAATTGTATGTATATACTACATATGTACATACATACATTATACATTTATTTCGACGCCTAAGTCGTAGAAGATACTATATCGAGAAAAATACGAAGAAAGATCTATAAAAAAAATTATGAAGATCTGTTTTACACAAGGCATGAAGACTGATCTATATCGGAACGCATGCAAAGTATTATATCGAGAAAAGTGTAAAACACGGTTTAAGTCATAAGATAGTATGATTTTATGATGGATGGAATTCAAATAATAATCTTTTTTTTTTCTTATTATTATTCGAAATTTGTCTATGGAAAAAATTAATGTGCTTGAAGCTATACTTCGTGTATTTTGATGATGTATTAAAAAAATGTAAGTTTTATAGAGGAAATAGATCAAGTGAAATAGATAAGCGATGATAAAGTATCATATTATATAATAAAAGAATTGATAAGTTGCAAAGAATAAATCAAAGAATAATAATGCCTGTAAGAGCCGAACACTGGACGCGTTTAATGAATTTATTCAGTCAATATATAATATACGTCAATAATAGATGTTTTGATCTTTTTTTTACTCCTTCTTAATATTGCAAAACAATCATTAAAATACAATTAAAAATTATTATAGACTTAAAAATTGAAATTAAAAAACTAGTTATGTGACATGCCGTCATGTTTTGTGAGAGTAGATGTAAGAAAATTATGATCAAACATATTTTTATTATAATTACCAAGTTATCTATAACAAATTATTTAAACCGAATTAAACAGACATATATAATAAATAATCACTGATAAAATATTAAATTTACATAATAAATGCAAAGACAAGATTGCTCAGTGAAAATATCAATTCTATTTTTTGTTCTCATCTTTGTTCTCTTTGTGACCGACGCAATCAAAAACTAAACAATATATAATATGATAAAGAAGTAAGGAAAGAAAAGCATGAAGTCCTTATAAATAGATTAGAATACATAGCTTCGAGAGATTCCGTATCATTTTCAATGTTTAAGCTATTTATTTGTTTCTTTATGAAAATCATTTCAGCCATCATTTAACCTTTTATGTAAAAAATTTTCTTTACCTAAAATATTTATGTTCTCCCAAATTCGTGTAAGAAATCAAGTCTATATGCAGTTATAATAATAACTGAATGTCGTGTTCTAATTAATGTGATGTTCTAATTATGTAGTTTTTGTATTCTTTAATGCGTGCTTTTAAATTCTACCTATTTGTCTCACGACTTATTGCAATCCTTGCAATTTATTTTATATATGACATTTGAATGAGACAGAGCAGGGAGCTCATCCTTTTGAATGAATTTTTTAAATTTATTTATATATGCCATTCTTATATATAAGAACTTTGATTAAAAAAATATTTAATTTTTTTCTAAAATCTTAATCTTGGTTGAAGGCTCCAATATTACTCTTATTATTGAGTCATCTTCAATGTAAGTTTGACGAAATTTCAATGTATAAATTTGAATATATACTGATCACTTACTTTTTCGTCAATATAATAAATATAAAAGTTGTCTGTCGCATTTAACAGAATACTCAAAGAATTACATTATCCGGAATGTAAAATAACTGAAACTTTGAGAAATTTTGAGAATTTTTTAGGTTTTTTGCTGAAGTCGAAATTGAAAATTAATGATCATATTCAAAAGAGGAAACATTTATGAACGTTTAAAAATAATATAATATGATATAATCATGTATTCATATAGTAATGATTTAAATAAAAAATATAATTTGGACCACTTTAGTAAAATTTATATTCAATGTGAACTATATATAATTTTTCTTTTTCATATAAAAATATTAAAAATATGGAACGTAAAATGATCCGTTATTTTTATAAGTTTATAATTTTAGTGCACAAATCTATTGACGTATAAATATTTCTTTTAAAAATATTTAGTAATTTAAATATATGAATATATATTAACTATTTCTTCTTGAAACTTGTGATCTGTTCGCAGTTCGGAAGTAAAAGACTTTATCATTTTTAGTTAATCCCATACAATCTTCATGAACATTTGTAATAAATGTCACATTTACGCATATCTTTCATTATGCTTTCCTGGCATATTTCAGAACCATGATTCTTTCGCTTTTGAGACTCATGTTTTTTTTTTCGCTTTCAGGGTTGCTTTTTGAACTACTTTTTTGGTTGCTTGAGATGAAACAAGCTGTTGCTTTTTTTTGTACAGGGAAATAATTTTTTCTACAAGAAAATGTCTCGATTGTTGATAGCTGGATTTTCGATTTTCTTCTTGGAGATGGAATAATTTTTGAAAGATATCTGTTCTGTGTCACTTTCGAGTTCGTTATATGCTGAAGGAATTTCATTGAGAAGCGTTGAGTGAGTTTTATCAAGAATTACAGTCTCTATTGGATCCTTTTCATTATCACAAAAAAAAACTAATATTAGAGCGTACATTAATACATGGACATCGGGAATGAACAGCGCTTCTCGATAATTGTTTCTGATGTTTGGGAAAAAACAGAAGAAATTGATGTGGCGGTTAATACAAAATTTTCAGGTGCAGATCTCAATCATTATGCTAAGAGCAAAAGCGATCTCTGGGATAATGCTGAGATCAAATGGAAAAATATTACAAGTTTTAAAACCTGACTTGATATTGGAAGATGTTATGCATTTATCTCACACCTTAGAAAATCTTTCCAATTTAGTCAAAGTCCTTTCTCCTTTATTAAACCAATAAACTGAAGTTCCTCATCCCAGTGATCTTCGAAATATAAACTTATCTAGAGATTGGAGCTCGTAAGTAGTAGTTTGATGACAAGCAATAAAATGTTATTTCGTTTTACTGTATCAATGATTTCAAAATTTAAATGAAATTTAGCGCCAGTAAGTGTGTGTGTGCGTGCGTGCGTGCGTGCGTGCGTGCGTGCGTGCGTGTGTGTGTGTGTGTGTGTGTGTGTGCGTGCGTGCGCGCGCGCGCGCGCGCGCGTGTGTGTGTGTGTGTGTGTGTGTGTGTGTGTGTGTGTGATGTGTGTGAGTGAAGTGCACATAGACGTTAGGATCCTGCGGCGTGGGGATAACGTCACAGGAGGAAGAAGTTTGTTCCTTTTTTCTCTCTTCAACCTATTATGTTCTCTCCCCCACCCATTGTAGAATGCAGTTCTCTCTGTTCCGTTGCGGTCTTATTATTCACGTTCTCTCTTCTTTCTATTTTATTCTTTCTTACGTTTTCTTCTTCTTTTAAAATTTAATTTTTTAAATAAATATTTATGATTTTTATTTGATGTAACTAAAGCAACAAATTACGATGATATTTTTAGTAATACAAAAATGCGCTTTCTTATCTATTAACTTGGAGTTGAGAAAAAGAGAATAATAGGAAGGAATGGTAGGAAGGAATCATTTTGAAGACTGAATAATATGTTTAATACATTTATTTTTTATGTAACTCAACGTATACAGTAATATCTAACGCGTAAGCTATTAATTCACATATAATAGAATTTTTATCATAAATTTTTTGTAAAATATTTGCAGCATCGCAGCATTGATTAGTAATACAACTTTGATGTAAAAAAATCACAAAATACTTAAATTTTTCACTAACACCGTGAGTATACTGACAGTTCAAAGTATTCATGTTCGACACAATGTTCGAGTTCAAACATGAAAAAAATGGTTCTTGGCTTCATGTGCAAACACGTACCATGCAATGATATTTTTACATATATATATTCATTAACAATTTTAACAAATTCCATAATTAAATTTTGAATCATTAGAAAGGAGGAAACAATTGACTGTACTAATCGCTCAACATTTGTATGATGAATGCCTTCCATACGAGACTTAAATAGATATGGTATTTACGATTTTTAATGATACGCTTTAGAAACTAATTATGATAATATTTTTATGAATTTTTAATAATAAATAACTTAGTAACACTAATTATAATATTAGGTGTACAATTTTGCTTCCGCCGTTTTCCTATAGATGGCTTTAGCGGTAAATGATGATCGAAATAAATAGATCATAGACGTCATACAATAAACTTGGGCATCTGTCAACATAACCCCATAGAAACAGTAGTCGATTTGTGTCTGCATCATAAAGTTATTCTCGATTGAAAATGTCAATTTACGAGCCAAATTCTCGTTATTTGCGGGAGGTTTTAATTTTTTGCTTCAATATGAAGAAATCTGCGGCTGAGGCTCATCGAATGCTCTCAAATACTTATGGTGAGGCCGCTATT
>Ga0157362_1000832_pt1 | contig 11636 bp, 7 predicted proteins | sample AttlaeALBM3_FD_111480 | JGI IMG/M metagenome (GOLD analysis project Ga0157362, IMG submission 111480) | Fungus gardens microbial communities from leaf cutter ant in Ribeirão Preto, State of São Paulo, Brazil - Atta laevigata ALBM3 | ecosystem: Host-associated > Fungi > Mycelium > Unclassified ... | reverse complement strand
GTTGTCAGCTTTCGACAAGTGTTTCGCTGGAGCTCAAAAGTCCATGCATTGAAGATTTGACTGTCCTGCCAAATATCGATTACTTATTCAGATGGTCTCTCTAAAAAAAAGATATCAGATATTTTTTATCCTTCTATCGGAGATTTCTTTCCGAAATCGGAAGCAAGCGTGTGACGTGTGTGAATGTAAAAAAAGAATAAAAGATTTTTTTTTATTCACACAATAACTAATATTTTTTAATCCATTTTTATTCTTTTGATTTCTTCTTCGTGAAATTATATATATATTTTATATTAAAACATAATTTATTATAATTATAATATCCTAATTCCTGCGCCAAACGCTATTTCAAAAAAAAAAAAGATTATCAAAATTTAGAGTGACCAGAAAATTTAGAAACTTTTTTTTTCAATTTTCGATAGAAATAAACACATGAAAAATTATTTTTTAAAAATTCGGAATTTTTGCTTATCTCTTATAATTCCATGAATTTTATTTTTTTTAGAATTATATTAACATAATATAATCCTAGAAAAAAAATCCACTTAACATTCTGCGCATGAGAGAATTTTGGTAATGTCTCTACAATTTGACCTCGTCACTCGTCACGAGAGAGACGATTTCTCGCGTGAAATCGGCGCACAACGGCAAATATTTTACGAGCGACGCGACTATGCGTGGAGTGTCCAGCGGATAATTGCACCAGGCGAAAATTAAATAGCACGAAGCCGGCGACACAGAGCAAATTCGAGCGCTCCCGCATATCTGATACGAAATACGAAGCGGCGGACAATAATCGGCCGCATATGAAAACGATGGCCGAGTGCGATGTAAATCTTGGTTCATTTTGCATTATGTCACTGGCCGAGAGAAGCGAGGTTGCTCGCAAATACGCCACAGTAGAGTATAGTATGCCAGGCCACGATAATACGAGCAAGAACGCTCGTGCGTTTTGCCGACTTTTACGAGTGCACGAGAAATCTACGTTCTGCGCGCGTATGTAATTCTATGTGCATGCGTGGTGCATAAATATGTTAAGTAATGAATATAGACGATTCGTGTATGAATATCTTTGATTTTCACGCGTTATTATGCGTTTTGTGTAAAAAATAAATTATGTATATTTATATATATATATATATATATATATATATATTTGCATAATTTATTTTTTACACAAAGTGCACAATAGTGTAAAATGTAAAATGATTTGAAAATTAATAGGATATTGTACAGATATTTCAACGAATTTTGAATTAAACAATTTCCATGACATTCAAACATACAAAACGTAGAGCGACAAAAAAGTTAGATTTTGTATTTATTAAATCATATGTTTAATATATTTAATAATGTTTATTAACAAAAAAAAATAAATTTTAAAATATGTTAATTATATCTTATTAAATACCAAAAATAACAAATAACATTTAAATGGCTACTTTTAGCTTCGATACAACCTTCAAAATTTTGTGTAAAAATAAATTACGCAAATGTATATTAAAAATATATATAAAATATGAAATAATTCAGGAATCATTAATAAAATATTGTATTCTTTGAGGCATTTTGAATTAAATGATTTTCATGGTATTCGACGTATTAAAATACATAAAAAAATTTGGTTACGAAGAGAATCAATAATATCACGTATCAATAATAGTTGCACATCTTTCCATGGTAAAATTCTTCTAGGCCAATAAAACTATCTTTAATTCATTAACACAAGAAAATCTTCTATTGTATTTTTTTATACTAATAAAATGTAATTAATTTTATAGGCTATTTTGACGTTATTTTAACGAAGTCATTTATCGTCCATACAGAGAGTTTGACATTTTTAATATCATTTTTACATTAAAATGACGATAAAAAAATATCAGCTTGCTACGGATAATGATTTAATAAGCACACAAAAGAACTTCGTGGCTGAATTTTTTTTATCATTTTGTAATGTAACGTTTCCGTATGATAGAAAAATAGATGAGAAAGAAATCGAAAAAGGTTTACAGAAAATGAGAAAGAAATTAGCAAAAACTGAAATAATGCATCCAAGAGTATTATAGCAATCCTTAAAAATATATCTCCGTGTTAACCGGAATTAATTCTCAATTATAAAGCAACTGACTCTGCTAAAATATTCTGAATACGAATAAATATTTATCGGACGATGCATTCATCACAATGCAGCGTTTCACGCGTGTATTCTGGCAAATTGCTCGCCCGTATACTTCACTTAGCAAAACCGTCAAAGAGTTGATACATGCAACAATGCACGACTACCGTTGCACAGCCCGAATATGAACAACAACAGAGAAAAAAGAAAGAGAGAAAGAGAAAGGGAGGGGAGAGAGAGAGAGAGAGAGAGAGAGAGAGAGAGAAAAAGAGAACAATGATAGATCCGGTCACGGAACAAAAGGAATGAATTAAAACGCGCGTACGCATATATGATAGAAGGTCACCAAATTAAAATGCATGAAGAGAAAAATATCGTTCACAAAATCGATGAATACCGTGACAGAATTAACGATATCCGCCGTTTACAAAGTTTGACGTTAAACGAAGCGTATCTCGTGACGCCAGGAGGTTTCAAAAAATTCGTGACTTTCGAACGTTTGTACTTTTCGAGATAGAATCACTGTCGACGCGTGACCGATTGCAGAATAATCAAATCCGTTTACTTCCCGAATTCTATGCGCGAATTTTTTATATTATTCGAATATTTCGATGAATAAAAAAGAAGAAGATGTATATAAAGATGAAAAAAAATGTATATAAAGATAAGGAATTCATTTAAAAAGATAAGAAAGAATGGAAACACAAACCTCTTAATAAATAAATTTTAATTGAAAAATAGTATATTATATATGTAACGTAAAATATAGTTTGAGAAAAATGTAATCTTTCACAGAACAGAGAGAGAGAGAGAGAACACTATGAAGGATTTTCGAGCGAATGTGGAAAATGTTGGTACATTTGCTATTACAATAACATAGCCCGATGTTGGGTCTCGATAATATACACGGTAAACATTTGCTAACAATTTAATACATTCACGAATACTAATCGCCGGAATTACACATAATATGGAGGAGTTATACATAAACCACAAATCTCCCCTTACGCAGTAATCGCAGTACTAATGCAGCCTGTATGAAGCTTAGGCTATTAAATTCTATATCAGCTGTGTTTCACCAAGCCCTATTTCTAGTTAGTGCAAGATAGACTTTCATCCGCGATGCATGCGATAAAATGGGATATCTCTGTTCCAGAACAAATATACGCGCGTACACGTACATACATATATGAAGAAAAAAAACTTTTTCAAGCTAGGATATAAAAATAAAAATTCTTAGATTTGAATCTAGAAGAAATTAATTTTTCCTATTTTTTCATAAGCCATATAAAAGAAGAACATTTATTCGTAATGTAAATAATTTCGTCTTCTATATAGAAATAGATTTCTCCTTCTATTTAAAGGAAGTTTTTTTAGCTAAATTTTGCGGACGAGTTGTATCACATTAAACATCATGTACTGCTGTAATGATAATTCGTCGGTAACTTTATCCTGGTATAAATCTGGGTTTAATCTGGTATTTCGTGAAATTGAATATCTGTTCTATTCAGATATTGATATTACTCTAACAAGAAAAAAGAAAGAGAGAGAGAGAGAGAGAGAGAGAAAGAGAGAGAGAGATTATTCCATGGCAGATAGATATCGTTTCAATGATTGTATGAGTAATACAATGAATATTCCCAGACAATATTACTGCAATTGTCCGACATATCCAGTCAAGAAACATTCATGATTTTCAACAGAGAAGCATTATTAATGATCATGATAATCAGACCCAGCCAGAAATGATTGGTCGATGCTGATTCAACGTCAATCATTTCTAATTGAGGAGTATAAGCTATCTGAATAACTAAGAAAAGTTTCTGGTTAAAAACAAATCAAAAAATTCTGATTATTGCCCATTTTTAACAATGTAAATTAATTTTAATCTTTTCATCTTTTATTCTTCATCTTTTTTTTAATTCTTAGTTCCTTTTTTAATTCTTAAAACTAGACAAAGATAAAGAATTAGTTAAACCAAGATTGAAATTAAATTGCCGATTCAATCAGAAAAATCTGATTTCCAATCAGAATTTCAATTAATGCAATCAAACTTTTATTATACAAATAAATAAATAGTATATAACGAAATTTAAAAATCAAATGTACAAAACAGAAATCTATTAAATCCAAGAAATTCCTAGGAGATATTCCAATAAATTATCATCTAAAAATTAATTCGTAATCTTTACTTGATAATATAATATACGTGTTACAGTTTTCGATATTTCCTTATTTGTTAATCGGTTACTTTGTATTTAACAATGGTTTAGACAACAGCGTAAATTTGATCGGGATCTATGTGTAGATTCAATGAAGCTCGATGTGTGCCTACTGGATTAAGCCGCACCTATTTCGCGCGAATATTACACGTGAGTGATTATACCGATAACGCAGTTCACGCCACTCGGTAATCACTACGCTAACGTTGCCGGTATCGCGAGCTACCGGATCGACTCGCCTTTTCAATTCGCAATGCGGTTATTCCATTGCGCGCGCGGAAGCTCTACCAATCGACCCTACGTCGACCTAATACACGACGAGACTTCTCGCGCCGCTGCGGCGCGAGCAGCGGGTCGCAAGTTTCGATCCGAAGGGCAGCTTTATAGCTTTATAGCTTTCATTAAAGGCAACGGAGATGGAATAAGGGCGTACATCCTTAGGGCATCCTTTGGCAAATGGACCAGGCTTGGAAGCTAGAGGATCATCAACAAGAAGACAGTAAACGTATGTGTATACACGTGCGGACACGCGGGTGCAGGATTTCCCATTGGCTGGCTAGCTGGCTAGCTTGGTACGCTGATGTACACGATGTTTACACGAACGGCTGCCCATCCGACGCTGCTTTCGCTAGCAATGAATTCGCATTACGACGGCGCCCAACGCATTAAACTATAACGACTACCAGGACATTCGGTAGACCGGATATCTAAGCGACAGATTATGAGCGCAATACATCACTAACAATCCCTCTACAGACATCGCATCATACTGTAATGGTAGCTTTTAAAACACCACCGGCTGAATAGTAGTAATCTCAGCAATAAGACATCTCGGAGGTCACTGAAACGATGGTGATCGTCAGAAATAAACATGCTCCGAGTCACATTATATATATTTAATAACTGTATTTATAATTTTGGAAGAATTGAGTAACCCAAGAATTTCAAAAATAGTTGTCTCCATTCAAAATATTTTAAACAAGAGCAAAAAAAACTTTTAGAATTTTTCTCATTTAAAACTATTAATAAGACCTTTTTGAAAAAAATTTTAAAGACCCATTGTTTTAGTTAACAAAATGTACGATATAGCATGAAAGATACAATTTCTATTAAAATACACTTGGACTGTTTTTTTAATTAAAGAAAGGATTTTGCTAATTTTGAAAGTGTTGATACAAAAACAGTTAAATCTTACAAAAGTAGAGTATCAAATTAAAATAAAATTTTTATGATTTTAAAGCATTTGTAATATTAATAAAAAAATTACAAACTATATTACAAATCATCATATTTCATTATTTACTTAAAAATATAATATTCTTTTCTGTTTTATATTTATGTTAAATTTGAATGAAAATGAAATATTAAGTATAGAGGAAAAATTGGCAACACAAATTTCACAAAAAAAAATAATAAACATATATAAATATGAGAGAGAGAGAGAGAGAGAGAGAGAGAGAGAGAGAGAGAGAGAGAATAGGGATTTAATCTCTTTTGCATTTTTGCTCACTTTTCTCTCTTGATTTTAAGGATGTAACTGTTTTTTATACAGTTTAAAATGTTCAATTCGTAGTTAAGGAAATCAAGGATTCAAATATCTCTTTTTTATTTTTAAATGTAGCAGCATTTCGATTAAATTGTTATTACAAAATTATAATAAATACTTTACATAATAAGTATTACATAATAAATACTTTTTCTTAGATCGGATTTATTGTATTTAAGTTAAAACCATTTTCTTTACAGAATCTAAATAAATCTAAAAACATCAAAACTAAATAAATTTGAACCAAAATGACGACAAAATTAAAATCTCTAGACTTCAATACAATATTTGCGAATACAAATGCAGAGTAAGAAACAAAAATTTAATACTTCATCAAGCTTTTTATAATAAATAAGTGAGATGACTGGAATTAATGTACATTCTCTCTAAAGTAGGCAGAATTAGCATAGTATTGACTTGAAAGGAAATTCAGAAAAATCAAATCTCTGATGTTATTTAAAAGGAAAAAAACTTCTATTTATCTAAAAGGTCTTAATGATTTCCAGAAAATTAAACGAGCCGTAAGATCGCAATACTGCACGAAATTAATGAAGAGAAAAAGATGCAAAAAAATGTTACAGCATCTTTTTTAAGAACAGAAGTTCTAGAAATAACTCGAAATGAAAAAGTTAATAGCGCTCAGCGCGTACAAGTCACTAGTGGTATTAAAAAAATGCCTGAAATACGGGCATGCGCGGAAGTACTTCCGTTCTCTTGGCGCGACTGCCGAGACAATAGCCTTTCTCATTCCTTTCTACCCTCTTTATGTAGCACCAACAAAAGACTCTCGATATTCGACCCAGTGTGCTCTCACAATACCTCCTGTGTCATCTGTAGTCTCCATACGCTCCGTAGGTACATACTGGAGAAGCGCGCCTCAAAAAAAAGAGAGGGGAGGAAAAAAGACAAAAAAGATATGACTATACCCCAACCATGATAATTAATAACCGCTTTTCCTTCCACAGCAAAAGTACATTCGTTTTATTATTTCACGTGCACGACGCGATTCTTTGGGATCAAATCGGACTTGATGAATTCTCAGGAGACCAGGAAACGAGGAAAGTCGATAAATCGTGTGTAGAGAACATGCGCGCGCGCGCACCATTGCTAGCTGAATCACTCGAAACGATCTAAACGAGATTCGTAGCTCCACTTTCCAATTTTGCCCGACTTGAAGGAGCCTTTTCACAGATCCTGCGAGATAGAAACGACTGAGTAGGTAGATAGGTAGGAAGGTTCCACCTGGATAAGAGGTGGAAGGGTGTATGTACTCAGGGGATGGTATCGCGAAGGAAAAGCGAGGGAAGTAATCGCCGCGAGGAGAGGCACGATCGTCGAGATGTACGTGGCGAGGAAGCGCAATTTTCAAATCGAACCGCATTCCATCGATCCTGCGTTTCTCACCGTCCGAGACTAGTCCAAGAGCACGCCAGTTGACGGATTTACCCCGTGAGAGGACCCGAAGTCACGATCGGTCGAGCTCCGGTCGTGTGGGGAGTGGAGTGACTCGGTCGGTCCCGGTAATACGATAGAGTTAGGTAACTAGCTACGTTATACCTTGGCAAACCCATTATATCGCTCTGGGAATCCTTTGGGAAATAGTCTATAGCGCTGCCGCGGGCTCGGGCTTCGATCAACCGTGAAATGTAGTCCGATACGTATTACGGAGTGCAGTACCCAATACGTTCTGCCGGCATCTGACGTATAGTGCATCACTACGATGCGCGGGCCGCATTGCCTTCCATTGGTGGAGAGAATTACCGAGCCTACTGTGCGCTTAGGATTCCGTCTTTGCACGGAATTGCGGCAATTTCTCTCATTCGGCCTGAACACGAGTTCAGTTTGTCCTTCCTAAACATGCGACACGCTAACATATTAACCCTCAATTGCTGGTGATTACGTAACTAGTAAAGCGGTTTCAACGCGATCCCATAAACAAATGACATCATAATCGGAAGTAATTCATGGAAAATTAATTCTGTTATTTTGAGAATTCAAACTTGCAAGATTAACTTGCGCTTGATAAAAATTATTAGAGAACTTAAATTATAGAGAATTTAAATGTGTATACTAAGAAAAAAATAGACCAAATTTAAATAAATATTTATTTGAAGACTGCCAACTAAACATTTATTTACTAAATAAATATTTACTTAATAAAAAGAAGTGATTGTTAAATCAAATTAATGTTTTTTTTTGTACTAAATAAATATATTTTTATATTTAATAAATATTTAGTTGGTACTATTCAAATAAATATTTATTGAAATTTAGGATATATATATATATTTTTTCTCAGTATCATTCTATTACAATCCTGAAAAAAGATTTGAGATATTTTTTTAAATTTTAGATCAATAAATTTGATATAATACCAGAAAGTCCATGTATTTATTTTTTTATCTATTTATAATGCTTTTTGTTGTAATTTGAAAACATTTACGAAATTTCTATATTTTTCTATATCGTATAATTACATTCTACTTGCGACAGCAGATTGAAGAGCAATGTCATTTCGCGACTTGCCTTCGTAACGAATAAAACAAATCAATAACAAATTTAAAAAAAATGATATCGTAACAAACAAAACAAGGAAGGCTATTTTCGAAAAATCGGATTTCGTTAATTCTTACAATCGATTATATGCAAATAAACGAGTATTGACTATAGGAGGAGCGGTCACATCGCCACGTCCCAGCCAGACTCGAAACTTTTATAAAAACGGCGCGAATGAGCGCTCGACAATATTTGATTAGATTTTACAAACAAACGCACTCGGACGAACGCGCGACATACACGTGTAATGAATTTACATCACGCCCCAGCGCGATTGCCTCTTTTATTCATTCGAGAGAGCGCTTGTCCTCTCCACTGCTCTTCATGCCCTCGCCTGCGAAACGATCATGAATTCAATGGTTTCCGATAATAGCGGGATGAGAGTCGAGGGGGGAGGGGGGTGGAGAATATAAAACAAAAAGAAACGCTCGCGTATCGACAGTAATTTACATAGGGGGTGAACGCGCAACGCGCGCTTCGTCGGCGGCAGAAAATAAATGTTCGCCCTGCACTCGACGATCCCTCCAATGCACACACTGGAAGTCTCGAATGAGGTCGCGCACGTACACCCGTGTGTCTTTTGAAATCAACAGGCTCGAGGTAGTTCTTAAAGTTGTCGGCAACGTCGAGTGAATAGAATCAAGTATTATTGATAGGTCTCACATAGAAAAATTGTTCATAGAAAAGACAACGAGCGCATCATTTATTTCAAGTCGGCGAAGCGTTGAATCATGTTTGAACAAAGTAAATATTTTTGCTTTTATTTACTAAAGGAAACGCTGCCGATAAATGTCGATGAGGGCATCGGAGCATTTGCTTACGCTTCAAGTTAGAATTGATTCTGCAAACTTCTCGTCCTCAAAAGTTTAACAACACAGCGGAAATTGTTTCCACTTTCCTTTTAACGGTAATATTAATTTATGCTTGATTTAAATCATGCTGATTAAGATAAAATCAAGATAAATTATTTGTATTTTCAGTAATGAAAATTGTTTTTCCTAGTTTTCGAAATAGAAAAACAGTCTCTATGATTTTCCAAAAGTTTGCCGGAAAGTTCATCTTGTAATCGATAGTCGAAAAAAAGATACAGTTAAATAAGATGTTCTATTACTTTTTCTTTATGATACGATAATACATCTGAATGTAGCTGTCGGCACGATCCTTCCATTTTCAGACTATACACATGAATCTGAACATGGTAAAGCTAGGACGGCGCACAAATTCGCGAAATGACACTAATAGTGGTCAAGCTGACTCCGGCGATATAATACCGGTATCGGTGCGCTATTATCCACAAGTTTATTGAATGTTAAAGTTCTATAGAGAATTCTCCATTTCACGTTTACCCAGCTATATTTCGCTGTCAGTAAGTACGTCGTTGCTACGTAGCAGTAATTGGCACGTCAGGACAAAGCGGCATATCAGCGAAATTCCGCTGTAGCGTTTATTTAATCAGAAACTACAACACATTGAATTCCTTGCTATTTAACAAATCAAACGGTGTCTTCAAGACTTACTGCAAAATTGACTTAATGTTATAGTCGGGAAATATCATAAATAATTGAATAATTACTTAGATACGTTCAGTAAAAAAAAAACAACAATTTTTGCAATTGTTATAAAATTCTTTACTTTGATATGATTGATCTTGCCCTTAATTTCTCACTGGATCTGAATGTATAACTCAATCATAAATATTAAAGAATCTTACAACGATTGTAAAACTATTTTTTCTACTGAACGCAGAATCATTACATGATTTAATGCTAGTTTATTTTAATTCCAGAATTTTCTTTGTCTTTTTTTTGTCGTCTTCCAAAATAATGCAATTTAGACTGGTATTCAATTCATCAATTCCTAAATTCGTCTTGAGATGTCATAAGTGAATCACAAAACTGTATTAGTATTATTTTAAAATATCTCAAGAGGTCTTGAAATAATAGAATGAATATTGATGAACAGAAATGAATACCGGCTTCAAATTATGCATAAACAAAAATAAATATTCTGATATCTTTTACGAAATTATCTACAGCTAAAATATATTTTTATCCAACAGATAAAATTGATTATATCTACAAATCCAAAATACAATCACAAAAATAATTATTTTAATTTCTTCTTTAATGTCGTTATCGTAGCAAATAACATTATTTTAAAATACAGGCAAATCGAGAAGAGGATTTAATTTTACATCACACTAAGAAAAATTTCTGATTCAAAATAAATGGACCAAAATATTTCTGATCATATCAATCAGATCTTCATTAGAATTATAATAAAATTATAATAAATTATAATAAATTTAACTCCAGGAAATTCTGATTTGTCTATTTTCAACCAGAATTCCTACTAATACAATCAGATTCCTATTGCGATGTATGAGTAATTCGTTTATGAAATTATATAATCAAAAACGCAAATTATCAAAGTTATGCACTTTTCGACATAGCCATATAAGGGCCCTACACGCGTTAGAGATAGGTGCAAGCGAAATGATTCACGGGAGACAGGAATAGAATTGTGACCGTTTCCCCTCACGTTCTTCTTCAGGGTCGGTGAAGAGCCTTGAAGAGCCCGTGGGATCGGCAGTTGCTATCATAGTACGAGGATGAGAAGCTCATGCTTTCATATATGAATTTTTTTGATTCAATATCAATCGCATAATTTACGATAATATAACTCTTTAGTCATTGAATCGATTTAACTCGAACAAAATGGCATAGAAACTGTGTTGTATTGTTTGTATTATATCGGAACAATCAAAGAGATTCATTGCAATTGCATTGAAATTAATGCGATAACATTAAAATGTAAAGCTACGTATTTGCATGTCGCGAACAAAGGAAATCTACCCTTCGCAATAATGGCTATTGTATACAAAAGGATTAATCTTGATATCTCAGTTACTTTTCAAGATTCGGAGAGGTAACATTTAAATCACATCAGATACTTAATGGAGAACTATTTTCTTTTTCTGCTCGCACTCAAGATATGGATAAGTTCTCTTCGTTCGCCGAGGACGTGACGCTCGCCCGCTTCTAGCGCATCTAGCGGCACTGTCAAGGTAAATTAAATCTATTTTTATAGTTTATTATAATTCGATTAACAAAAATATTTTTTAATATCGATTCAGGAATTATATTAAAAATTAGTTTAATTTTAAATTTACAATTGAGTTTTAAATCTAAAAAAT
>Ga0157362_1000831_pt1 | contig 11638 bp, 7 predicted proteins | sample AttlaeALBM3_FD_111480 | JGI IMG/M metagenome (GOLD analysis project Ga0157362, IMG submission 111480) | Fungus gardens microbial communities from leaf cutter ant in Ribeirão Preto, State of São Paulo, Brazil - Atta laevigata ALBM3 | ecosystem: Host-associated > Fungi > Mycelium > Unclassified ... | reverse complement strand
TCTGTAAATGAAAAGTTTTATCATGTCTGCATGAATTCAACAAGCTGAAGTCCGATAACGAAAGGTTCTAGTTTTTGCATATCAAATGGACATATTTCTATGTCTCTTCAAAGCAAGGATCTTTTTATTTGTATGAACTGTGTATTGGTTTTCCTCCAATAAAAGAATCGCGGTATTTACGAGAAAAATATGGTGCGGTAACCCGATTAAAGTGGCGCAAGCAATAGTGACCAATAAACACAATTGTACATAGAGATCGATATTTTGATTCATCATATATATCTCTTCTGGAAGAGAGGATTACAAAAAAAAAAAGAGAAATATTCAGTTTCACGTTGCATGCTCAATTTCAGATAACTTTTTTTCATCGCAGAAATATGTTCAGCCTTACTTTTTTCTTTTCACCCTTTTCATTTTGTCAGAAATTTGTTGCCGAACATTTATTCACTTGCTGCTCCTCTTTTATACGACTCTCGACATCATGATTATACGTAAGAAAATCCGCGACGTTGTAATATATTCTCGGAAGGGAAAAGGGAAGAAAAGTGAAACTTCAACTTTTTCACTGAATGTTTTTTCTCGATCAATGTCTACTTCCATTAAGTTTGAATGAAATTGAATAATGATCGGATGTTTCACTTTCGAGTCATCAATTTCATGATCAATAGCCTGATGTTAGCAATTTGATGAAAAACGTGATTTTTCAGCTTTACATTGGATTTTTAGCGAATTTGAATATTCAAAAAGAGTGAAAAGTTACAACATGATTTTGAATTTAAGATTTAAACAATGAACTCATAGGAGTAATTTATACGTATTCGAAAGTTTTAATATTATTATATCCTTTAAAATTATACGACATAATAATTTTAAAATTACGAAAGGAATTATTATATTTAATTAAAATTTATACACATTGATTATGTACCGAGAGAGGGGAAAAAGAAAAATGAAGGAAAAAGAAAAATGAGGGAAAAACTCCATAAATCTTCGGATCGTGTACGTATTGTGTACGCGATTAATCAAGGATTTCGAACGTTCCACGTTAGGAATCTCGCGTATTCGAATTTATTTGAGTAATACAAGTATTCAAATATCTTCAAGCCAATTTTCATGCTTTTCCACGCGCGTGGGAGATATTCCATCTCGCTCCAGATTCCAAGTACATTATCATGTAAATCGTAAGCACGGTCGGTAATCAAACTCGAGAGAAGGAGCTGGACCCCGACTGGGTCGGCGCCATAACGTCAATGAGACGCGGACGAAAATTCGATGGTTTGGTCGTAAAGATTTAAGTACTCTGAAAAAAAGTGAACGCGTGTATATGCGATTGTTGTAATCGCACTTGCTATACGGAGTGCTCGAGCGTTTTTATGGCGGAACGGATCGCCAATTAACGCGAGTAACTATGGACCGGAACGTAATTGAGCGAACAACATTAGTCGAATCGATTGTGCAATTGCATTGGCAAGTTTAATCAAGTTTTTTGTTACGTATTATATCGGTATAAAATAAAAAGCTACTAAAAATAAAAAATTTAATTGCTTGTCACATGTGATTTTATATGTCACGTCAAAAAATGGAACCCAGCCTATTCTTTTCTCTCTTTCTCTTTTACGATTCTTTTTTTTTATTAAATAATATGCGGGGTTGACACACAATATTTGCTTTTACTGTATTGCATTGTACTGTAACATTTTCGCTGTTTATAATAGTTAAATTCGATAGAATGCTGAACAAATGTTTACAAATGTACCACGCAAATATCATTATTTTAACTATTACCTTATGTATTATGTGAAATCATAAAATTTGTTATTGTTTTATCATATTGCTATTTACACGTATTTTAATAATTCGTGATCAAAGCAAAATTATGCACCAATTTTATCCTTACCGAAATATAAGGTATTCCTATCGAACATAGAAATATTATACTATATTTCAGAAATAGCTCCACTTGCGCATGAAGTGAATGCTATGACAATGCTTATAAATTTCGAAAAAAGCTTTTCTGAAGAGTGGAAAATCGTTATATAAAAATATCCAAAGCTAATAAAAGGTCTGCTTTATTTTATTTATTTTATTCGATTATATTGTGATGATTTGCGCGTGCACGAGCAGAAAGCTCAATACATTGCATTGCGAGAGATCTGAAACGGTGCTATATGGACGCTGTACCGATACATTGAAAAAGGAAAATCATGCGGCGTGTGTCAATGGAATCTTTTTAATTTATTTGTTTTTAAATCTTTTTAATTAAAGCACCCTTGCAAATTCTATTGACACACGCCATACGTTAAAAAAAACGTCAAATTCTGGATGAGTGAGATTCACGATAAATCTCGTTGAGCCTCTCCCGTATTGTGTTGTAAATGTTACTCGCTGCCGCTGTTGCCACCTCGGCCGAACCGATTCTAGGTTCAATTAGCGTTTCGAATTCGTGCGTGGGCGTGGTGGACACGCGTTGCATTTATGTTATGCGTTCTGATATTCTTCCTGATAGCTATTCCGATAAATTCCGATAAATCAAATGTGGCTCGACCGACGTAGTTTGCGATTATCAACAATATCATGGTATTTTCCATACTCGCGAGTATCAATTCACATACAACATAAAAATATGTCCTAAAGATGTCCAGAGGATGTTCTAAAGGGAACGTTCTACATTGAAAAGGAATTTGAAATTAGCCACTAATATTGAGTGAAGCCATAAATATTAAATGAACTAATTTCAATCAAATATTCAATTACATATAAAATAATTTTATTTTTCTATATATAAATAATAGTTATTATTACTAAATGATTGGTTACATTATTATGTTTTGTAGTATTTGCTAAATATTTAGAAAAGTAAAATTATTTATATTATGTTTATCAAACATTTGATTGAAATTATTTCACTTGACATTTGATAACCACATTCTTTTTTGAATGATCCTAAGAACACATTCCCAGGAGGTCTCTTTCATAAAGTGTGCAGCTTGGATGAAGATATTACGTTAAAATGTCATGGTATATTCCTGCGCTTGCTAATATCACTATGTTACAATGGGGAGTCTAGTAAACAATTATCATTATTGTTATCTTCTTCTAGTTTTATTTTATTTTTATTTACAACGTACAGATACGAGAGAGTTTCAGTAGCGCAATGGATGAACATGGAGTTTTTGAATCCTTTGCAAATTTATTGTTGAATAAAATATAATTAACCTATATTTTGCAAGCGCTGAATACAGCTGAGCTATTTCAATTCGCGAAGCGTGATGAGTTTGATTGCACTTTGTGCCACTAAAAACAAAAACCGAAGTTTGATGACGATGATAGCTTTCGCCGCGAATCTCTTTTCCCAGTTCTCACGGTGAAATTCTGGCGAAAATAGTCGCGTTCCCTCGTAAAGGTCGCACATAAAACGAAACGAATGCGTGACAACGTTCCACTAGGTGTTTCATTTCAACCTCGATTCAGATAAATCGTGAAACACTATGATTTCTCATGTTTCATTGCTCGAATCCCGTTCCTTGGTTGAGATAAGCGCAACGAGGAAAACGCATTCTTAACATATTTTTATTCTATTTCAAGTGTCAAGTGTGAAAGTGCACGTCAGTCAGGCAAACTAAAAACTGTGAGACTCTTTATAAATGATCGCGCCAGGTTTCGCTGCGGTTCCATTTTTCACACGAGAACAAGACTAGACGTGTATTTTACATTGAGATCGCGAAAAACACATCTCTCTCTTTTTCTCTCCCTTAGTGTGTTTAAGATGCGCTATTCAAAATCGATCATTGTTGCGCTAATTTGAATGAGTAACAGATTACTCGCTTTCACAGAAATATACCACTCAATTTTGTTTCATTTGGATGTGATATAATATCGACATAACATCGCATCATTCGCAAGATAATTGGACCAGTTATGTTATTCATCTATATTTCATTGTGGATATAAAATGAATTCATTCATTAGTTATTACGGAAGCCGCTTGTCGGATGCTGCTGTTGAATCTAAAGCCGAATACGCATTTATATACGCGTTGAGCTTTTCAATATTTCAAGTTACTGCATGTACTCGCTAAAATAAGATAAACGGAAACAACACGGATTGTATCATTTATTCAGCAAATTTTTATATTATTTTTTATATTATTCGAAATGATGCACGCTTGTTCGCATATATATGAACACGGAGCGTTCTTATAGGAGAGCCACGGTATTCCGGAAATAAGTTAATATTGCATCTTTTGATAAATTCGGTGTTGATCTTTCTCAATTAATTAATATTATATATTCGTTTTATTTTAATTTTCATAAATTTCGATTTTTTTCGAGGAATCAGATAATTAAATATTAAATTAAATATCCGTTAGAATGCGTCACATTCCGCGAATTATATTATACATTCAGAATTTTATATCGTCTTTTTTTATTTTGTTCTACAGAATGTAACTGAAATAACGCCCACTAATCATACAATATTATTCCTAATAAAAAACTGAGTCGAAAAATTTTCTATCATTTTACAATTTTCGCAATAGTTAATGAGATATATAATTTCCAAATATTGCCGAATAAATGGATAAAATCGATGTATAAAACAATTTTAAGATATCTTTCCGTTCTTTATGAAATATTTTGAAGATTTTTCTTAAGGAACTCTTAAAAATATCTTAAAGCTGTCTTATATATCACGATTTTAGGCGTTTTATTCATTGAGTAACTAAAATAATACAAAAATTGCAAAATGATAGAGGACTTTTTGTTTAAGTTTTTTATTAGGAATAGCACTATATGATTAGTAAGCGTTATTTCAGTTATACCCTGTATATTCATGAATTTTGTGTTTCCACTTTATATGAATTTAAAAATAAAGAGAATCGTAACTGCAGGAACTAACATCTAAAATTCGCTTTTATTTATTCATTTGAACCTGAAACTTTTCGAGAAGCGTATAGATAAAGAAGAAAGCACATTTACGTGCCGTTATTCCGTGTCGTAGATCGTAATTACCGGGACGCAGTAATACACGGCCGTTACACTCCATGAGTAGCGTGGCGCTTCGATTATGAATAAAACATGCACTTACAAAACACCATTCCATCGCTCTTCCCTTTATTCGCTCGATATACCGGAAAGAGTACGTCGCCGTTCGTGACGGGCGGGATTCTATGCACGCGTCGTGCGGCCAGGGGCCATTTGTACGTGTCGCCGTTTTTGCCGGTCGCATTGTCGGGAAGCCGGGGCAATTGGGAGACGGCCGTCGATCTTCCGTGTGCCAGCAGGGCGCGTTTAATAAAGTTAATATCACCTCCGGTAATATAGTAAACGGTGGTAAGCGGCGGACAATTAATAGCGAGGAAATCGAAACTGTGTATCGTAAATATTGTTTGTACGTCATTTTTTTCTCATTCTTTCTCGGCGGATGTCAGAATGATAATTCGGAGGTAGAGTGACAATCGTCTTGTTGCCTCGTGAGATAAAAATAAATTTAAGGAACTGCGCAAGCGAACTTTCTTCCGGTAGAAAGAAAGAAAATGGATGGAAATCAATTTAACAAAAGAGAATCTACGTTTTGTCTTGCAGAACTCTTTAGAAGCGCGGCAGAGGCTGGTCCTCTGGACATCGTAAAGCTTCGCAAGGGGGACAAGCTCCTCAATATTTCAACTCATCTACCGGCGAACACGCCCGACACGCCTTACGTTCTTCAGGTACTTTATTTAAATTTTTATTTCTACGTAATTAATCACATATTTGAGGAAATAGTTTCTGATAAGTTCTTTTTTGTAAAAGTTGGGCTCCAGAAGAAAGGCAAAGAGTTTCTTGTTACTTATTCGAAGAAATTCGAAGAAAATTGTGGAAATAGTTTTCGATAAGTGCTTTTTGTGGAAGTCGTTCTGCAAAAAAGGCAAAAAGTTTCTTGGTTACTTATTTGAAAAAGTTTGATGAATGAAAGAATTGTGTTCTTTCTATCAGATTTTACGGTAAGAACGACAAGTTTGAAATAAATGATATCTAAATGATTTGAGTAATGAGCGTTTAATCTGTGCGTTGAACAATCATTGTATTATCATAATTAGCCTTATTATGTAATTCGAATGTTGGCAAAGTTTATTATGAATTTATCGCGACTTTGGAAAAGAGTTTAAAACTTCGATTATTTTTCATAAATAACTTTTTGTTAACTTTCGTTTGTATACAGTTTTTTACATATTTATGAGGATATCTATGTTTGTTAAGAATGTAAAATTCATTTGATAATAAAATACAAAAGACACTTTTTCTGATCATGATAAATACATAGATTTGTATCTTAATGCTTACAAATTTTTTTGTATCTTATAATCTTGATAGAAAAATTCAAGTAGAGCTAGAATGTAAAATTTCAAGATATGTAACATAATGAATATAAAACTGTCTAATTTAATTGAACGCTTAATTTTATTAATATCTTTCTCATATTCTAAAATATATTTTTATCTTATTTTGTAATATTTCATAAAATTGTAAACAAAAATGATCAAAAAGTGTTCAATTACATAAATAGTTTATTGATGAACAAATAAATGAATTAATCTATCTTAAATCTTAATGATTCAAGGACAAATGCATGATATTATTTTAAACAAAAAATATGTTAATTTTCTTTTACACAAAATATTCTAAACGCGCATGGAATACATTTCTCATACTTAGCTGGTTGCTTTTTAAGATCGTCGGTGCTCATCCCGCTTCTTCTGGGGTGATCGAGGCGGAGGTACTTTGGGCTTTAGAGAGGCGTGTGGCGGCTTTAGAGCGGCAACTACGAGAACATCAGGAAGCTTTATATGCCACACCCTCTCTCGCTCTACGAGAACTCAAACGCCAAGTGGACAGTTTCAAGAACAAATTGGAGAACAATGATCAGCTGAGCTGGCTTAGTAAGTGTAACCACATACTTCGTTCCTGCATTTAAAGTGTTCCTGTTATGCGTAAATCTCTGGCAGATTTATTTCTGGCAGGGAAATTCTGCAAATGTCATATCAAAAATTAATAGAACTTGTGAGATATTTTTATTGTATTTCCTTGTAACTTTTTAATATGACGATATAATTTATTTCCAAAGATTAAATTTAATTATATTACAAGCAGCTTATAACATATAATTCTAAAATTTATTACATTACACAACAATATTTTTCATACGTGCGATTTTGGCTTTTATGTAAAATTTTTAGGTATTATTATAACGAGTTAAATTTGTAATTTGATATAATTTATAATTCGATAATCATCACTTCTAATTTTGACGACAATGATCAGCTTTAATAAGTAACATGTACAAAACTTCTGGAAATAAGTTTCGTAATCGGATTTCGCGGTGACCGTAATGGTAAAAGTGAATGGGATAATCCAGCGAAACGGAGAAATTCGAAATAATGTCTTACTTCTGACATTAAATAGCGAACATTAGCGAAATGAAATACTCTGGTCGTCTACGGGTGGCTGTCATTATTCGTCAAATGATTGCACCTATGGACCTGTGGTCCATTATCGTAATGCATCGAAGTGCACGCTACTGTTAAAATTAATTTATTGTTGCATTACTCTTTCATGTTAAATTCGAGAATGGATGTCTATATATTGGTGTACCGATACAGAAAATATGATAGTTTCTATATTCTACAGGATACAAGAAATTTTTATTTTATTGTCTCATATAGTGAAAAGAAAATGAAATTGAGGATAAATATGGACATTGTTGAAGCAAAGTGCTATGCTATATTTTCTTCCTTTTCAATCCGTTCTTTCGAGTTCAATTCATTGTTTAAGTTCTCTTGTTTAACGAAATCTCGAGTAAAAAGTAGTACAAAAATTTTAGTAACGTTAAATTTCAACAATATTTATATAGTTTGAATAGTAATAACGATAGAAAAATTTTTTACTATTCCATCAGTTAATACAATATCTGAAAGATTTATATTTATTGTTAACATATTTAATTGCAAATTAGCTTTTACCAACCCTAACATTAAGATTAATTAAAAAAATTCATAAAAAGAGGAAAGGATAAGCTGAAATATGTACATGATCAAAATGTAATTTACAGAATATCTTGTGAGAATTGTGATGTTAGTTACGTTGGCCAGACTAAAAGATAGTTAAAGACTAGACTGCACGAACATGTTTCAGATATTAATATAAGTTTAAAATCTCCATCAGTGATTTCTAACTACCGTATGGAGGAGAATCACAATTTTAAATGGGATAAAGTGGATATGTTAGATATAGAACCTTCATACAATAAAAGATTAATATCTGAAATTGTACATATTAAGAAACAGAAACATGGAATAAACAGATAAAACGGATTCTTTGCCCTAGTATTCTGTTTATATAATATATTCTCTTTTTCCCTCCTAATATCTTCCTTTTTTTTCCTCTTTATTACCATTTTGAAGTGTTTTTCTTTCTCGACATTGCGTTATCAGATGTCATGGAAATCAGATGTTCTTTACTTTTGCAAATTTGCTTCAATTAATAACTAATGTATTCTACCACTATGGATTACCACCTTTCTGCGTTCTCTCTCTCTCTTTTTTTTATTAATGGACTCTCAGCACATTTAATATAACTGACAAGGTACATCATTTTATTATATATATTATTAATTTGTATGTGACAAGTATTAATTTTTCTTTTGTTCACGATCACTTTCTAGAGTATTATTTTCTTACTACTTTGATTTTCAATATAATTGACTCGCAGCGTACTACACAAAATGAAGAATATTTTAGAATTATAACGAGTTTTGTAATATTATTATATATATATTTGTTTTATAGCGATGTTTGAATAAGTTTACCGCAACATTGAGAATAACTCGAGTGGAATCGAAACGTATGTTTTTCCTTTGTTATTATTTATTATATGAATTTTATGATCTAAATTAAAGATTTTTTTGCTACTGAAAATAAATAAATAATGAATAGGAAAAGATAACATACAGTAAGAAATAAAAAAAATCATAATAATTTGAAACGTGATATGCTTTCTTTCAACATTTTAGTGAAGTATTTCCGATTTATTGTAAAAGATTAATCTTAAGAAGTATGTGCATGTCTCAACTTAACTTTTTCAATGTAATTGTGGCGATAACTTTTCTTTTTGAGATTTTATGTCCCATACTGAATCGAACTTTACGTTGAAATAGGTCGGTCATCTCGGTCAGATATAAAAGTTCGCGAGAGATTTTATGACGCCGCCCGATCTGAGACCAGCGACGGATAAACGAGCGGATAAACAGCGGCATGCTTGGCCGCTGAATAAATATTTGTCCATGCAAGGAATCATTCCAGCTATTCCTATCTTCAATTTCTAGTCTGAGCTCATATAGAAGTTGATTCAAGCGTGGACGAACAAAAACATTCCGCGCTTATATGACCGTTATATTAATCACTATCTCAACCTTCTTTCGTTATCTTTTGATTGGATGTGAGTCGGAGCTATTTGCATATCGCAGAAACTTAATTCAGAAAACTTCGTAATCTGCACTTTTATTACGTGTGTATTTTATTTCTGTGTAATTTGACTCTTTACAAAATTTGTGCTAAGAGAGGATAGAAAAATTTTCTAAGAATCTGCCGATAAAGGGAAAGCCGGTGAAACTGGGACGGGATGTGTATAGACAACTTTTAGCACATGAAACTCTCCTTAAATCTTGTTACGGCGTGAAATGACGTACAGTTTGCGAAAAATTGCTCCGGTGTCCTGCGTTTCATCTTCGATGTTCCTTCACGATCCTTTGTTGTATGGCATAGTTCCTGCCGCAAAAACTCAAAACTTTCCAAGAGCTTAATCTGGATATCTCTATCTTCCGCAGGTTTCTACAAGCTTCCGGAACCCATCTATATGGAATCCTGCCGCAGATTGCAGTATCGTCGGAAGAGTGATAGCATGAAGCGGAAAGTTCGGGAGAAGTTCCTCAATATCTGGTGAGTTAATTAAGATTGTATCATCTAAATTTATCTAAATTTATCTAAAACTGTACGTGACGCAAACTGTACGTTTCTCCTTCATTGTTATAGGATTCTCCTTTAATAAACGATAACTAAAATTCTTGCACACACGTATATAAATAAACTAACGTGTCAAACCTGACACGTCAATAAGAAAGCTTTAACAAAAATAAATTTCATATTTCCGCGATAAAATTGCACAAGGCGTCGTTGAGAACGCCGTTATCGCTGATAGCGAAAAAATTTCTTATCGACTTTTATCCACACTAAGCCAGCATGGATCTTTCATACCTTAATACCGATATTACGTGGGCAGGATCGCCAATGCGGGGCTTCCGCGGCATGTTCGATCGAAGTGCCAACAGGCTGGTTGTGTCGGACAAGCCATCAGCGACTGTAGTGCCGCGGCCGATGATTAAGCGGCTGCGATAATCCTATCCTATTAAGCAGCAATATGCCGCTGTTTCCAGTTACATTGTCATCCAATAGCGATCCGATCGACCCAGCGTTCTCTACTCTGGGTGTAATGCGAGACCCCCCGCGTTCCCCAAGTCATTGTGATTAAACATCGATGTACGGCGCGTGCATTGATCGTCTATCGCGCATGCCATGCAGCTAAAAACGCGATCCAACTTCGAAGATTAATTAGCTAAGGTAAAAAGTAAATGTTATTTAACAAATATACAACGCGCTGGAGATTTCGCTGTTGTATGCAAGGTATTTCATCATTCGCGCCTGTCTTTTTACTCTTGAACTTCTCCAACTGATTTACAATAGATCTGTATCTCAATATCGAAAAATCATACATTTTGTATTGATATCATGGCAGAAATACCTAAACAAATTTTAACGTTTTCCAATGAGAAAATCAAGTTGATGTAATATTAATGATTAATATTAATTATTCATTATTTAGTTTTTTGGTTAGCCGACAAATTTCAAAAGAGGAATTGTGATAATTAAATTAATAATTGATAATTAATTATTAATTTCTCATTAGAGCATTTCTAGGTAATACATATGTATATAATGTGTTAATATTTATTTGGAGCAATCGATTCATTTATTATAAAACGAATGAGAGATAGGAGATAAACAAGCCATAATAATGATAAAGCCATATTGCAATTGCTATTGAAATATCCTCTATTGAAGTTCCTAGTCAATAAAGCATCCATTGATGGCTTAATTTACCACGTTGAATGTCGGAGATCAAAGGATGCGGTGCGGAAATTAATTATGAAGCGATGTAGAAAGTATGGAGAATTTACGAGGGACAATTATCGGGAAATTAGGAATAAACAATTCGCCGGGAGTAAAATTAATCGATTTGCTGAAATATCAGCAAGATCGCTGAGAATAAAGTATTGATCAGTTCCCCTTTGAAGCAACGGTGAAGATAAACAATCAATCTCTCGACACATCGTAAAGTCTCATCACGCAAAACAGTCATGCGGCGCGTCCCTGAATACCTATCTCTATTCTATAGTTCTCCTAGTTTACGTTTTCTTTATTCAATATTATATACCTTTTTTTAATTAAAAATTTTTTAATTAAAAACGGATTTATACTTACGCGTCGTAATATCTTAAATATAATATAGATAAAAGCGGCATGCAATGTGAAATACGTTTAATAAAATAT
>Ga0157362_1000830_pt1 | contig 11641 bp, 9 predicted proteins | sample AttlaeALBM3_FD_111480 | JGI IMG/M metagenome (GOLD analysis project Ga0157362, IMG submission 111480) | Fungus gardens microbial communities from leaf cutter ant in Ribeirão Preto, State of São Paulo, Brazil - Atta laevigata ALBM3 | ecosystem: Host-associated > Fungi > Mycelium > Unclassified ... | reverse complement strand
TCTGTAAATCTATCGCATCTCCATTCGTGCTGTCTGTGGTCTTTTCACACAAGCAACGATTCAGCCTGATCTACCACCAAGGAAATCGTTCATCTGACAAGATCATTTGATTTCTTTCTTTTAATATGCATATTAAAATCTCATCAAAATCCCATTGGCTTATTTGATTGCTATGTAAATTCTGATAAATATTTTTCTGTTGTGTTTTTCTTTCCAAATTATATTTGAACAATAGTCTCTCGATTAAATCGAAATATTTTGGAGATTCACAACTTATAACTTTTTATTATAAAATAAGACTTTTCATTTTTTTCAATTCCTAAATTATATCTTTTAAGGAAAGACTGTAATTTTAATATTTATTAAAAAAATTACATACATTTTTAATGGATATTCTAAAATTCCATTAATTATATCATAAATATATATGTACACATCATTAATCAAATTTTTATTATTATATATTTAATTATGTTAATGAAACTAAATAAAATAATTAATTATATCACGATGAATCATTAAAATAAATTAAAAACTTATTCCATATTCAAATAATTATTTACATCAAAGATATTTTTATTCAATTGAAAAAGGATATTAATTATTCATTGAAAGGATATTAATTATTCATTGAAAACATGTGTCTTCCAATCATATAAGTTCTGAACTCAACTCAAATTAGGATTAAGATCTTTCCTTAAGTCAGAATCCACAATTGAGAGACATATAAAATACGAAGTAGTCTAGGTGGTGGATCTAGCATTTTGTGACATAAAACACTCATCTAACAAGTTTCAAGCGGAACGTGAGACGGCGGTTTACCTTCGTCGCTAAAGTGAGACCGGTTCGTTTCGAGGAGGATTACGAAAACGACTCTATTTCCCGGGCGTATCTAGCGAGTCATAGAGCGAATTAACCACAGATCCTGGACATTGTGTACTAGCCGATAGGCAAACAATGAGTTCGAGCGTAGGTATGGCGACAACAGCTTTTCGCCGAGTGAGAGATAGAGACAGAGAAGTGATATTTAACTACGCTGAGACAACGCGACATATCCTCATAGCAGGTACCTGCAATCAAGAGATTGGTCAGCGAAATTCGATCGGTGGGTCTCCACTTTACTGACTAGACAGCATAGGGACGTGGACGGTGCAGCGCGCTTTAATGGTAAAAAGATCCGATAGGAGATAAGGGGAGAACGAAGTAATGTGGATTGATTACAAAACGTTGATCTGACGTGATAATCGCAATAATCGCGTCAGTTTTCACAATCGAATGTTCTATAATTCAATTATTCCTCTTCCTCGTTCAACATCCTTTCTCATATATGACAGCTAATCATGCTGTTTAAATGTCTATACAGACATTATCATAATAGATGTAAGATATGTATATATTAATGTAAGTCGTTGCCAATTTCTGTGATTGTTACAAGCATACTTTCTGTGAAAAGATAATACAATCCTGTATATAATCTTTTTACCAATAAACGATCACGCTGCAGAATCTACGACAAAGATTTGGGGAAAAGCGGAGGGCATAGGCGCCGACGCATACCCAAATTGGATCAAATATTTTGTTAAATAATTCAAGTTAATTGAGTGAAATTCAATAGTCTTAAAACAGCCCGATTCTCCAGAATGAAGAAATAATGGTTGGATGAAGGAATTGTAATTTTCCTATAAAAACTGCAACGAGGAGGCTTTTCAAAGACACTAACATTGTGGAGCAAGCAAGTTAAACTAAATAAAAGTGTTCAATTGGCTGATATAAACTGGAGAAGATTATCGCACGCCATCGGCGCCTATGACGATGAGTAAGCAGTAGACGGTTATTAGATAGTTACCAATGTGAGTAAGTAAATTGTACGTAGATTATAGGCGTGTGTTAGATGTGAGTAAGGTAGGTTTTCCGCTTTAAGTAGACGCTGTTGTGCGCCGGGGAGTTCACCGCTGTGTCGTTACTGGAACATAGCCGGTGCTCGTTTTCACACACGCAAAGGACACACACACACTTTGCCATTAGCCAAACAGCTATGGCAATCCCACGCGCGAAAGTCGCACAGGGTGTCCTTTCTCAACCCTTTCTTGCCTGACCGCAATAAAGATACATAGAAAGCAATCTGTGTCAAATTAGCGGGGAAAATGTCAAAATTTGTTCTTTTTTTTTTCGTTTTTATCATATCTGTTATCATATTGAATACTTTAATTTTAATATAATCGTAGCAACGATGTACATGTTTGTTGTGCATTGATCTTCCAAAATGCATATCTTCTGGAAGAAAGTTGAAAAGTTCATCAGATCAGCTTCTTGAATTTTCATGACCGATTATCATTATTGAACCAATTCAAATTAGCAATTAATTTAATGATTGTTTCTGTAGCGAAAGAAATAAAACAAAATAATTGTGTTTGAAAAACAATTTCAAGCAATTGGGCAACAGAGGGTTGAAAGGATAAACTCGCTCCCGCAAAGATGCTGAGACTGCATCTTTCCCTTGTAATTTCGAAAGTCAGTTGCACCAATGTTAACGAATAATTCTTCGTTTTTGAAGATCAATAGAATTTTTTCCCCCTCTCTACTTCTAATTATAGTTATAGCTATTTTATGTAAAAAAAAATGAATTGAATTATTATTTATTATAAACTGATATTTTTAACAGAATATCCGATAGAGACATTACAGAAAAGCTTTCTGATATCTACATTACTGTGAAGAAAAAAAATTATAATAAAAAATTAAGTGTCGTCAGAATAAGCAGAAGTGATTGGTAATCTTAATCGGGAGTTTAACAGCCACAATCACAGGTGCAATTGATTCCGGAACAATCATTGCAGTAAATACATAACTACAACGTTTTCAGCGTAACGAATGACAACAGAATCTGACAAAAAAGATATTTAATCCTTGCGAAGCGTGGGAAAATCATTTGTTACAATATTGCTGGAATGTATCATTAGAAAAACTTACCTTCGTCGTCGCAGAGATGCATTCTGTCCTGGTAAGACAAACTGACCTCTGGGAATCACCATGCGCGCGTTGCCCTGAGCAGGGCGCGAACCCCCGTGCGCCTGCAGTGTGCTCAAATGAGCGGCATATCCATCGTACAGTATTGTCGCCATAGCTTGATGCTTCTTGGATACTTTGCCGATGATGAAGATCTGGCTCGGTTTGAGACTTACCGCCGTGTACACGTTAATATCTTTCTCGCTGCCATACGCCTGATGGATTATCATACCGTGCTCCTACATCCAATTGATCCATTATTAATTCAGTGTCAAAATTGTATCGTGTAGATTAAAGAAATATGGAACAAATTGATCACAATTTAACTTGTATTCGTTCCAAGATATAAAAAAAGAAAATTAGTACACTTTCTTAATTTTAAATTTAATAAATTGATAACGGATATATTTGTAACGATACATTATAGAATATATTTTTATCGGTTGTCAATATCTATCTGCATAACAATAAATCAGTTCCCTATCGTTACAAATTTATTTTTAAAAAATTAAATTCAATTCAATAATAATTCATTTGTAGATTTATTTATTAATTAGAAAATAAAGATATTCACTGTCTGAGAAAATTGATCCCTCATGAATATTTAATCGATTTAGCTAGTTCTATTATTAGTTATATATGCTAACTATATATAATCCTAGCAAGCTTCGCACAAACCTTCACAAGCTTATTCAAATAGGCGGCTTTGTGAGCGAGCGGATCCCTGGACAGGCCGTCGGCAAATGAAACGAGACCGTGAGGAAAATTATGCTGCGACAGCCAGGAAACTACTGTCTGTTGCTGCATATCGGGTCTCGCGGTAATATAAATTATGAGGTAACCCAGTTCCTGCCAATGTCTACAAGAAATAATGGAGAGCTTTATTTAATAATGTTCTTTTTAAAAAAGTTATCTTTTTAAAAAAGAAAAATATTATAAATTTGTCAAAATATATATTTTTTTAGTTGATTTATAGATACAACGATATAACATCTTTTTGTTTAAATAAGTCTATTTGTTGTTATTACAAAATATTGAAATAAAAGATATCACAAAAAATACTTGTAAAATTATTTCTTAATGTTGTATAGAAATCAAGTTGAATAATAATAAAGATTTAATCATCAACTACAAGCACCTTACATATACATTCAGTAAAAAAGCTTTGTTATAAAAATTTTTAAATATTTTTGCATTTCACAAAAATAAAATGATAAACGCAATTTGCAGAATTCGTCTTGATTTATTCTTTATGATGCATTACCTCACAACATCGACGGCACCAGCCCAGACTTTCGGATCTTTACCACTCACAGACTTACTGGCGGCAAAAGAACCGTCTATGCTAAAAACCACACATTCAGTTCTCGGCGGTATCACAGCCACGAAAAAATCTACAGATGTATGATCTCCTCTAAAACGTAAACACGCATTCGGATTAAAAAAGTTCAATTTCTCTCGCTAAATTAAAGAGCTAATTTATATCAATTACATCTTTTAATTGTTTTTCATTGATTCATCTGTATTCTAATTTTCATTCCCAGATAGTCAAGTTTGTAGAAAGCAGATTTTTTAAATGTCTGCTACACGCTATGCCAACAAAATGACAACAAAATTAGATGTACATAATACTGTTAACTGTTAGAAAAAATGTAAAGAATCTGCAAACGTCAGATAATGTCGGCAGGATCTGTTCAGTTTCTGCCAACAATTTGCTTTCACATTATGTCGACAGGCGATGTTAACAAAACACAAGCCTAATGCCGACGCAGTTGATGGCAGACTGCCGTCATTTTCTGTTTGAACCTGCTGACAGTCTGTTAGAAAACTGCAGATATTTGGCTATCTAAGTGTAATGTGAAATATTAATTTCAATCTTCCTCGACTAGTGTATTGATTATAATTTATAATTATTAATTACAACTTTAATCCATGAATTACAATTTATATTAATATCTATTTTAAAGAAAAATACATTACCTTACAATCATCTTTATTGGATAAAGCCCGTAACCTAGCATTTTGTCATCTGGTATTTTGTAAATTATTCTACCATTCTTATCAGTTACCTCGGTAGAGAGGTATGTCCACTCGCCTGCCGGTGCGTTTTTCATAATATGGATATCAACTTTCTCACCTGCGACGTAATGATAAATATAATATTTTCTGTTTACATTTAATGTCATTTTCAATGATTGAATATTTCAACATAAAATTAATATTAATAATAAATTTTAAAATTATTATTTATTATTATTATGATAAATTTATAAGTAAGTTATAAATTAAACTAGAATTTGATACTGAAAGATTTACAAAGAATAGTTTTAGACAATTTTTTAAAATTTTATACCTGTTAAAGTTATCATATCAATAGGACTGTACATAAACCTAGCGATTAATATTTGTGGTACACCTTCCCTCACGATGACATCATTCGCTCTGTGATTGGCAGCAACATTCTGAAATATGTCAATGTAAGCAATACAGCTAAAGAATTTTAAAATAATTAAAAGATTAAAAATTAAATTTAAATTAATAAAAGAATAAACCTTAATTTTAACGGAGGTACGTTTTTTATTCCATTTTTCTCTGGGTTGACCTGGACGGAAGCAAGTGAGATCTTTTTCCTCGTTGCCAAGCAATGGTACATCGACTCTGCCCAATTGCCTCAAAATAAACGCGATCACATCCGGAGACTCCCAATAACTAGCGTGGAAGATATGCGGCAAGGCGTTCGTAGGAAAATTAGTGAGACCTTCTGGACAATAGAGGGCATAATCTAGTCTTTTGGTACCCCACCACTTTTGCATCACTGAAAAGAGATAACGTGTTAGATTATTTCAATATACTTAATATTATACACAATAATTCACTTTTTAAATAAAAAAAATTGCTTATGTAGAATAACTATCACAAATTTAATCCTGGAATTGATTTGAGGTTCTAGATAAGTCTTTGAATCGTAGATACAGCAAACAATATAATAAATAATTTCTACTTACGGGCAGACACTGCCTGTAAAGGAACATTATCGATAATGCCTGACATTGTACTTTGAAGTGATATATCAGATAATCTTCTTAAATGCGACATTTGAAAATTGGGAACGTTCAATCCATCAGCGTACAGCTGCGGGTTAGTCTGGATAGTCTCCACTGAAATTAAATTTATAATTGCGTTAAAATTTTTTTCCTAATTTTCCCAGTATCTTGAAAAATGTAACTTTCATTCCTATATTTGCATAATTCTATATTTACAATCTTAATATACTTACGCAAGTGATAAGGTTGGCCGTTGCCGAGCGGATACTTTCCATATTCAGCAATATTAACCGGCGCAATTAAGGAAAATCTCGCTGAGATTAAGGGTTCTAATCTCGCAGCCACAGGTTCTGTAGGATGAAATAGATTGTATACTTGATTGACTAACGGTCTGGGTATGAAACTATTTCTGTCGCTCGATGCGGTGATCTTTCTGTAAGCGAGGACTAATGCAAGCGGACTACCAAACATAAAAAAGTCACCCACTTCGAAGTCCAACTTGTTGTCACTGCAAATGACATGTTAATAAAAATCAATTAAGATTTTCATAATTATAAGTCAATTCTATTGACATACAATGTATTATATCTAATGATTAAATTGACAAGGGATCGTGCTGAACTAGTTTTCTTTTTTGTCTTTTTTTCTTAGCTATATTTATCGAGAGATCATTGATATAATTTTTGTGCTCACCTCGTGCCAGAAGACCTTCTTCGAGGAGATGGCGCAGACAGATGCTTGCCATCTTCGTTTCCACTATTGTCATTGCCCTGCTGACCGGTACCCTCCAGAATGCTGTTTTCGCTGCTGTGTCTCGAGTGCTGTGTCGCTTTGCACAGAGCATCATAGGTCAAGATCGATCCTACTGAGTCGCTCACAAAGCATATCTGTCCGCTGAAACCTTTACCCTCATCGCTCTTAATGAAATCGTGGTATACTTGGTTGGCACTCATCACCACACGCGATACTGTATCTTGATATTCAGAACTCGAGCTTGCTAGAAGCGGAATCGCGCCAATCGGAATGGTATCGTGCGTCACTTGCGGAGCGTCCATGCACGAAGGCGACATGTCAAAGCTGTATGGACTCAGGCTACGCAACGAAATTATAAAATTATACTAACATCCCAAATTATACTAACATCACAAATGATTTAAATGCAAAAGATAAATGCAAATGATATTACCTTGACAAAATGCCCAAGCCTTCAGTGCAAATGGAAGGACAGGCAACGAATTTAATGGATACGTGGCCAACCATACTAGGATAATGCTGTCTCATAATGGATTCAAAAGCCCCGCGGAATGTCGTTATATCTGATTTTTTTGCCGTTAAATCGACATTCGCATCTGAAACACAAAAATAATTCTGAATCAATATATGTTATATACATATATCGTAATCTTCTTGATTAATTTTTTCCACATAAATAAAATAAAGAAATATATGGAAAATAAAAATTCCATAACTAAATAGTCACATAGTAAAGAAGCTAATATAATTATACATAAAATAAAAATCTATAATATTCATAAATTAAGAAAAATTAATAATTTGTAAATCATACAAAAAAAAACAAAAGAGTTTGTACTTACCTAAAACACTGCCACCGTGTATCACAATAATTAAAACAGTAATTTTGCACGGTTGATGTGTAGGAGAATGTTGAGGAGATGCTGGACATGACACATCGATGCTGGCCGACGTGCTGATCTGCAGTCTCTTACTGCTTCGTTCGTTAGTGATACGTTGCAGATAAGAAGGTGAAAATATTGTATCCTCTAGAAAAGAAAAAGCATCCCCATTGTTATTCTCCGCGGTAAAAGAACGAAGAAAAATTTAATAATTTAAATTTGTTCTACGTTTTACCATATATTTCGAAAATGAAAATAATTACTTAAATGGTAAATAATACGACACAAGCTTAATAATATTTATTACATTTATGCTATAAGGATATTTTTTTAAATACGTATTAACCTTGCTCGTTTGTCGCAGATGGTGTCCGCACGCTCGTATCCTCCCCTTCTGCTAGAAGATCCAAAGAACTCCATTTAGCTAATGAAGAGCTATCTTCAAAGTCCTCTGTGTAATCAGAAACGTTAACACTGCTTATGCAATGTGCCTTTTTCCAGATTAATCATATATGTTTTGAAACAGGACTTGCAATAATATATGAATTAAAAGATAAAATATAAAATATAATGTATCAAAGAACATGATCTCATAAACAACAACAATTTTAACAATATTTGCCTAATAATTTACGACATAAATAAAAATTTAATTGCAATTATATAGATTATTCAAATTCTAGATCATATTGAAATCGTTTCGCATATATTACTTCATCTAATGCAATATCTATGTGAAAATCTATCTAACGTAAGCAAAACGAATTAATTTTCGTTTAACACTAATCTGTTAAGTCTCTTTACTACGTATAGCCATGCTGCTGCATGCCGCAAGTGAGCTTTTCACGGAATTTCATGCTCGAGTCTAATCTTAGTCGCATGTCACGCTAAAAGATGCAAATATTGTATGTGTCAAACAGCTCGATATATCGTATTGTATCTACAGCATCTACGCGTATTTTAAGGCCATTCTTTAGTTTTATAGAAATGACATATGTGTGACAGTTCTCTTTCTTTTTCTTTCTTTTCCTTCCTTTTCTTCCTTTTTTCTTCGTAACTTATCTCGCTTATTACTTAATCACTCTACGTGTCCTACCTTTGCGTATAACAGGTATAATGAACCCAGCTGCAGTATGGGGGTGCGACATAAAAAACAAAGAGGATACACATAAAAACGCAGTACATGCTGTTGTTGTTTCTACTTGAGTTATCAATGCATTATTGCAAGACACACTTCTTTCGCATGATTCATAAGAATTAACAAAGAACATTAGTGTCAAGAGAACATCCTTATAAGACTTATCAGTATCAATATCATCAGATTACAGAAAATGTTCTCTTTATCTCAAGAGAAATTATACGTATACTATACATATCTTAAATACAGAATGTCAGATATCTTTAAATAACATAATGTCTAAAGAATTCGCAATATTTCCTGGAAAATTTTCTCAACTGTTAATTATTATTTATTCTATGTTAATTAATTTTGACATTAATAACTAATTGATATTCAATAGCTTTTTAAATTCTTTAAAATATTCCGTTCATTTTAAATAATTTTTTTTTTCTTAAACTAATCAGATTCTACATTTATAATGTCATCTTATTGTTAAATCTTTTATTGATTTATTAAAATTCATTATGTGTACATTATGTGTGGAAAGCAGCGTGTCACAGAATTATCATCTATTATTTATTATGAGTCGTGTTAATGCGTTTTTTTTCTAGATTATCACAGACATGCTATACATACGCATGCGTCGTAATAGTCTTACCCTGACAATCGAAGAATTCGTCGTCGCTGCCGGATTCGGATTCCCTGACGATGCTTTCCAGCCTCCAATTTGCGAGCTGGATGTCAAAGTTCTTATTCGTATTTGGCGAATGCAAGGGCATGTTGTTCTTTGTCCACTTCTTCTTTTCACCGGCCGCATTTCTACAACGCAGTTCACTTTTAAGTCAATTAATTTGTTAATATATTATCGATCGAAAACGTATTAGCTCGTCTTTTGTTATCAAACATTACTGACTGGTGACAAGTTCTCTCATTTGTATATTCAGAATTTAATTATAATTATATTGTTAGAACTTAAAATTGATCATTTTCATTATAGTATTTATGATTGTATTTATCCTTTACTTTTTATTGTAATTTGTTTTTTCCAAGCCTTTGATACATTACAAATTAAATTTTATATGCTTGTACGAAAAATAATCAGTCACAGATCATTAATTTCTGCAAAATCCAATCAATAATGTCTTAATTCAATCATATGTTAAAAATGGAATCGTATCTGCATTAATAATATTATTATTATCATATTATTCTGTTATCTTCTAGAATTTTATCCAGTTCCTTATTTAGTTCTTTATGATAGTTAGTTTCAGTCAAAGTTACAAATTACTAACGTTACAATTATAGACACAATTATTTGCTATTATCTTATCATTTTAAGAGAATAAATAGCGGTATTCATAGATTCTTATTTCCAGATCATTTTATTTTTTAAGATGTTAATACGACTCTGTAATTGGTTATGACATCTCACAATTAAAACTTATGAAACAGTCCTAAATATAAACAATGAACATCGACCAATGAATATTACCTGGTATACATAATGATGATAAGCAAATTCTATCATAAATTACATACCTTAGTCAATAGATACAAAAATATTAAATAAGTACGTAGAATAATGTTTTCATAGTTATACAAAATCATTTTCCTGAAAAGCTATCATATATAATAAATAATCAAATGAGAAATTTGTTTTGCATCTTTAATTCGTTGTTTGTTTCAGGAAAAATTATCTTTTCACTAATAATAATTGTACGATTTAGCGAAAGTCAATTAAATCTTTTTGAAAATAAAATCTTGTGTGTGATAGAAGGTATAAATTCATCGGCATAACTGTCGACATTCTGCGTGAAGCAAATAGAGTGAAATAATCTTACTTGATCTCATCCAAATCGATCGGCGAGTCTTCGGGACTAATCTCACCCTCGGAACTAGCCGCTGTATTGATAATGGGAATATCGGATGGCTTCCTGACGGACGGCGGACTTTGCACCTCTTCGTTCTTCTCGATGCTGCCCAGGGTGGCCGCCAATGTCTTGGCTACTGCCGACTCCTCCGACGTCATCGTTGCATTCGCCGCTGTCGCCGTTGCCGTTGTGATCGACATGGTTGTCGTCGTTGTCGCCGTCGAGCTCACTTTCCGAGTCTCGCCGTCCTCGAGCTCATCCTCTGAGTCACCGAGACCCATCTTCCGTTGCAGCGCCAATTGCGTCTGTCGCTCGATCTCCCTGATATCTTCCATCGTCAGACCATTCCACTCGTCCTGCCAAGCCCAGGCCTGCCTGTGCGCCCGCACCATTGTCTTCCGCAGAGCTGGAATCGACCTTAATACGTCTCACGCACGGCCGACCGGGTGCACCGGTTAAAATTAACCCTTTCGATCACGACCTCTTGTATGTTACGGAAAGGAAAAAGCTATTCCAGTATCGGCAAACGGCAATGCCCGATATCGCGAATATAAAACTAATAGCACAAATTGATAATGAAATAAATTATAATTCTGTTAACTCGAAACGAGATAATAAGTGTTTATAGAGAAATAAAAATCTATTTTTATTTCTCGGATGCTTCGACTTTGATCAGCAAGTAAATATAAACTAAATTATCTAAATTAAAGTAATAAGAGTAAGATAATAGATTTGATAATAGATTATTCCAATACATTTGAATTAACTTTTTCTTTAGGAATACTTAAATATAGCAATTTGCGATTAATTTTTAATTTAAAATAATATAAATTAAAAGATTTTTAAATAATGATATTCATGATCGAAAGAGTTAACCCTTTAGCTGCCGGGCTCTTTGCATAAAAATTGATATTAAATTTGACGAAATCAAATCAAAGCATCGTTATTCATAGAAAAGCGAAAAAT
>Ga0157362_1000829_pt1 | contig 11642 bp, 10 predicted proteins | sample AttlaeALBM3_FD_111480 | JGI IMG/M metagenome (GOLD analysis project Ga0157362, IMG submission 111480) | Fungus gardens microbial communities from leaf cutter ant in Ribeirão Preto, State of São Paulo, Brazil - Atta laevigata ALBM3 | ecosystem: Host-associated > Fungi > Mycelium > Unclassified ... | reverse complement strand
CATCGTTAAGAACCAAGACACGTTTGCATCCGAAAATTCTGAGCAGGTCGTGTGCATATAACGTGTCTCGTCGCGGCGAGGTGTCAAGATGTGGAAGGATACGAGCGATATATGAGATCCGATAAAATCGGCGCGCGAGGCGGAGCTAATGAACGAAACTTGTTCGCGCGGGATACAGTTGGGAGCGTTGCGCTCTGCAACCGTTTGCGTGCACCTGTGCGCGCACCTGTATACAAGAAGTATTTTCCTTGTTATTTTTGCGGGTGGAAGTGTATTGTTACAGTTTGTTCAATTAACGGTGAGATATATAACGTACGTAGACTTGCGAGACATCGTCGTGTCGATTTCTTTCTGAACAATTAAGGAATAATCAATGTTGGTAGCAAAAACGTAGTTTCGAATTGAACTATTTCGATCTTAAAAACCACTAGTGATTTATAATGAATTAATTTCTATTTGTATAGACAGATAATTTTAAAGATGTATGTATCACATTTTAAAGCATTACTAAAAGTATTAAAATTTCATAGATTGTTCTATTATTATGTCTAGAGTATCTATGTAAAATTGGAACATTCTCTTATTGATTTAAAAACCTTGGTTTAATTATTTAATATTTTTGTTTGCCTTGATTCTTATATTACGTGATTCTTAAATCACGTTTTGTATTATTTGTTTGCAAATTTAATGAGGTCATAGCGTTTACGAATTAAATAAAATTTTTTATATATATTAATAAAATTTTAATATTTATGCAAAAGTTTATTTGGATCCACTTAATCATTTAACAGTTATTTACCTAATTAAACTGCAACAAAATATGATCATTTTTTTGCATAAAGCTATTATTTGCAAAAAAATATTTGTTTTATTTTAGGATATATTTATGACAAATTTTTTTTTAATGGTATTAGTTGATATTCACTTTTAGCTGATTTTTGTACTGATATTCTTCAATTAATTATGCAGTTGATATTATACATACAGCCAAAATTATATACCCTTAAGAATCGTACAACAGAATTCCGTGACACTCTGATTTCAATCTGTACATATAATTAATTCACCTTTTCAGATTCAGATAAGATTATTTTGCGATTAAAAACTGCTTAAAAAAGTTTCAACTACAATATCTTCACAAATAATAAATAATTTTTCCATAAAAATTGTAATATAGAGATAATTCTTCGAACGACAAATGAACAATCAGCTGGTCTTCTGATGATGACCTCTGTGAATCGTAATTTTAATTTAATGTGTATTTGAGTATATATGTAGTTCAACTGATATTGTCACGCATAAATATTACATGAATTTTGAAATCGCTGTCGCACTTCGATAATGTTATCTCTTTTTCTGATCGGGTCAACGTTCGCATATGAAATACTTTTATAATCGCAATCGTTAGGCGAATACTTTTCTGGGTTCGACACTATTCTCTATGTATACTTTTGAGTTAGTCGTTTCTTTTTAAACGCCTCTAATTAGAAAGTGAGAATAATAAAAAAACCTATGCTCTTCCATAAAATGCAATAATTATATTAGTTATAAAAGTTATAAAAGTTATAAATTCTATTATTCGTACGGAAATCATAGTTATATGACTATGAGGCTCGTAACGTTTCTCGCTGCGGTTACAAATCATCGTAACTATGATTTTCATCCGTGACGGTCGTCGCGAAAAGTCTCCGGGAGACTCCGGCGGATCGCACATGTGCGACGTGCACTCACCGCTGCAGGAAACAAAATTTTGCAATAAACTGACTTGGAGCTAGACCAACTATGTTTATTACAGTAATCTCGCGTTGTTCTTGGTTGCGCTTAGATCAATTGTGTTGTAGCGCTTCGCGCAAGCAATAATATACCACTCAAACGTGCCGTGCTGAATAGTGGGCCAAGATCCAGATACGTTTGTCGTGGGATTAGTAGTTTCCACGAACGCACGATTTTTGCGGCTTATCTTAAGCGACTGACTGAAAGCTATCTGCGTAATTTATATAACCGCGATTTAGATCATCGGAAGACTCGAGAACTTTGAGCAACGTTAACTGAATCCAAATCATGTCATTCTGAACTACACGCGAATAAATTCATTGTCAGCACTATAGCGAGTAAATTTTCGTGAAAATTAACACGCTCATAAATAAGTATGAGTGTAAAGATTGAGGAATATCGCGTGAAGCAGACTGTAAAGACTAATAGAGCCTTTGCTTGGTACACAATAATTATGCGCACGATTTACGTGATATCGGAGGATAAACTCTGTGATATTTTCATAACAAAAATTGTGAATTAATACAGAATCATTTTGATTCAAAATCAGTAGCTCACTATTATTATCATTATTATATAATAGTAACAATTTTTAAATGTACAATTTTTAATGAATGATGAATAATAAGATGATCACAAAGGGGATTCACAAATCATAATAAAGCTTTCAGTGACAGGTTGATATTGCGCCTGTGCTTGTCTATAGAGCACGCGATGAGTCGTTAGATCAGGTATTTAGCTCGACGCAAACTTATCTTAACCGACACCTCCACCAAAGCTAGGCGGCGCCTTTCAGGCTTTATAAAGTCACTGATTTTTGCCCATAAATCACGTCTGATTATAGAAGTTTCGGACATTACTCCAAGTATATTTATGCTATTGAATCGCGGCGGATTTTCGTTACGATTACAAAGGGCTTATGACCATGATTCATACGAACAAACGGCCACAGTGAATGATTAATCCGATAACTAAGAGAAACGCATTGATGATGGTGTGCTACATTTTTAATACAGATTTTAAATAATTGTATATAGTTATAATTGATTATAACTATTTTTGAATCTAAAGAAACTTGATTGTAGTATCTGTTAATTATTTATGCAAATAACATAACAGACCTCAGTTGTTTAATACACGAGCTATATATATAAATGTGGTTTAATTGAGGATTAAAATAAAATCCTGAAATAATATGGCGCTAAAAAATAGTATTTAAAACATATTAACAATGACCATTAATATTTTTTATTAAGATTTTTTTTCCTTTGATGCTTTACTTGATCAATTTCGATCGCATTAGCAGTGGTTCTTGCAATTTTGATTTACTGCTGCTCACGCCACGGAATAATACACGCGTCCCTGTAATTTTACGGCTGACGCATCGAGAAATGTTACGATCCCCTAAGTTTTTGTCACCGGTTCCCTCCCGCCACCCTATGATCGCTCTAACCCTTCATTCCATTTGTGTTCCGTCCCTCCCTCTCTCGCGTGCACTCTGTCCTATCCGCTGTAATGCCCCGTGATTGTTGTTACCAGAGATCCGACGGAAACCGACAATCCATTGATGCGGGACGCATGTCGTGCTCCGACTGAATTTTATACACGTTTTATTTCGTCACCGGACGTGAAGGGAAAATGATGGCATTGAGTCAACATCCTGCGCGATTGATATTAATATTTACAAAAAAGCGGAAGGGATCGCACGGTCGTGTACTGCGAGTTCATACGTACGTCGCTGTTGCGAGAGCATTTTGTGAATGAAGCGCGTGAAAAAAAAATGATTACGATATTACACTCATGTACTTGTCAAAGTTAACTCTATTATCACCGAGAATAGATGTTTTTCTAATTACTATGAGTGTAGTTATGAGAATGTTCACAGCGATGCCAAGATAAAATACCGTTTACTTACTATAATCTAGCAAAGCCATAGCAAGCAGAAAAGTGTAAATTGCTCTCAGATAATAAAAGAGACTATTTAGATTTCTATATTCTCTACTGAATCTTCCTTTCTTCCCCTATCTGTTCCCTTTCTATATACCGCGGAGCCCTTTATACATCTCACCCCTACCTAATGCTCATCCGGGACTTTCTATTCCCAGGAGCTATTAGTCTAAACAATATGGCTGCCAAACGCAGCATACAATCGATAGCGGCAAGGTATGCCAACGAGCTGCGTAATTTAATTAAGAGTTGTTCAAGTCTAGATATAACGTTCTTTTTCATCAAATATTGAGCATAATGTAACTTCGATAATAACACGGTATAGAAATGTAGCGAAGTACTTTTTATCTCATAATTATACAAGGATAAACTTATTGTAACTATCAAATCTTTGTGTATTATTATTGCAAGATCCTACAAAATCATAGATTATTTTACTGCAATAGACTTCTATCAATGATTTGTAGGATTTATCAGCCTCATTCTTCTAACTTGTCCATAGCGAAAGCCCACGATGTCACCAACGCATACTTAACTTCCTAATGATTCGCGTGTACACGAAGAGGGATGAAATCTCTTGAGCGTTCCTTTCCCGCGGTGCAGTTAGAGGGAACGGAAATACCATCAGGTCCCGCGTTAGAAAGGCCGAAAGGTTAGCTGACAGCTCGTGGTTAGTGATTCGGCGAGATGGATTATTGGCAGTGCGAGGCGGAAGATTTTCGAGAGTTAAGTTAATCGACAAATTCGTCGTCGACGATGAAGGCAGAAGTACATTGTGAATAACGTTATAGGAATTGCTGTTTAATGTCTCAAGAATCGAAGACGGAATATGATTAACAATGTAATTACACACTTAAGATAGTAAATTATTCGATCGCGCATTCTCGAATGATCACATTGAACTTTATCATAAACGATTTATCGCGTTTATGAGGCATGGAAGGAAGCGAAATTAATAATGATTGCCACAAGTATCCGCTACAATATGGCGGCATATGTAATTACGATGTCTCGTCCGTCTTCATAGACATCAAGATGTCAGATGACCCAGCCTTCGTCGTGTCGGACGTTACACAGAGGCGCGTCGAGAAATTGTACGAAACGATTGAAACAAAAATTAAAAAATTTAGTGAGAAACGGAGAGAGAGAGAGAGAGAGAGAGCTGGAACTGATGATCAGTACTCACCTTTCTTGGGGATGAGGGACTTGAGCAGCATCACGGCGTTCTCGTCACAAGCCCAACCGTGCATCTTCCGATAACTGTCACGGCCCTTTTCGGTTAACTTGTCCCAAGGCTTAGGCTTACTAAGTAACTCGCTGACCGTGCCTTGACTTAGCCCGAGAACATATTTGGCGAATAGTCTTTGACCGATATTGTGTATCGACAATAGTTCACGCACCCGCCTGGCTATATGAAGAGTGTCAAGATTCTGTGAGGCGTATTTGTCCATATTATGACGCAACATTTCCTGCAGTCTCGCTTCCATAGGATCTCCCTTTGGAATAAGGGATTCACCTAGCCGACCGGCCATACCGGCGGCACCGAATTCATCGCCGAATCGGAAAGGATACGTTCGATCGTCAAATCGAAACGGACTCTTCAGCGTATCGAGAACGCTTAGTCCGCCAATATTGTTATTTGCTAGATGATGGCTATTATTATTATTGTGACATGATTCTTGATCAGGTGGACTCTTCGGAGGCGGTGCACTTGGTACGCCGGGTGTGAGACCGCTACCATTGATGGAAGCTGAAGGGGTATTAGTTTCCACCATCGACGTCGGTGGCTGGAAGCTCGGCGGCGATGTCAAGGCGGTTGTGGAGGATGGAGTTGGAGGGGCTGGTGTTTCATGTCCCGATACTGGCGTTGGCGCTTTCTCAGTGACATCTAAACTGCCTAAGGATGTTGTACCGATCGGTGTGTTCGATTTCACCGGAGTGTTTGAAGTGGACGATGGATCCGCACCCGGCGATGGAAGATGATTTAAACTACTTGGCGTTGTTGGCGGGTGTAAACCCATGTGCGGTTGGGCTTGTTGTAATTGTTGTTGCTGTTGAGTTAATTGGCTTAGTTGAGATGGCTGTGATTGTTGCTGCTGTTGCTGCTGTTGTTGCTGCTGTTGCTGCTGTTGGCTCATGATAGACCTTTCCAATGTCCGCCTCCAATTGGCTACGATTTCTTCACCGAGAAATGAGCCGAAGGTCTCGACGTTCTGGAGGGGTGGCGGGAAGAGGAGGCTCGAAGTCGTCGAAGTGGCCGAAGAGGGCGTCGGGGTGGAACGTGGAGGGAGGGAGGCTGCTGTCGGAGGCGGTGGCGGTGGTTGCTGGGAGGACACATGGGACGTAGGTGGCACACCTCCGACCCCGTGGGGCGAGGCGGTCGAGGCGCGCTGCAGGGGTGACGATAATCCACCTGCAACCACCAAAAACACAAGGGAGCCCGTCAGCACGATCTCACGCGTACATGACATTCAACCTAACTTCGACTCGCGCGATGTTGGTCCCGTTCTGATCGCCAGTTTGTCCGCGCTGTCTCTTTCGAAGTGCAAAATCGATCGGTGACCTCGGTTCTCTTGATCATCTTCAGAGACGTCGGATGATCGAGACTCTCTTTTTCGACACTTCGTCGGATCATAATCCACGCTTGAGTGTACAAACGAGGAGCGACGTGGACGCCAACGAGAGGAAGACTGGTGGAGACGTTGCCAATCGCCCGGAAAGAAATCGTGGACGTAAGGATACCGTCCATCTCGCGTTGAATGTTGATCGCAATGACGCGTCCGGATTTGAGAAATCACGTCAAATAAGACAATTCTTTTTGTTTTGCGACATGTTTGTCGCGAATATCAGAGTACGAAATATCGAAGAGTTGAGAACAAAAACGTAGCTGTCTGGGAAGTATTGTGTAATCTTTTAAAGTATCATCGAGACTGGTCTTGAAAAGGATTTTATATTGCTACGCGATTTCGGCATACGAAATGTTGGAAACCTTTACGTAAATACGGTGCTCTTATTCCGTTACGATCGAAGGAAGTAATAGCGGAATCGGAAAGATAGGAACGCAAGCGCCGACGACGTAGAAGGATGGATTCAGTTTGATTTAGAAGGGGCGACACGTTGCAGTATTCCTCTGGCTCTCTGCATGTATAGGGTATCTCTTTCTCATTCCCTCTCATCGTCTGCTCTCTCTGTCAGCTTGGATCGATTCATAATAAACTCTGTCCCCGAAACAATGGCTTGGCCCGGACAAATATTGCGAATATCGTCCACAAATTTGCGTGCACAAAGTTTGCGTTTCCCAGTGTACGGATGGAAATAGGAGGGAAGAGCGGTTTAGAGGACCCTTTACGTAGACAAGAGAGGAACATTTGGAACATTTGGTAAAAGATAGGATAGGCCTATATGAGAGAAAGTTAAAGGGCTAACGTGTGTTCGGTTGCATTAGTACCTTCCACGAATGTACGTTAATATTAGCGAGAGAATGGCTCGAAAAAAGTGCAGTCTAAGCAGCCAAGTCTGGAGAGATGAGATATATGTATGAGAGAGAAGTAGAGACGATAGACATGATAAAACAAAGATAGACTAGATTCTATCTTTGTTTTATCATTCCTATCGTCTTTATCTCTCTTTTTCTCTCTCGATAGAGAGAAAGAGAGAGATAAGGAGAAGTAAAAAGGAAAAATAGTATGAAAGACAGAGAAAGACAGAGAGAGATAGAGAATCAGAGAAAAGTGCGAACACAATGGCAAGCAGGGTTATTTTTGTTGTTTTCTTTTCCGATAAGCTCCTTCAGTCATCCCTCGTTTATTCTATAGAAGCGTTCTTGCGTCCGCGTTGCGTGACTCGTGTCCTTTTCATTGTTACTCGATGATAAAGCCCGTCGACGGAGCCTCGAAGAGAGAGAGTCGGGGACCGAAGATCAGAGCGGTTGCGCAAGAATTAGAAGCAAGATCCGCCGAGGTGTGACCGACCTATCAACACCTCGTTATTTTTTTTTTTACTATTCTTTCAATTTTAGAACAGATCCTTACATTATGATCATGTATTTTTTTGCATAAATATTACATAAATTTATTTTTATTTATTTGGTCCATGTATGCTCTTGATTAATTGACGTTGTGATCCATATATAAGGTGTTTAATAAGTAACGACAAAATCGCATAGGAGAAAAGTCCTCTATCATTTTACAATTTTCGCAAAACAGTTAACAAGAATTACCTAATTACAAAAAATTGCCGAATATTGATTTTTAATAATTTTTCACTCAGTACTATCTCATGTTGTATACTATTCCATGTGATAAAAATAGTTGCTAATATAAAAAAATGCAGTATTAAAAAGCTGATAAAAAAATTTTCAGAACTGTATGAGAAGAAAATAAATACTTTTTGTCATTTGCTGTTTTTCTGTAAAATTAGTTAATACTTGAATAAAAAATTATTGAAAGTCAGTAATATTTGATGATTTTTAGTAATAATTAATAAGATATCAATTTTAGTAATAAAATTGATATCTTATTAATTATTGAGAAAATTATAAAAGGTAAAGGATTTTTCGACTAAGTTTAATCCATTCTATCCCTATGCGAGTGTTATCATTATTTATCAAACACGTATATTTGGAGATATTTTTTAATGTTACAATTTTTTTGAAATAATTATTTTTAATATAAATTATATTACAATGTGCTGGAAATCTAATTTGATTTTGCAATTCCGTGTTTTATTCTTTTTTTTAAGTTTCTTCAATATCTTACAATTAAAATTAAGTGTTTCATATATCTTTATATGTAACGATTTTTAAGTAAAATAAATCATTAGTCCACTTACCGAGTGCGTCGGGTGTATTGGAGGGTTTCAAGTTTTCGGCTTGTTGGAGCGCTTTGAAACGTTCCATAAGAAGATGTTCCAAGCTCTTTCCAGGTTCACCAGTTGGTATCTGCGAAAGGTCGACTGATCTCAATACACTGATTTCGCGCTTCAGATCATCATAGTCCCTTTGCCGTTCCAATTTGCTCTCCAATCTGTTGATGTGCTGCCTGCGCACTTCAAGTTCTTCCTCAAGCCGCGCCGTTGCTTGCGCACTCGTCTCTTGAAGGCGTTGCAGGCTCTGCTGTAGCCTGGACACCTCCTCAACCAACTGGTTGATCTAGAAATAGTAACATCGACCTCGTTAAGTGCCTGATAAAATTATATTCGTGTAAATTGCAAATCAATAAAGTAATGCGTATAAATTTAAGTTGGAACATCTTAAATGTTAATATTCCTGATGTCTCGCCCCCGTTATGTTTATTAAATGATACTGATGATAAAATTCCCCGCATTAAGGAAGACATTGCGCGTTATAAATCACAGGAATTGCTACTTCTTGAAATATCACCGAGTACTTTCGCATCGCTCATCAGGAAATCGACTCGAAGCGATTAAATGGAGATGGAACGTAACTACATTATCATCGACGCAAATATAGAATCACATTTACGAGTTCCTCTCCCTCCTTCGCGATTCGCCTCGAGCATCGTTTATCTGGGACCGAACCTAGTAAGGAGCTTACCAGAAGCTCTTTATTAATTTTATCGAGAATATATACGGAAATCAATAGCGAAACGCTTAAGAGAGGATAACTTTAAATCTTGGCGAGTCTAAATGTAATTACCGTGGATTAAATTACGTATATAAAGTTTCAATCGAATCGATCGAATCGTTGAATTGTCATCCAATTATCGTGTCTGTAATAATTTATAATATATGTCATCAACTAGTCTCGTCGCTTCGACACTTGAAGTTCTTGAAATTCAATTGAACAATAAATATGATAGCAGTTATCTTATTGTTAGCAGAATATATGATTTTGTGAAAAATGATTTCATTTATTGTTAGCAATTCTAATTTTTACGTTTTTATAACTTCTAGTAATAAAATACATAATTTAAAATTAATAAATTAGTATATGTTAGTGTAGTAATTTTGAAAAAAAATTTAATTAGCGATTTTCAAGGATAATTTCTGATATAGTTATAATAAGAAGAAAATACTAATTAGCGGCAAAAATTAAGTATAGTCTACAGAATAAAAAATCAATGACATTTATACCCACGATGTCGCCTGCAGCGACGTATACGAAGTATATCCGTCCCTCATTAATGCATCATCGATCCGCACATAATAATTACGACCGAACCGTCTTGTTTTTCCGTCTCTATAACGAGGACGAATCCGGGAAGTTGAAAGAATCGAGTGGCAGCAACGGCGACAAAAAATTATCGCGACGAATAGAGCGTACGGCAATCGTTGTGTTGCCACTGTACCGCAATCAATCGCGATGAATTGCGAGCACTCGAAACCTATCCACGTGTTCCGCGAGGGTTCATGTGGATGCATATACGCGAGAATACGGAATAGTGGAAAGGGCAAGTTACAGGCGCAGGAAGAGGAAGCGAGAAAACCGATCAACCAAGGGGTGGGTTGGAACGATTTTAAAGCCGAGTACGTTGGCGCACACGGTGCAACGAGCTATGTGAACGAGATCGTATCAATTGTTTTTTCTCACCGAGGCATCATCTCTCTTTCCGTGCTTCGTGGGTTAATCGAGAAACAACGACTTCAATTTTGCAAAATTCGCACCTCTGCCACAGATGTTGATACACGTATTTTGCATCTTGCGGACTTCGACTGTTTCTGTAGTTAAATTTATTTAAAACGAACGTAAAAATTCCTCTCTATTATGTATTCAATGGCAATAATAATCATACATATCGGTTGAGTGTTTATAATTTAATGAAATTAACTACATTCCTTTGGCGCCTTGTAATGTCATGACTCATCGTAGTAGCGTAAAATCGAACAGCCTTGACGCACGTGGTAAACTTGCACGTTTTTACTCGTTAGTTTATTTATCGGGGGCGGCTACCTGTCGATTGTCCTCCGTTTTCATCCATAATCAATACACGCCTATGTCCAGAAGCTTCGTTTTTACTTGTATAGATATGCGTATATGTATAGTAAGCGAATACGAGTGCGTGTTATAGCAATGTCGCAGACATAGACACACATACACATTATAGTATACAGGTAAGAACAGACGCGGTGTAGATAAGTACGCATTGACGTTCGATATACCATCAGGTAGAAAGGGGTGGTTGCTACTGACGGAAGGTGGCTTATATAGGGATAAGTTTTCGAAGTTGCCACGATCGCTCGCAATAATGTTCGCCATTAACGGCGATGGGGTAGGTTATCGCCATGAGGGAAACCTGAAACGAAGGACAGGTGGAATTAACACCACGTCGATCGACAAACTTACGATAAATACGGCGGTGACCCGCCGATATTGTGTGTGTTTTTTTTTTTCACGTGACGAACAGTCACCCCTTGCGTTTGGTGTTATGGAAAGTCTATCGATACTACTCTTCATCTCTTTCGTGACTACTGTTTAACGATGCGAATAAAATGAGAAATCAACGTGCACAGTGTAAAATGTGATCATATGTTTCTTCAATTAGTGAACTATAGAGCGAGTAAAGGAATGCAGAACTTTACTTTAAACTTTTTTTAAATACTTTTTTTATACGAAACAGAAACAATTATGACATAGTATTGTCTATATTAATGAACGCGCGCGCGCGTATATATATATATATATATATATGTGTGTGTGTGTGTTTGTGTGTGTGATTTTTTAAAGTGGTTTAGTTGTAGCGACATTGAAAGCGTTTTATATATTATAATCTAAATAATTACAATATATTTTCATAATATATATAATACATAAAAAAAACACATACACATATATATATATATATATATATATATATATATATATATATACATATCTGTACAGATGATATTTATCTAGTTTTACATGAATCTTAAATAAAGTAAACCATTTAATAAATCTTTTTGTTCATATTTGGAATGTGAAT
>Ga0157362_1000828_pt1 | contig 11645 bp, 4 predicted proteins | sample AttlaeALBM3_FD_111480 | JGI IMG/M metagenome (GOLD analysis project Ga0157362, IMG submission 111480) | Fungus gardens microbial communities from leaf cutter ant in Ribeirão Preto, State of São Paulo, Brazil - Atta laevigata ALBM3 | ecosystem: Host-associated > Fungi > Mycelium > Unclassified ... | reverse complement strand
GCACCTTCGACCACGTGGCGCAGCTATACGGGCTTCGATTAACCGAAAATCATATCGGCAATCTCACGAAAGGCGTCTTCGATCGTATCAAAGAGCTCAAGATCCTGAATCTCTCGCGAAACCGCATACAGTACATCGAACCCGGTACTTTCGACGAAAATCTGAATCTACAGGCGATACGTCTCGACGGTAATCAGCTGACCGACATCACCGGCCTCTTCACCAAACTGCCAAATCTCGTTTGGCTCAATGTGAGCGACAATAAGCTCAAGTGGTTCGACTACGCGATGATACCGACTGGGCTGCAGTGGTTGGACATACACTCGAACGAGATCAAGGAATTAGGCAATAATTTCGAGATAGAGACACAACTGCAACTGAGTACCTTCGACGCGAGCGAAAACAAGCTTACGGAGATCACTGGCAACGCGATTCCCATGAGTGTCGAGCTACTGTTTCTCAATGATAATCTCATCTCCAAAGTGCAGAGCTACTCGTTCTTTAAGAAGCCAAATCTGACGCGAGTCGATTTGAAAGGCAACCAGATACGAAATCTCGAGCCATACGCGTTGCGCATCAGCGCAGTACCGTCGGATCAACCGCTACCGGAGTTCTACATCGGTGACAACCAATACCTATGCGATTGCACCATGGAGTGGCTGCAGCGCGTCAATCGGCAGAATCAGACGCGCGTGCAGCCGCGCGTCATGGATCTCGAAAGCATCTACTGCAAGCTCTTATATGATCGTGAACACGTCTTCGTGCCGTTGGTCGAGGCATCCCACTCGCAATTCCTCTGCAAATATGAAACCCACTGCTTCGCTCTATGCCATTGCTGTGACTTTGATGCGTGCGATTGCGAGATGACATGTCCGCAGAACTGTACGTGTTATCACGATCAGTCGTGGTCAGCGAATGTGGTAGATTGTTCCAACGGCGGACACGTCAATAAACTACCTGAACAGATACCGATGGATGCCACGCGTCTCTATTTAGACGGAAACGATCTACGTATAGTGTCAAGTCACGCTTTCATCGGCCGTAAAAAGCTCAAGGTATTGTTCCTCAATTCGTCCAACATCGAGATCGTGCAGAACAGGTCATTCAACGGACTGCGCGACCTCGAGGATCTGCACCTGCAGGACAACAGGATACGCGAGCTGCGCGGTCACGAATTCGAAGGGCTGGATGCACTACGGCAGCTGCATCTGCAACGCAATCGCATCGCCGCAATCGGCAATGACACGTTTGCGCCGTTGCGTTCTCTGCGAATACTACGGTTACAGAATAATCGTCTGACTACTCTGGTAATATGGTCACTGCCGAGTTCAATCGAGATTAGTCTAGCTGGGAATCCCTGGTCCTGCGAGTGCGACTACCTGCAGAGTTATCGCGAGTGGTCGCGCGATCCGAGCATCCGCGTTACGGACGCGGCTGCGTTGCGCTGTGTGTACAACGTCACGGAGTTCGAGGCGTTTGGCGATGAAGTGTTCGCGGACGACGAGTTCGGCTTTTCGATGAGTACAACGCTAGGCGATTCTGAGCGCGCTGGCAATGAGAGCGCCGTTTGCACTGGCACGATTAGTCTCGATAACGATATACATCACAACTACACCAAGACCATTATCGAAAAACAGGTCCTGCATGATTATTTGCCGCTGCTGGTGGCCACTTCAGCCAGTTCGCTCGTCGTCATACTTCTGTGCATGCTCGCTTTCGTGTTTCGTCATGAACTACGCGTGTGGTTTCACTCGCGTTTCGGTGTGCGGATATTCTATCGAAATCACGAAGTCGATCGGGACGACCGGGATAAACTGTTTGACGCTTTTGTGAGTTATAGCTCAAAGGACGAAGCGTTCGTTGCCGAGGAACTGGCGCCGGTGCTCGAAATGGGTAACCCTTCGTACAAACTGTGCCTTCACTATCGGGACTTTCCAGTCGGCAGCTTCATAGCCGACACCATCGTCCAGGCGGTGGAGTCGTCGCGAAGAACGATAATGGTGCTATCGGAAAACTTCATCAAATCCGAGTGGTGTCGCTTCGATTTCAAGTCGGCGCACCATCAAGTGCTGAGGGATAGAAGACGTCGATTAATTCTCGTGCTGGTTGGCGACGTGCATCAGCGCGATCTCGATCCGGACATACGACTGTACTTAAAGACGAACACGTATCTACAATGGGGTGACAAGCTTTTCTGGGAGAAGCTGCGATTCGCGTTGCCGGATGTGCCAAACAATCAGCGCACAACGCAGAGGACGAGGCAGCCGCCGCCGGTCCGACGGCAACACAACAACAGAACGTCCAATGGATCGCGTACCGTATCCGTCCACATATGAATTCGTTGTAGCCAAATCCAAGTGCATCGAGTGTCGTTCATGTTAAACGAGCTTTCAGCCGCGAGGATACAACATGAGGAACACGAGCTTCACATTGAGGATCTTGTATGCTCGAAGCGCGATTCCGAGACGCGTATTCGCACGGTGTGCAATATGATATTATATTACAGAGTGTGTAAATACAAACGGAAAGATTTTATATATATAAATAGAGCATATGTACCGAGGTGCGGGAATAAAGATCATGTGTATATAAACGGTGTGTGATAAAGAGTGAGAAAATATTTAAGACGCGTGGAAACGTATACTCGGTGTGCCACACGCAGATTCTGTAAATTTGTTGCAGCGCGTCTGGATGAGAGTGCTGAAACTCGTTGTAAATAGGACGTCGTCCGCTCGGTCGCGAATCACGGCCGGACCGGCACCGTTATTCGGCTCGTGGAACGTGCGACGATTATGTTGGGTGCGTATACATATGTGTGTGTGTGTATGTGCCGTGATCGTGGAACGCAAGAGATGCGCCTGCAGCCCGTCGTGATTCCGGTAGTCCAATGTACCGACCGTGTACTTAAAATTCACTGCTTCTCGTTATTATGTGTCCATTTGTAGTCATTGAAATCAGCCGTTATTTGTCGACTAGTGCAAATAATTTCGCAATCAATTAGCAAACCGCGATGGATTTCTCGGGCGAGAAATTATATAATATATTGCGTTGGCGTATTTTAATATCGGTAGCTATCTCGCGCGTATGTCTCCACGATCAATTTTTAAAGTAAAATATCGCTTAACATCGAGTTTCTCAAGAGCGTCTTCGGACCCGTTTGAATCTCGATTGTTTAGATTGCTTGGCTCAAGCCGCTGCGCCAACAGTGATACCACTTCCTAATTATAATTATTATGTATATTTAATATGTTGTATTTACACTTCTCCTCTCTCTCTGGTTGATGACGAATTTCATCCAGAAATACGAGCTTACGAGCATCTCAGCGATGGAAGCTGACGCTCCACGGTGATAATAAAAAATTCTGGGCGCGAACATTGTAAAGTATTATTTTAGTCTTATTTATTCCGTTCCATTCGATAAAGAGACTTTTTATGTGACTTGAATGCATCGTTATATAACGCGAGAATGAAAATAGAGATAACAGCATAAAAACGAAGCTCGCTTGCCGTCGATTAATGATTAACTTAAGAAAACGTAATTTACGTGTCGCGTGGAATTTACGTTTGAATTCGACGGTCTCATTATTGCTGGACATGTACGAATCAATAAACGAGACTTTAATCTATAAATTTCTATTTTTATGTGTATCATCTCTCGTATACGGAACATAAATTGTACGTATATATTTTTATGAATACGTAACAGGGAGATAGTACATTGATATTCATTGCACAGATGGCTCAATCACATTTCAGTAATAACTTTAGCATTATGAAAACGCCGAGATGCAGTCAGCGCAAGATGAAACAAACTTTACGTGACGTATCTTATTCGAAATGCGACAGTCGAATTCAAAGTGCGCGTTATGTGCAAAGAAACTAAAGTGCTGCACTACAAATATTCGAGATATAATGTATAAACATGAAATCGTCTTCTTTAGCTTTCCTCGCAAGCGATTATCATGTCCGCAAACTATCCGACACAAAAAGATATTATTCTAGAATAAAAGCTATGACTGAATAATAAAACATTCTATTTTTATGTTTTTAATTCTTCTGTCTTATTCTGATTTTTGCCTTCCCTAAGCAGATTACAATAATACCGAATTATATAACTTCAACTATATGTTCTACAGATCGTTGAAAAAATTTTCGACTGTTAAACGTGTAAATGTTTTTATAGAGACGAGCTAAATTTAACGTTCTTGCGATTCATTGCGATCTAAAACTACTCTTTTTGAGAATAAGGTATTACTTTTTTTTTAAGCGTACTTGTCGAGAGAAATGTCAAAGCATTAAAACGAATTTACAAACGGTATGCGATGCACTTCCTCCATTTTCAGTTAATGCAATAAAATGACAAAGCGGTATACGCGATATTCACAGCATGACAATTAAATCCACTATTTCGATGCAGGCTTTGTGCGCCATTTTCTGAGGTAGCTCGAGAACAAAACAATACTTTATGTTAATCGAGTCACGTCTGTATACATTGTCATCACGTCTTGTTACCGTTGCATCTGCGGAATAAGTAATATCTACCTGAGGATAATAGAAAAGAGACAATTTGGTAGAAAACAGTTAAGAAGATATTTCGTGTTACGCCCCATAATAAATTGAATTAAATTATTTCGTTATGCTATTCTAACTTCTAACTCGAATAAACTATTACAAAAAAGATTAAAGATACTAAAAAAGCAATGCAAACGTCATTCAAAACAAAATCTATAGCTAATGTAACAAATAAATTAAAAGATTTGCTGCAAGTGGACTAATTCACATTTTGAAAAAAATAGTAAATTTAAAATTAAAAAAAAAAAATAAAAAAAAATCGGTATTACTGAGAAAATGTAAAAATTTGATTTATCTGTTACGATCATTGATACTTGTCGCGGGAATGGCATGCAATATCCACGAGTAGCGTAGGAGCGTAAGCTAAATGAACCACGTTAGAAAATTGTAGCTACGTGAAAACGCTCGTGAAAGTTATGTTATTGCATGGTCCGCGATTGCGTGTAATCGTCGTGTAATCAATGCTGGTGTAACGGCCCAGCAGCGCAGGCAATTCGATCGATGCGCGAAATAAGGTGATGGTGATGGTGGTAGTAGTACACCGTTCGAGGACGATTGCGATATTGGAGAAATAACGCAAGTACATCGTAACGGTGTCGCGAAGCGGCGCACGATAACGAATATGCATGCAGCAACGCTACGAAAGAAGCATCGAGAGTCCCACCCTACATACCACGACTGCCGGGGTATTTTGCGGTTTGGCTAATGACACATGGAATTCGCAATCGCATTGTACTCCGCAGCGCCCGTCATTTCACCAACGATCGTAGCTGCGATCTAACATTTGCGCGAGAGCTGAGCTTTCCGCGCGCCTCGATAGCGCGTAGATAGATCGATCAATCCTGATGGACTGTTCTTTGATGAGAACGTAGCGCAATATCGGTTATCATCACGCGCGTGACATTTAACTCGGCTCGGCAAATCATTTCCGACGACTAATCAAAACAATCAGCGTCCGCGATTAGTTCGTCCGACACATATATTTCGCTGCACAGTCGTGTCGTCATCATTCATTCAATTACGTTGGTCACGCGTTCCAACATTTTTCCTTTCGAGCAGTTTTTACTTCTAGCAGTTATCCTTGATACGTAAATAAGAGATTGCAGCAAAATACACAGGAAAATTCTAATCGTAACGTTCGAATTTGTCGAACAGATTGCGATCGGCATCCGTAGTAGCGAGCGTCTCTATGAGGCTGGTAACGAGTCAACGCTCCTATCTGCCGATCCTGTTCTGCCACTTTTGTAATTAACAAGTCCTTAACAACATATCACGGGTAAAACACTCTTTGCATCGCTTATGTTCTCCGTTGAAAGCGCCTGGTCAAGGCGGGCTCGTGGCCGTCAACCAGTCCCCTCGAGTATAATTTAATGTACTGAGAAAAATCGGAGATACCTCTACAAGTCCTCGCGCGCACCGCGATGGCGAGCCGCGAGAGAGGTGCGCAAGAGGAAGAAATTATATACGAACGGAAGGGCAAGAGATCGTAAGATCTCAATGGTCTAGATATTCCAGGCCACACTTCTGGGCGCGGATAGAGAGTGGCGAAAGGAACAGAATCAGGCGTGTCTATCTCGCTAGGATAAGTAATGAACCGGACAAAAACTATTTTTGAATGTACTCACAGCCTGATAATGCGAGATTATGCAAGAAGTTTATAAACCTGTTCCCTACTTTGTTCGTATATTCAACTTAACAAGACGAGGTGCGCGCGCGCGCGCGTGACCTCGGTTAAAGTAACGATGGAGAAATCGGCGATGCTATGGAATCTAAAATTAAAGAGTGGTCATTAAAATTGATACAGCCGACGTCTTTATACCGCGGATTGAATCGAAGCAACTCTCGGAGATTCACAGTGGCAGCAACTACGCGAGCAATAATACCTAAAGCGGGACCAAGAAGCGACTCGATAGGATACCCGAGTACCGTCGGGTAACGGCTTTCCGATAAAACGACCGACAAATGACGAGTTTTAATGCGCGTAAAACCGCGAAGGTCTTTACTGCAGAAAATAATGAATTAGGAGTGATAAAGCGAGGAGCTTTATCCTCGTGCGTCTCTTTCATCCACGATTGCAGTCATATCCCACCCGCTTCTAACATTTCTCAGCTCGCTAAACTCGTTCGCGCAGTAGTTAAAGCAGCTTCCTTGAGAATGCAGCTCGACGACCTCCTCCAACCGTCATTTCTTCTCCCGCCGTCCGCTAATCTGGTCGCCAATGCCTTTATGCGATATAACGGAATTTCTGTTTGCATTATCTGCCAGAACGGCACATGCCACTTGCACGCCTATCGTCGCCGTCCATCGTTCATCTTGGCGTGCCATTGCACGAATCAAGAAGGGATTCGAGGAGGGATTCGTGTTTCGAATCGACACCGACGATCAATTCAAATCGCCGTCGTGTCGGATCATTGAGCAGCCACGTTTTATCACAAATCGTTGAGTTGCCCAAGCCGCAAATCGCTCTCACTCGCGAGAGAAAGAGAAGAGAAAGAGCGCGACTATGACTCCCCACGAGAAGACGCTCGAGTCGTTATTCCGGTTGAGATTTACGAAATTCAAGCGGTACTCACGACGGGCATTAAATCATACATACAAGTCAGGATTTGTGTCATCTCAGTGATTATACTGCCGTTGGAAACTGGGCGATGCGACGCGACGCGAAATGCACGACGACTATAATCGCTCGCGACATAATCGCGGCGTAATCGTGATTAATTAAGATAACTCTCGAGAGAAGTCTCCGTCCGCTCTCTGTATTTCTCGCGCACTTTTTCCCCTTCGAATTTGCCTCGCCGATAATTGCGATCTTTAAAGCACATTTTTTTTTAAGTGCAACAGCTAATCGCTGGTTGCACAGCCGTTACTTGCACATTTCGCGCTCGCGCGACGAGAAGAGAATCGACGGAAGTCGAGCGTAAAAAAAGGAGCCGTACCCTCAATTATCGATCTCGCTCTCTTGTCGACTGTGAACTTTATATTCGCGCGTACGCGTACACCGGCGCGTAGTACAGTTATCGCGATTGAGAATTTAGTGTCCCGCTTGCATTGTCTCGCGGAGCGAATGCATATTTCACACGTGCGCTATCCATACAGCCGCCGCCGCAATCGTCGTGTAACCGTTGCGGCTTGCTGATTATGCGAACCATGGTATAGTCGGTTACCTTCTCGTATATATATATATATATATATCGTCGCGGCGTATACAAGTTGCGCGAGAGAGCGAGAGCACCGTGTAACATCATAATAACTCGCAGAAATCATCCGTACTCTTAGTACGCGGACTTTCAAATGCAGGCAAAAGCGGAATAATGGCATCGAAGCGCGTGACGCTGCTGCGGCATTCCAGGTAATGATCGGCAATTAATTTCATACCTTATTTTATTACAAAGAGTATCGCATCCTCCATGATCGTAAGTTGTTCTACGCGACACGCACATTTAGTCAATTTATGATTATTCTTGATATAAAAGAAAAGATAAATGTATTTATGTGTACGATATATTAATATAAATTATTATCAAATATAAATTAAATGCTTCTATAAGCGGCGATAAGATATAATTCGCAAACAAAGAGAACTCGAATTTAAAGTTAAAACGTTTACAGTTAACTTTGTTGATTATTCTAATTGTTTGCGAATTATATCTTGTCGCTTTATAAATTTATTGTTTACGCATCAACAATCGCTCATAGGCATTTTACTTATATTTATTCTTGGAATAACAAAATTATTTTTACTTTCATTTTAATTAAGTCAATTATTATATTTCTTAATTAAATTATTTTTTTCGAATTTTGTATTACATGTTTAAGTGCAAAACATACAAGTTGATTACTACGCATTTAAGATAAGACAGGGGAACGTCAATGATGTTAAGATATTAAGTATTTTGCAATTTACTTTGAAACTGTCGTAAACCGTTTACGACTGCAGCAAACGAGTTTCTAGTTTATCCTGTCAGACGTAATTAATCAGAAGTGCGGTAGATAAATTTCTTCTGAAAGTAGATACGTCGATTTCTCGTCATCGATGATGAAGTCAGTTTGACGAACGTCTCTTCGGGAAAGGAGGTATTTCGTGATTTCACGTTCGCCAGTTACGACGCGCGATCGTCGGATAAATGGACTTTTAACGAACCCCGCGAGCGCCGGATAATTCGATTTATTAAGCAAGTGTTGCCTCGTCCCGAACAAGCATCGCTAATATTGACGGAGGTGGATCTGCCTGTCGCTGTGAGACTGACACTGGCGGAAGAAACATTCCGAGGCGAGAGCTGTTCGCTCGATCGATTACAAAGCACTTTCGTGGAACATTGAATTGGATCCAATCTCTTCGGGTTCGACGAAAGAGAGAGGGAGAGAGAGAGAGGGAGAGGGGGGGGGAGGGAGGAAGAGAGGTAAAAAAAAATACAAGTTGCACCGACCGACCGACCGGTGACTTTAATCAACTCTTTGCGAGCGCAACTGCTCGAGAGTTCGCGGGGCGTGTCGGGTACCATTCCGGCGCTCTCGTGTATGGTTACAAGTGCGGCTTGGGAGACTTCGTAATAATACCATGGGACCCCGTTGACACGCTTCGTTGCGCATTAAAGCCAGCTGACAATCCACCGAAGTTTTCGACATTTTCAGACCACGCTGATACCACTGTTGCACTTGCCATTTTGAGGGCCACGATTATCCCTGGACTACACAACAACGGAGCCTTCGGGGATTCCGTTGCAATTTCATCTAAACTCTGCTCTACCACTTTTCTGGAAATTTTCTATACGAGTTTTGTTCATATGTACTAATTGAACAGTCAAATACGTTTCGTTATATGTTTTACCAAGTATTCTGTTTCGACAAAGTGTTTCGTTAGTATAATACAATGCCAATGGTTCCTTGTGTAATACAATGCAAATATATACGATAGGGTTATAAAGGATTAGTCGAGCAGCACGAATTGAATTGATCCAATCATGCCTCGATCCGGTAATTAGGGATTAACTTCCCATCTTATGTATCAACGTTGCTGCTCCAACTTGCAAAGTTCTATTGTATCTTTCTCAATTTTACATTTCTATTTCGGAATAATTTTTCTACAAAGATATACTTTAAATGCTTAATATTTTTTCATTAATTTATTTAAGTGGATTGCATCACGTGGACATGAAGGACTCTTATTAAAACAGGAAATTGGAATTTATATAACGCGGAAGTAAGTGAAACGTTTCCAAATCGCATTAAAGGTAATCGAAAAAACAACAGAGCATTTCTCCGATCTCGTCACTTTAATTACATCCGAAGATCCTAGTAATACGTACAAAGTTAAGCCAAACTTGTACAACACTGTTGACTCTAGCATGATCAAAGCGCTTTCGTATGTAAATGAAATTGTTTTACGTTTTCAATTATAGAGGAACGAGAGGAAAAGATGCACCGTTATTAGGAATTGTCGAGCAGTCGCACTGACGAATGTCTAATCTAGTGAATGCACGATTAATTCGTATCAATGATAAAATTTTAGATTCACGCGTTATTGCGCCGCGGCGTTGTAAATTTTCTGTAAAATAATCATGAGAGGGATGTACATGCGCGCAACACGCGAGCGTAGCCTTGCGGGAAGAACATCTGCTGCTGAGAGAAAATGAGCACAGCTGCAAACGATCGAAATTTTCGAGCACGACCATTCGCCCCGATTTCGTGTCACGCGCGCGACGGTAAACGCGCAAAACAATGAAAACTTGAAAATGGCGAAGTCTCTCCGTATTTTCTCCAGCTCTTAGGTGCATCTGCGACCGTCGATAAGATTGCTTCCAGGATAACAATCATCCACTACGTCAGTTGCAAACGTATAATTTAAGCTTTCGCAGTACCTTTTTTTTTTCTTTTGTTATAAAACAAAGCAAGTCTCGAAGTTGCACTATATTACGTTATTCATAATTCGGCATTTGTTAGAATGTGACTTCAAGTACGGTGGTTTATCCAGTGTTTCTCTAAAATATTTCATACGCACAATCTCGAAATATTTTATAAAGTTGTTACCAGTAACTTTATCAAATTGGTGTTTATAATAACCCATATGATGAGTTTTTACATTTTCTTTTACGCACGTTTCGTAAAAATGTATTTTTTTTTCTGTTATTCCGGAATGTTAATTTTAATATACTTTCTTTGCGCTTCGTGTAGTTTCGCGTGATGTGCGTTTTATTAAAGTAAACTTTACTTATTTTTCTGAAAATACCAGTTTCCGAACATTCGTTACAAGGAATCTGATTACACTCCTCACTCAATTTCACGCGACTGCGGATAGAAGCCTCGCGCAGCGTGATCACGGCTCGCGGTCGTTCGAACAGCTAAGAAGGAGAAGACTAACACGAAGGGCGAGATCTATGTCCTTCCGCGCTATGGACGCGCGAACGTGCGATTTAACGCCCGGCTAAAGCAGGAATTAAGTTATACGTTGATCGTGATAAGTAGAAACTTCGTCGAATGATTAATACCGCATGCTCCGACGCTCGCGCGCTCGTTGGGATTTATCGGTACGCATCGTTGGAGATTTCATTCCCGTAATTCTCGTGCAGGTTTGTGTAAGGATCTATCAGGATGCTCTCGGATAAAAAAAAGGAACGACGATGTCCTGTGTGACCCTGAGCGTGCTCCCGACTTGTAAAAACTCGGTTCACCGACTCGCTCGAAAAATCATTTCTGAGAGGGGAGTTCATCAAATGGAAATCAGGAATAGATATTAACTAGCACGCGAGGTACTCGACGTAAAAAGTCCGTCGTCGACTCTCCTCTGTCCGACTATGTAAATAAAACTTTCGCATTATCCGCGACGATCAAATTCGCTCGACGCGGAGCGGCGTTTCTTCTTCCTCGCCGTCCGTTCCGCGGAGCTGCTCACGCGAACCTTTGGTTATTTGGTTTAGCCAATGGCCCTTTCTATGAAAAAAGAACGTTTGATACTTTTCCAAGACCGTTCCGGAATGTGATTTCCATAATGAAATTTCGTATGGAAATACGATTTAGAGATTTGCGACCTGCGGGGAAGTTCGACTCGTGTAGAGAAGTGTCTGAGGAGATCCGAT
>Ga0157362_1000827_pt1 | contig 11647 bp, 6 predicted proteins | sample AttlaeALBM3_FD_111480 | JGI IMG/M metagenome (GOLD analysis project Ga0157362, IMG submission 111480) | Fungus gardens microbial communities from leaf cutter ant in Ribeirão Preto, State of São Paulo, Brazil - Atta laevigata ALBM3 | ecosystem: Host-associated > Fungi > Mycelium > Unclassified ... | reverse complement strand
CGTTAATACCAAAGACAAACTCGGTGGCTGTGCTTGCGTCCGGGGGGATGCTTAGGAGGGAGCCGCGCGAGTGCTTTCTGCCGGAGTTCTTCGTCCCGGGGTCAACTTGGGTCATATTTGCACAGCGCATCCCAGGGTCGTCGTAGGGTCTTGGAAAGCGCGGGCGCGGATAAGACTAAGGGAGAGGGAAAGGAATGGTTGAGGAGGATGGCTGAGGGGGTGGATTGAAATTTATCGAAGCGGCTAGTCGTTAAGGCGAAACTCCGTTAACGACTGAAGAGCCTCTGAAGTTTCTGAATGCGGGCGGCGTGCCTCCAGCTACGAGGACCGGCGGACGAGCATTCATTATGATCGACTGAAGTAAAGTTAGTCTCCAATTCGGCTAGTAATTTTTTTTTTATTCGACGATTACGATCGACAAACCAATATTCTCTCTAATCATGCTGCGATTAACGGACGCGACGAATCATTTCGTGCATCAATAACGCAGATCCCTTTGGCGAACAAAAAATATAAAATAGATGTGTTTTTTTTTCTATTATTCCTTTTATTATCTGCGACTTTGTGCGATTGCGCGTTGGGAGAGGTATTAGTTGGTAGATTCTGTCCTGATCCACTATAAATCAAGCTGCACGCTAGACTTCGATCTTCTGTGCCGCAGCTCTTACTCATTCTCTTTATTCGCATAGCCGCGAAAGGTAAAACTGTTACGAAGTTTCCCAACGGCGTTCCCAATTGTGCCGCGGAGAAACTCCGAGTACGAACTTATACCGTTTGGCGTCGAAGTGAGATTTAAAGTGATACATCGCAGATGTACTTTCAATATGTTCTCTTAATGCCACAGCCGGTAACGGTGAATTTTTATTTTAACTGTATTTAATTTTCCTACGCTAAAAAAATTTAAACTAAATCTGATTACATATTTTTTTGTATAGTATTAAGTAAACATTTATTTAGTAAATGAATATTTATATATTTATTTACGATAAATGAATATTTATGTACTCATTTACTTACGATAAATGAATATTTATATATGCACAATAAAAAATGACAGTTAAATCAAATTAATGGTTTTTATATCAAATAAATACGTGTTTTTATTTAATAAATATTAACTTAAAACTATTCAAACAAATATTCAAAAAGTATCTTTTTTCAATATACATAGATAAAATTTATCGTGTCTAATTGTAAGTAAATAATTGTAATTGTTTATCAAAGTCGGATTTTAAAATGGATACTTTTCAGTAAACTTTTTCTGACCATCCATAAATTCCGAATGCTACTGTATGTTGATTTTTGATTGGGATTAACGAAGAAAAATTCACTTTATCAACTTGTATTATTCAGCGAATTCGGTACGCTGTGCTAATGCGTTATCATTATGCCGCGTATAAAAGGAATTTATTCAGATTCCAGCGGTATGAAAGTTGGTTAAAACCATTGGAGCACTTGAACGTTCGCGAGCGGCTAATTAAAAGCAGAAGTAAAAACAATGCTGTAGGTTAGCGGGTGGTTGAAAGAGCCGCCGCCGTCAGCTAATGCGAACGAGATGCATTCCGCTGATGAGCTCTCACAATAGCGAGATTATCGTCGGCTGGATGATTTTACATGAATACGATTGACAAATCCGTTAAAAAGCTTATATCCCCGCGGACAGGATGAAAATATGATCGGTCGCATAAACTCAATTGTCTCGCGGGGTGTATCGAGGAAAATAATTGGTTGTTTCATCAATGCATCCGCGATGTAACCCGTTTACGAATCCCGTCGATAAAAGCAGCGCGGCCACGTTGCCTGTCAGTTTAGCGGACGTTTTATGGAACGACCGACGGATATATCCCGAAATTTATATTGGCACCGACACCACCTCGTTAATTGCATGGATTTGAAATGCCGAGTTTCCGGGAAACTCCGGGGAATCCCAATGGAACCTCGATTATCTTAATTTCATTTACGCGCATTTACCATTAGCGTCGTAATTGCCTACAATTCCCGCTGCTTATATTTGCAATTATTTCCCGAAACGTCGTGACACGTGAGACAAGCGTCGTTACATAGATCCCGTGCATTAGATTATTAAATTGTACATGTATAAGGTACTGTTACTGCAGAATCCTGTTATTACGGGACTTAACGGGATCCACTTCTGCTTCTGATTTTCGTCTTGCGCGAAAGGCCGAGCTTTAAGAAACAGTAAATCTACTCTTTGTAGAACGGGAATTGCTGTCCACACTCGCTAGACAAGAAGAATCGTTTCCTCTTATCAATTATTGATTTCCAGTGCTTTGGACTTCCGAGTGCTTTGAGCTATTCTTTTAGTAGCTAAACCGTACAAGATGTCCGATACTCGATATAAATCGCGTGTTCGAGATCGCCGAACGTGCTATTCTTTTAGCGAAAACTGCCACCGCAATGTTCGAGAGTTCTTACCTATCGAAACTATATTCAATTATAATTATGAATGAATTTTTATTATGCTGATACTCCCAATTGAAAAATGAGATGGAGAGATGATTTTGTTGAAATATTTAAAAAACTAGATATAGATCTGAAAATAATTTTATTACACCATCAAATAAAATTTTTTTATGAGAAACTCAAGCATGATGAGCAATGCTGTAAAAAGTTTTGACGTTTTACGCTTAAATTGATTATTAGAATGTCAAAACTTTTTGTCAGCATTGCTGCTCATCATGCTTCAGTTTCTTAATTATTTTGATGCTCCACATTGAAAAAAATTTCTGGTTGAAAATGGATGAATCAGAAATTTCTGATTAAGTTTATTATTTGAGTTTATTATTTAAGTTTATTATTTGAAAAAAAATATCTTATTTTCAAAGAAATAATTTTTTTTAATACGAACAAAGAAATATTTCTTTCAAATTAAAATTTTTTTTTTTCAGTGTAGAATTCTGTAGTTGAGATAACAGGAATTCTGATTGATACAATATTTCTAATAAAATCTATTAGAATTCTTATTTTTATCAGAATAATTGTATCAATCAGAATTTTAGTTATCTTCAACCAGAAAATTCTGATTCGTCCAATTTCCACCAGAATTACTATTTAATCCAACCAGACCATTTTTCTCAGTGCAACAAATTATTTTTAGAAATATCTACATCTTTAGAAGTATCTGTATCTACCTAAATTTTGAGATACTTCAGCAAAATCGTTCTTTTCGTGTACTTTACAACAGTAAATGGGGTAAATAATAATCATACATTCTTGTTTTCACGTTGGATAATATTTCGCAATGAGCGTTGCGATTTACAGGCGATGTTAATCGATCGGTTTCGGAAGAGATCTGTTAGAGCACGCACGATTGAGCGCGTATGAAATAAACATGAATATTCTCCATCCACATTATTACTTCTCCTGGTATCGCCAGGTATTCGCCGGATGCACTGGCTTACTCTACCCATTAGCGGCGCTCTAAGCCATTTAATCGTACGGTACACCTGCCTTTCCGCGAAGTCTCTTAACGTAAATTAATTAAGGTACCCAGACCAGACTTTTACCACGGGAAAGTAGCTGCCAGGTTATAATCAAAGTTTCTTCGCGTACCAGAAAGGGGCACTGGGACGTGGGAGTTAGGAGAGGCTGACGGCAGGCTTACAAACTGCAGTGGGTGGGTCGGCGGCGAGGAACGGTGAGAGGGAAAAAAAAGAGAGAAAAGAAAAGAAAAAAAATAACGTAAAAGAGTAACGTGCCGTCGGAACTCGCGGGGTATAGGGTTGGGGATGGAAAAAGAAAACCTTACGCGGCATTACTCAACCTCTATTGGATAGAAATAATAGCGCACATAAAGGAGAGTCCCGTGGAATGGACGACGACGAAACGTTCGCGTGTTTTCCCGGTGTATGGTGGTGGTACACACCGGTCACTTTCGTCCACTCTTGCGTCGCGCTTGTCGGCTACACGTACACACGCGTATTTCCCGGTCGCTTTCTTTTTTGCCGTGGACTGCCGTGGAGTCGTCTCCCGATGTTGCGACACGTGCAAAGTCCTCCTACCGCCGCATTGTGTCTCGCAAAATTGGCTAGCTACGTACGGGGGTCGCGTAAATCGCGAACAAGAAAGACCCTTGGTGCGCCGTTACGCTTGGGCATGTTTGCGAAATAGCACGGCTGTTACTTGCGGAAAATGCGATACAATGCTGGAGCTTGTAGAAGCCGGGAGGATCAAAGGACCGCGTTTTACCGGAAAACTGCGGGGCGTCCAACCGATTTCTCTCTCTTTCTCTCTCTCTGTAAATAGGAAACAATCGTATCGGGCAATAGACGATTTTACTTTTGAGTGTGAAACAAAGCATCGTAAGTGCTCGCCTGACAGCTTTTTCAAGCTCGAAAAGGCACGCTTCGATGTCGTCGATTTTTATATGTTATGCTCGTGGTTGTAGATTGCATCACGTAATCCGGAAATTCACGATTAGATATTCCCAAGAGCTTTTCACCGTCGGTCAAAGTCGCTCCTCTCTCGAACGACTTTATTTCGACAAATTGAGGCATTCACAGACGTTCAATCGCAGCCTCCTCGAGCTTGATCGACTTGGAGTGATCGTTAAACCAATCGGCCGTTCCAATCTAATTGCAATTAATCTGCGAACGCAAGCCTTTCAAAATACTTGGACTCAAGCTGGTCGGAACCGTTTGCGGGACCGCCGGCGCGGCGCTAATCCCGCTCTTTCTTTTTCGCCCATTACGTTAAATTGCTCTCGTTACTGTTATTAAGCAGCACTCACGCTCCACTTTCAAAGACTGTGTAGCGCAGCGTGGCACGTCGCGGGGGCGAATTTACATTAGATTATAATTACACATTCGCTTAACAAGCGCTTATTAGTCTGTCGTCGCGCAATACAACGAAATTTTTCGCGAAATTTTCCCTTTAACGGAACTGGCAATAAAATTTATTTTATACCACAGAGGCCAATAAACAACATGCAACAAACCGGCACGGCGTGACGCACGCTTTGTGCGACGTAATGGAAACAAGCGCACGCGCTCGTGCGTTACGTTACGTCATAGCAGCATAATTTTCGAGCTGTATATTGTAAATTCTTACAACACGAGAGTCTTATTAACAATAATGCAATTCCTCCGACTGAATAAGGAATAATGATGATGTAATTTCATTTAGTATCCTTTAGACAGAAAGTAGTTAAGGTAATCACTTTAAAGTTCCCCACGACGACCATGTTATGTGCGCAAGTTAACACGCTTGAATTTTAAGAATGAAAGCCAGGACGTTTAATGGAGCTTCGTGACCCGCGGAAGTTAATTATGCCAGTCGCGTGGTGCATTTAATCAAATTTCATTTGCAAGCTGCAACGACAGACTCGAGCAGATACACAACATAACATTTATGGTAGTAGTAATTATGGATTTCTTAGGGCTTAATTAGAATTCCTCCTGCTCGACAGAATTCCTATTGCATTGCGATCAACGTCATCGTAAATACACTCTGTCTTGAAACTAAAATAAGTCACTATTAAGTTTATATCGTACCAAAAGAACTTTCATCGCGTTTTAAAATATAACTCTAAATTTGTGAAAATGAATTACATGATCAATGAAATGGTTTACATGATTAAATATATTGAATGATTGATCATATTGTACGTAAAATATTTTGATATCATTCACAGATTATATTGTTCTATCAAAAGTGATATAACTAAAAAAATTAAGTTTTTCAGAAAAGGAGAAAATTATTTTTCTATTTAACAGAAAATGATTGGCTAATCAAATAACAAAAAAAATGTATTCTTAGAAATATGATTAAATATCATTTTTATTATACTCTCAAAAAAATATCCTTTTTAAATTGTGACGATTTTAATATCCTTAACTCAAAATATCAATAGTTTTTATATTTACCTTAACTAGGCAAAACAATTAAATTTAAAATAAAATAATTTCTTCTTCTAATTTCTTCTTTATACTTGGATTAAAATTGTCTTAATTCTGATGTTCTCTATTGAAAGAAGAATTTAGAACTTTCTTTTTTATTTTACAAAAACGATACTTAAAAGATATTATTCTTGTAGAAGGTATTATATTATCTCTTTGAAAATCTTGAGAACAACACGAATGTTATTTAGCGGGGTCGCGAACTGTGAAAATTAGTTTACTTTTAATGGAATAATCTTTACCTAACTCATTCATGATTAAAAAATTGTTTTTTGAATTCTGTCACTTTGAAATAAAGGATCATATTCGTTCCGCAAACATGGCGGAAAAATCGAGATTGTTGCGTGACGTTATCAAGCATTTTTTCTATTCCGCGATTTTTTCGGTCTCCGAAATTGTATTTTCGTGATTCGTATTGTTTCCCAGCTAACAAATGCAAATATTAATCAAATAAACAAGGCATGCGAGAGTCGATGTTCAGAAAAATAATATACGCGCCGTACCAGCATTCAGAATGAAAGAATTTTGTTCTTTCTTTTTGCATGGTTTAATCACTGATGAATTAACATTACGGCATCGTGAATAAATCGCAGGATTTTAATTGCATTCACGATGCAATCGGCGCGATCTAATTGCGACAATTATCGCAAATGTAGGAATGATTTGGAGTTTGGCTTTCTTGTTCGATCGTCGAAAATATCTTGCGTTTAAATTATACTCGGTCGTTGCCTCCGCACACGATCGATAAACAAGTGCACGCGCGATTTACTCCATAATTTATTGTAACAGCAAAAAATCGACAGCTCGCAGCCGATCGTTACGATCACGGGCTAAGCATGAGTATCTTCGTCGTTATCGTTAAAAACATTATAATGTCAGAATCAGAAAAATCATGGATAAACAGTTAATCGGATTTTTGTAAAAAATTGTTATAATAAAACTATGACATTTTTCGATGAGACGAGACAGACTTATTTAATTATCTCATTAAATTCTGTATGTCTGATAGTCCACAGTATTATGTTAAACGGGATGTATGTACTTTCTTGGAACACGAGAGCAGCCATCTTACCATTAATCTTTTGTTGACTGGCAACCTCGTTTGAGATCACCGTCTTTTATTTTACAAACTGTTCGCTCAATTTTTATGAAACTTGGCCTCTGGAGTAATTTTTGATATTTTATTCGAATTTGAGGTCAAAAATAACTTCAAAATGGAAATAAAATAGAAAAAAAAATAAATAGAACATTGATAATTTGGTTATCATAAAACGATAGAGTTTTCAATTGAAAAAGAATATCAAGTTTTCAGTTTGCATTTGAAACCTATCTATAATTCTATGTGAACAGTTAATACTGATTTCCAAATTGATTTTCAAACTTTGATCCTGAGTTCTCTGACACTTGATCCTTCTTTATGGAGATTACTACACTTTTAAAATTCGACATTTTCAGGCTACATTTAAACTCAGAGACATCAAGAATCTCTAAAACCAAATTTCATGATAATCAATTATTATTATTATTTTTTTTTTTAATTCAGATTCAAATTCAGCAATCCCGAAAATCCTTAGCAAGCAAGATCTTCCATAAGTTACTTCGATAGAAAGGTCTGGTCCTCGAAAAGTTAATTATCCAACTTTATCAGTCATTGACGAATCCTGTTCGTGACAGTAGCTCCACTTTGCTAGCCGGTTAACTTACCGCGTTGTTACTTCGGACGATCAATGTACAAATAAGTGTCTGGTGCAACGCGAGCGACAAAGCGTCCGCATCTCTGAGAGCCGATAATTACCTTCCAGACAATTTAGCGCGTCGCACATTCACAGCGAACGACGGACCCCGATACCCGTCACAGACTCCGACATTAGGAGCTAACTAGGACGCGTAATCTAGGATCCACAGCAGCAACAGCAGTCCTAGTAGTGTCGCGTCTCTCCTCGCTGTTGTGCTCCCTTATCGGTATTCCAGGTAGAATATCACCTCTCTGTACAGAATCCGAACGTTTATAATAGGTAGGGCTCCGTCTCAGCGCCAGCGCGCTTCATCGACGCGAACAACTTGTTTGCCACTTTGTAAATTGCGTAATCGCGCGCGTATCCTACGAGTGCCACGTCGGGATCATCCTTGGGATCAGAGGCGGAGTCACGACCCTGAAAATCGACGGAGTTTCGAGATCCTGGCTTCCGACCCTTACCGCAGCAGCGAGGCGCGCGAGGAAGTGGCAGCAGCCCGTAGGGATTACATGAATCGCCGCCAGCCCAGCGGTGGCCGATTGCTTGGCAAATAGGATTGTGCAGCCAAACAACTAGTCTAGTAGTTACGCGAGATTGTATCGCGTTACAATAGCAACGAGCGCGAGTGAGCTGCATATGTCCGCCTGCTGCTTAGCCACCACGTACTTAGTTCTTCCCGGTATTTGCATTCGTTTACGTACGAAACTGTCTATCCGCAAAACTAGGAGCATATGTAACGAGGCGGTGAACCCGATTTCTGAAAGACATTTCCTGCAGAATACATAGACCCAGCCCTCTCTCTCTCTCTCTCTTCTATATTTCGTTTTTCTCGGAACGCTCGCTCGAGCGAAGCAGCTTTCCTCGGGATTTCCCGATATCATGCGAAAATTTCAGCCGGCACATGGCATTTTCCTTCCCTCCTATCTTCATTCCGCGCCACGTCAAAATCGATATATCGGCTCGCTATGTTTGCCACGCGGGTTACGTGAGGCTGTTCTTTACATCCTGAAGCAGCATTTTATTTCTCGCAGGAAGTCAAACATTTATACCGCGAGCGAATTTATTTAAAATCTTCGAATGACGATCGATTTATCGTACTTACTGCGACTCAGGGAAACGCATCAATTTACATACGGTATTTTCGTTATCGCGAAAGATTCTAATACCTTATCGTTGTAACATCATCTATCGCTAGTATTTCGGGGATTGCGAGTTAATTAACATGAATATTATAATAATGAGGGATATAGAGAGAAGAATTATATTTTTATTACGTCGAGTAAAAGAGGTAGATTCTTTTATTCGCTATTCTTACCCTGAAGAGGCGAATAGATACAGAGAATGTTCTGTCGTGCCAGCACGAGACCCGACGATATCAAACGTGATTTACAGCGTGAATAAATCTAACGGTGCCATTCGATGGTAAACCTAACAAAAAGCAGCGGTAATAAAAGCGACGAGATTATTGTTACAGCGCTATTACACGGCGACCGTGGTGTCGCGCGCAAATTCTCATACGTACATTCTCTCCAATCGCGCTCGCCAATTTTCTAGCAAGCGAGATTCCGTGGTGTAATAACTAACTGTCCATAAAGAAACACATAATGTCGCATTATTTTTGCCATACGTATTCAATCCTTTCCTTGGGTTCTGCTTCGACATGGCAATGACAATAACAACGACGACGACGATAACGACGCAATACATGTACCTTCGTTGTACTGCCGTTGTGATTCTCGTTAAAAAAGTTATAAAAAGAAATATGCTTTACTCTTGCCTCTCCGAGAACACGTGCCAGCGAAGGATATAACCGAGAACAGTTCTATAGCGAGATAACAAAGATCGCGAGTGACTTGTATATCGGTGACTTCGAATATGAAATGTCTCCTTTTGATAACATTATTATTGTGGTGCATGCGAAATATGAAGATATTTTTTTGTAATGTCAACAGCATCGTACAACTGCCACTGATTTCGATGGTTCGATGAAATAAAAATATTCGACGGAACAATTTTATATTTGCAAAATATTTTTATTTAGATAATATTTTTATTTATTTATTATACGTTTTATATATCAAAATGGAAGATAAAGATAGCCACAACTCTGCAAGAGGTTAAACAATTTATCGTATCTGTGCAAGCATAAATCACAATCATAAGCGGATACAATGTTAAGGTATACCACAATAATGGAGATTCGGTTTGCGACCGACAAATAACAGAGGGAGGCATTCTCAATGGCAATGTATACGCCTAGAGTCCAGGATCCTTCCGTAACTCTGATCTCATGCTTTCGAGGGGAGGTAATGCTCACAATGCATGAGATTGTTGGCTCACAGAGACAACATGACCGCTCATCTTGGTAGCTGGACCACGACGGCGGTGACTATCGATCTCGTGACTGTCGTCTCTCTTCTCTCTCTCTCTCTCTCTCTCTCTCTCTCTCTCTCTCCATCTCTCTTCTCGTTTCTCTTCAGCGTCCTCGGTACCCGCTGGGGATCATGCATCCCACGAACTCGCGTAATAGTCGCCTATGCGGGCCATGAAACGCGAGCTTCACGCCAACTGGACGCGAGATTTCACGGATACAGCATCGTCCCGTCTCTTAGGGAAATGTCACCGATCCTCCTGGATTATGTCGCCGGATTTCCGCTTCGCTTCCATCGACGAAGGATTATTTCGCGAGAGTGCTCTCCTCTACTCCGATGCTTTCGATCGCGTTCTGCATCCAGAGAAAGAGTATTGTAAAATGTATGTATTCTTCCGATATAATATTTTACTTACAATGCTCTCTAACTGGACAACATCAATGCAAATATTTTCACGATTAAAACTTCTCGTTGATCATCTCGTGATCATCTTGGCTATAAGAGAAATTAAATAAAATAGAACATATATAGTAATGTAAAAGAATGCAATTCTAAAGACTTGAAGAGCAGCTCCTTTTCCATTTTACGCAATGATGGATGGCTTTTGATATCCAATACGGATCACGCCATAACGGATCACGATGCAACGTATTTCTTACGTGAAAGCATTTGTGACGCCATTCTCGTGAGCTGTCCTTCTAATTTCTGTCAGGACTTGCGGCATACCAACAGCCTAACTCTTCCTCCTCCTCCTCCTAAAAGCTCATGCGTTTACGGCGCGGCGCCTCGTAATGCCGTATCGTCGCGAGCACTCTCCGTCTTGGTTGGCTCCACGTGCTGTTCCACACGAAGAGAGTTCGCTCTCGGAAGCTCCAAGCGTCGACAAAGAGGCCTCAGAAGTGGAGAAATAGGTAGACAAAGGAGAGAGAGGAAGAGAGTGCCTTGGGGCACCAACCACCGGAATCGAGACGCGCTTATAATGGGACTCCGGAAACAATGCTGTCCGGTATCGAACCGTCTGCTTCGATACCCCGACGCATACCCGAAGCCGCGGAAAATGCAGCAGCTCCATATAGTAAAGAGGTTGTGGTTTAGGATGAAGTCTTTGTTGGTGTCCTGGCCTGTCGGTTGGATAAGACAAGGAAATAGTGGATTATACTTACTTAGAAATCCTGCGTATTAAATATTAGAGGAGTTTTAAAGCTATATACCGCGGGTCTTCCAATTTTTTTCTTTAATTGATAACATTAATTAAGAAGATTCGCTGACATCTACGTGAGAGATTTCATTAGATCTACGAATGACTGCTTGTCAACTCGACGACCGTTGCACATCAGGAGCAAACACATTTACGTAATTTAATTAATTTTACTATTTAAATAGATCTGTGGAAATGATTAAAGTTTAAACTGTTTAAGGGTTAGAAATATTTACATAGAACAGAGTAGTGTATACACTGCGATCTCTGAGAAAATTTATTACAAAGAACATGTGTGTATGTGTGTGTATGTGTATAATATATATATATATATATATATATATATATATATGAGATGAAAATATAATTTAACCACAAAGTTTTGTGTTTATCAAATTATTAGTATACACATATTTTTTATTT
>Ga0157362_1000826_pt1 | contig 11670 bp, 6 predicted proteins | sample AttlaeALBM3_FD_111480 | JGI IMG/M metagenome (GOLD analysis project Ga0157362, IMG submission 111480) | Fungus gardens microbial communities from leaf cutter ant in Ribeirão Preto, State of São Paulo, Brazil - Atta laevigata ALBM3 | ecosystem: Host-associated > Fungi > Mycelium > Unclassified ... | reverse complement strand
TAGTAGACTGGATCTTTTTTATCGCGCGGCAATTATATCCTACGTAGGCATTCAGTATTGCGAATATGAAGAAACAAGCTATCAGCAAAAATAGGCAAATCGGTTACCTTCTGATTCAATAATGGCAGAAGATTACAACGTTGCCTGCAATGTTATTGCACTTGGAATCTCCACCAAGATTATAAAGGTCTTTTTACCTGCGTAATTAGAGTCCTGTAATTGGACCACTTCTGTTTCTATAAAAGGGTGAACGATACTCCCGTAAAATTGGAATTCAGGGTCGCCCAGAGCTGGTTTTTATCTTTAATGATGCCTCCATTAGCCGCTCGGACGGTTATCCTCTGATAATATTCCTGCCGATCACGACAAGAACATGAAAATGTCTTAAACCAGTGCGAAATTTATCAAGGGCATAACATTTTCTATAGGATAGATGGTATCATTGTATTCGCTTCAATTAAATTTTGCTCTATGTGTTATATCGCTTTTCTTTTTTTTCTAATATAATAGCTATTTTTCTATTCTGTTTTCTATTGTAATCAAATAGATACAAAATTATATAATCAAAGAATAATCAGGTACTTATTTATATTTCAAAAAAATATTACATCATTACATGAAAAGCGGCAATGTGCATAGCTCACAGCTAAAAATATGGTACCAGACATGATATATATTATGGCAAGTGATTGTCAAGGTCATCCCTATAGATTCGATTTCATTCGTTAATTTCACTTTTTTTACGTCACGAAGTTTCGAAAATTCGAAAAAAAATTTGTTTCCAAGATTGTATAGCAAAGCATCTATCTATCTGAAATTGACTACCTTTTTAAACAATGTATAAAGAAATTAGATGAAAAAAAAAGAACATAATTAAAGCACAATGTCGGCTTTCGATCTGGCCCAACATTCAAACCGGTTTACCTCGGTTAATGTTGGAAACAAGAAAAAAGGATCATCATGCGGTTTCTTCCGTCTGCTTCGTGGTATCACGACTGATGCTCCGGCAGGATCCGATTAATTTTAACGTTCTGTGGTACGCACGTGTGCTACCTTACTATGGCATAAAATCTCGACAAAGTCGAACGACCTCAGTTCGGCTTTGACGTCTTGTCTGGTTTTGTTTTTGCGGCCTCTTCTATGCGGCTTTTTCCTCGTGAACAGTCGATCGATAACTCCCGCGGTAGCTACCACGATTTCCTCTCCCACAGTTGGCAGACAATTCTGTTCTAACTTGCAATAAATTTTGTTAAATGTGTGTAAACTTAGTACCTTATTTTAACTTAAGTCAATAAGTCAGCAGTCACTTGCAAAGATCTCGTGATAGATAATGACTTTAAAAAAAGTGACTGTTATTTTAATCATCTTCGTTTGGGCTACTGATTCTCTGGCGATTTATTATCCTCGTTCAAAACGATCAAGTAAGTGATTTTATAATATAATTTTTATCATTCCAGATTATATGCTATGTAATCTAAACTCTGGAATCTATTCATATTTTTCTAATATTAACACAATTTTGGGTGAAAATTGATCTAATTAAGAATAATTCAGAATTTTTTACTTTTTTATATCTCCTTTATAAGTTGCAAAATATTGAATAACTAAATTAATATTATTTTAACAGATGAACTTTAATTTAAACAATCTTATTAAATGTTATTTTTAATATAAAACTCAAAAAGTATATGAGTGAAAATTCATCTACGGTAAAGAATTAATTAGAGTAATCTCTAGTAAGAACGATAGCAATTGTTTTGAGCTATATAAAGTTTAAATATATTCTAAATTAATAGATATTTATCTTTTATTATAGAGTCAGAATTATTTATATTCAAAACGCAAAAATTAAAAAAAATAAAGGATTTCATAAAAGAGTGATCAAAATATTTTAAATTCTCTTTAAACACTTTTCAAATATATTTCTTAATCGGTGTGCAATGTAACATCGATTTATTACCTGAACGTAAACTTCAACAAGAATACATGTGTATATATTTACATACATGTGTATATATTTAGCAAAGATGTCATTCAATTAATGCATGTTTAAATGTTTTAAATAAAAACAGTTGTCACTATCCACAGCATAATTTTTCCATCTCACAATGCATGCAGTTGAATAATTGAAAAACTTGATTAAGAATGCGTATTGTCGACTCGTATATGCCGCCGTTGGTGCAACCAGCTTTATATAAAATTATACAAGAATTAGATAAGTAAGTATTGTATATATTATGAAAATTTTATTTCAGATAATGAATATGTATTGCACAGATGTACAGCTACTGCGGAATTAATTAGAAAGCATAGGAATGATGATGTTGGAGCCAGTTTACGCAGAGCTGAAGGAAACTTGGCACAATCGCAAATGCAACAAAAAGGTTCTCTGATTGACGCTATTCAATCCGAAACTTCCAAGCAAATTTCGAACGGTGTTTTTCGACGTATGACTCATATGAGAAGACGCGGTAGTGGGCACGCACGTCGAATCGCAGGCAAACATTTAGCAGATACACCTCTTAAAACCGTAAACATCAACGTACCACAAGACAGACCATCAGCTTTTAAGAAGAAGAATCCATTACCGGAACTTTCGCGCAATATATCGAGCAGAAACATCGATTCGTCGCCACATGTAATAATTATCAAATCTCTAACTTAATATTTTTCCAATGACATTCAATTTATACAGCCGCAGATTTTAATTTTATTGCAAATTAGTGTATAACTGCGTAATACATAATATTTGTAATAATACTAAAGAAAAGCATATCATTTTTTTTGGAACAATTTACCAATCTTATCTTTCTACAAATATTAATATTAATAAATATTATTTTTTATAACTGCGGCCTTTTAAAATAAAATTATTTTTATCGTATAATTAAATTTTCAAAAATTAAAATAAGTATAAAGTTAAATAAATAAACTTGAAATGTATTTTTTTGTAGTTTATATTGATAAACTATCTACAACCTGGATCATATAAACATATTCATAATTATATATTATATAGTTACGTATTACTCATTGCAGCTATACTCTCAGACAATTTCTCCATCTCAACCTGCAAGTAAAAGTTCTTAGATAAGTCAGATGCAAATGAATTTGAATCTATTTTATAGGTCCGTCCTTTTCAGCTAAACTTTTTGCATTATTTCTTCATTTTCTCGTTTCTATATAGAGAAAAAAAACGAGGAAAGATGAACAGTACAAAGTACATAGAAGTATAGTTGAATTATATAAATACATATAAAACTCTGACCTTGGTCACTTTCATTGCCACTCCTTCTGGCAAATTTCTTTGAAGATATTCTAGAAAAGTATCTGCTGTCGATCCAGTCAATTTTAAAAAGTCTAGATAGCGATAGTAAGTCCTAATTTCATACTGAACCCGGTGCTTCTTATGAACATGAGCAGATTTTAGTACTGTCCAGCGTTCGTGGATAGCTTTATATGGTGCTGTACTATAAACAAAAAAAATTCATTTTAATATATTATCCAATCAGCTATTTTTTGTGATGTTTCCTGTGGGTGGAGGACTTATATAAGTGCTTTTATCACTCTATACGATATTCAACACAGAATCTCAATATGATCCAATCGTTGCTAAATGTTAAAGTTAAATAATCGAATAAGATCTGATTGCATCAATGTTACTTTAGGCCTATTCTTTTTGACTGAACTTTTGCACCAATTCATCTTTCTTCTTCTTTTCTTCTGAAGAAAAAAGAAAGAAAGATGAACTGGTGTAAAAGTTTAGCTAAAAAAAATAAGCCTTTTGACTTTAAGCAAGACTTAAAATTCTCTCACTTTCTTTTTTTAAAGCCGAGAGAGAGAGAGAGAGAGAGAGAGAGAGATATATGGAAAGTTTTACTTAAAGTTAAAGTAACATTGATACAATCGGATCTAACTAGAACATAAACAAATAAGAACTCACTTTCTACCTATGTTGATCTTCAAATGCTCTGCAGCCATCGTTGCAAATTTTCCATAACTCTTTAATACCGCTGGATCATTTCCCCTGACTTCAATTTCAATTTTTTTATACAACTTATCTGGTGTGCCCTAAGAAATAAATATTCTATTTACACACTGTATTTGAATAAATTAATGGAAACACAGCAATAACAAAATTTACCGTGTTTATCGAAAGAGAGATCTGTTCATTCATTGAATCCTGTTGTTGTGTTGACATGAAAAGTTTCATGGAGGATATATTATTTCGTAGATATTTATGCATGAGAACACCAGGATATCCTGATTCATGTTGTATGGCAGCAAAAGTAGTATTTCTGAGAAGAAGTGGTAGCTAACAGAATATAACACACGGTTAACCTCAATCGCAATTTGCATTGGTTTTATATTTATATTGAAATACCTTTGATAGAAGCATTTCTTGTCGTTTGTATTGGTGAACAGAATTCCAAACTGCGAGATAATCTCCAGAAATTTTATGAATTTATTATTTCCGTGTTATGTAAACATATTCATTCATATATACGTTTGAACACGATAACTGTAACCGAGGCTAATTTGCTGCCAGCGATCATAACCAATAAACCAATCCAATCATGTTCGTTTACTGCTCAGCATGCACAACTGTTGTTTCTATTAAACATAGATTGTACATACAACGTACACTGAATACAATTAGAATCGTACAACAGTTGTGTAGTTGATTGTGACGTCACCATGTAGGTGCAATTTATGTTAGTAGCAATAATATAAAATTCTCTTAGTAGAATAAAAATATTGCGATTATAATGAAATACTGCAAAATTTATATTTGCAGCATTCAACTAAAATGACTAAATTTAATACTTATTATTGCAATGTTGTAGATATTTGTTAAACACAGACTAATATTTAAAGTTACAAGAAGAGTTTTAATAGTTTCAATAATTAAACATTGATATCTGTTTTTTTATAGAAACAGAATAGCACGATTAATTATGTCTGAAGTTATAGATGTATATGTGCGTAAAATTTAGATATATAAATTAGAAAGAGAAACTTACTTAATATATTAAAAATTTATTAACATAATATATTAAGTAATTTTCTAAACATCTAAATATGCATATATTATATGCATATTTAGATCCACAAAAACTATCTGATGCAATATAAATTTCTTGTTTTCGAAAATTGTGTAAAATATTTAATATAAAGCGCAGTTTTGTATATTTTTGTCTTATGTTCAGTTTGTAATAAACAACATCTGTTATAGAATTTTATTTAATTTGTTAAATTGTTACAATTTTAATTTAAAAGAATATACATCGTGATTCATATCATTTTTAAATATAATATAATAAGTCTAAACCGAAACATTTATTAAAACCGAAACACTCGATATCAATTTCAACCAAAAATTAAAAATAAGAATCCTATAAAGGTCATATATAAGTATAAATGTACCCATATAATCACGTTTTTTTTTTCATAAATATCATAATTTATTGAAACAGTAATTAAATTTCAACTGAAATTGAAAACCAAAATTTTGGTTATGTGCCAATTTGGCTAAAGAATATAAGTACTTTTTCTTCATAAACGTTATAATTATTGAAACAATAATTACACATATTTATAAAATATTTATAAAAAAGAACTATATGATTTCAGTTGAAATTGATACATGATTCGTTTTCAGTTTCGGTAAAAGTTTCGGTTCGAACTCTATAATAATAAGAAACTCATAATTTGCAGATTTTTAGATATGAAATATGAGATGTCAGCTTGTGATATATTTTAGAAAACATTTCAATGAGAGATACAATTAGCTATTATTACATACATATATCAACTGCAATTCATATTATACATACTACATATATATCATTTGCAATTCGTGCAAAACTATGTATGTACAATGCTCCTCAGTAAATATATAGACTATTTTTATTTCTCTCATTGCACACTAAGGTAATTAATAAACATTTAAACATTAAAAAAAAATAAGTATCATCTGTTTTGTCTTATTGAAATACATATTAATAAATTGTCTCATTATGAATCATTTGAAAGAATGGAAATACTTTTAAACACTATTGTTTGCACAAAAATCACAATATAAATCACATAATAGAGACAGATATTTTAACACATACTGCAGTCGTAACTTTATTTGACATCGCATATTTGTTTTACATTGTGTTTTTAATACCCATTCAATTCAATTAATGTGCTTTTGCTTTATAAACCGAAATGTTCAAAAGTGATGCTAAACTATTATTATTTTGTAACATTAAAATATCTTGTCTAACATCTTATAACTAACGTCGATCCTTAAACAAATTGGGCACAAAGGATCGCTGCGGTGTCTGAAAACCATAATTTGATTGCCATCCAACGTTAGTCCCAATGTTGGATCCAACGTTAGTGCCTCCTTGCCAGTTAGTAGATGATGATGATACCTTCTTATTCATATCGTTTAAAGGCAACCAGCGCGAGTCGTTTATACTCGGATTATTACTGTTTTGGCATAACGATTTCGCTGGAAATGTCTGCGATTTGTTTTGCCAATTATCTTTGGATTTTCCCCAAGGATCCTTGTCAATTTCTCTGGACCAATTGGTCGACGAAGTAGCCTGATTATCGATGTTCCTGTTCAATCCAAGATTGCCGTCGTCCCCCCAAGGGTCCCTTGCGTCTTCCGGAAGGTCATTCCAATCGTCTTTGTCTCCTTGATTCCAATCATTAGATTGTGACTGTTCCCATCGTGGCTTGTTTGTATTCCAAGGTTCCTTGTTGCGTCCCAAACTATCCCGATTCCAATTTTCGCCACCATTTCCCGATCTAGATGGACCGGACCATCTATTGTCTGAAGTCTGCCAAGGTTCTTTCATATTTCCAAGTTGTTTTGATTGTTTTGCATTCCATGAATTTCCATGAGATGAAGATTCTCTGCCATCCCAGGGTTTATCTTGATTAGTTGGTTTGCGATATTTGTCATTATCAGACAAAGCCTGCCAATTTCCGCTTGTTGTCGATTGTCTCTCATTACGCCAAATGTTTTCTGGTCTTTCATTAACGGACCGTTGCCAAGTGCTGCTTTGTTCAATAGCACCCCGACTTGGTATGTCCCATTCATCCGCAAATCTATTTGGTGGCGAGCTCTGGCGCCTTGGAGGAGATAACTGTCGCCTCGAAGGAGATTGCTGTCGCCTCGGAGGAGATTGCTGTCGCCTCGGAGGAGATTGTTGTCGCCTTGGAGGCGAAGCATTACGTATATGTGGTGCTTGATGTGGCGAAAAGTGTCTGGGAGAAGACTGATGCCGCGGTGGAATCAAGTCTCTTGGTCTTGATGGAGACATCATTCTGACAATAGGCGACATAGGTCTTCTTTCCGGAGACAATTGTCTCGCAGATAAGTCATATTCCATCGGAGATATTTGTCGTCTAGGTGGAGATAACTGTGGTCTTGGCGGCGATATGTGCCGTCTCATAGGTGAAATTGGTCGACCTGAAACTTGCATCGGTCGTCTTGGCGGAGACATTCGATTAATCGGTGAAAACGGACGTCTAAGCGGCGACATTTCACGTCTTTCTCTATCAGATACCATTACTCTTATTGGCGACACTGGTCGTCTCTGAGAATATTCTCGATGTGATGGAGAATTACGTACTTGATACGATCTATCTGGAGAAAGATGTCTTCTAGACGGCGATAAGCGTCTCGGTGGTGACAATAACGGACGTTTTGATGAAAATCCATCTGATGGAGATGCTCGTTGTGTAAATGATAAATTTTGTCTTTTCATTGGAGAAATAGGTCTTCTTATAGATCCCGTATCGCTCCAACGATTTCTATCAAAACTTCTATTCTTATTCCAGAAATTATCTTGGTTTTGTTGTCTATTTCTGTTGTCAAATGATTTTTGAGGAAATTCCGGTCTGTCGGATTTAAATTTTTTTGATACTGGCATTATCATATTTGGCTCTAATGGTGCAAGGTTATGATATTTTTTGAATTTTGGTTTATTGTCCTCTGTTTCCAAGTATTCTTTGTTCGCTGTCGTAATAACGATATCCTGTGCACGAGTTTCTTGTACAAATCGACCTTTTAAAAGAGGATCATCATCAAGCGTCTTCGACTCAGGCTCAGGTGGCGCAATGCGATCCCACACTGAACGTGGCAAATGAGCCTGAATCTTATTAGTTTGATCGAGGACCAAACTTAATACATTTTTTAATTCTTTAGCGGTCGTTGCATCAACCGTAGGAGATGGACCGCTTAACTTTTCTTTGGCTGCTTCAAGTATTTCTCGACTTTCATTTACTTTCTGTATTAGATCTGTGTCAATTCGGTTACTCAATAATTTTTCTCTTAAATCAACTTGTTCTTTAATTTCCCTTGTTTTTTTTTCAAATAATGGATTGATGCGAAGATTTGAGTTTTCATGAAACCAGGTCTTTTTCTTAGCTGTAACATCTGATTAATAAAAAATTGATTAGATGTGTGTATGTGTATATATGTAATATCATGTAATGTCTATTAGTTGTGTATCACCAAACTTACCCTGTTGTCCCACTTTAGATTTAGATCCTATCTTTTCAATTTTTTTAGGTATTTTATTAATTTCTATTATATCGGGCGAACGGTCTCGTTTCAATTTTAATTTACCTTTTATTGGTAAAGGACTGCTTTTCACTGCTTTGGTTATTTTTTTCGTGTGTAATGCTTTAGATTTTTCCACAAGTTCAGGTTTAGCTAAGGGATTCTTTCTTACCCATGCATCAGCATTTTCAGATTTGTCATTATTGATTATTTTCTCTAAAACCTTAGTATTAGCCAACGTTTTGCTTTCTTCCTCTAGCATTTTGATAAACCATGGCTGCGTAAGCCTATGCATGAGTCTACGTTCCATTAGAATAACTACCTCAAAATGAGGTCCCGTAGGCAATGTATCGACGACACATGCTCGAATTGGCATGAATGGATGACCGAGCCCAGTTTCTATAGGCCGTGCAAGTTCTAATATTGCTCGAACTGATTGTTTTGTCAACGTAGTGACCATTACAATACGTCGAAGAGAACTGATCTTCCTTAAGCATGTCATTACTTCGATAGCTAAAAGATATTATAACTTTAGAGTTTTATCATCACAAGATATATGTTGTGATCGGAATGTTAAATGTTATTAATTAATCGCCAATAAAAACTAACGATTAAAAAAAACAATTTTGCGTACCTCTACCCATATTGGTGCCCGCATTGACTATACAATAAGTCACACGATTTTTATTATGTAAATCACGCGCAGAATTTAGTTTAGTTACAATTTCGGATGGAGATCCCATTATGAACGATGCATTATATATATTGTTCAATTCGCATGTCATTTCAGCCTCTTCTATTTCCGAAGGTGAATCAACTCCTATCACTTCTCGACATTTCTGTTATAATGCAATGATAGTTTATTTTTTACATTACTCTTTTCATTAATTTGCTTAACACTGCGTTTATGTACACATACATAACGCATGATATTAAAAAATCAATATTTATTAGGTTGTTTAATAATGCGTTTACTTACATAAATATCTTATGTAGTAAGTTACGCAAGTACTTACAGATGCTATTGTAAGTCCAATTACACCTATTCCACAACCAATTTCAAGTATTGTAATTTTTTTTGTGGGCTCAAGCATGTCCGCAACTGTTTTAGCTACATTCCATGCACCAGCAGCGTTACACCAAAAGTTCGTCTTTGGCGCAAGCTGCACTTTCAAATTACCCACGATTTCATCTAGAGCTTCTGCTCCCACTAAGAATGTTGTAACAATTTTATCATCGCGTCTGAAATGAATGCAATAATATATGCAATTTTCTGCTATTTGGAGCGTAGTTTATCTTGTTGGAATCTTACTTGTTCATCGATTTACAATAGAGAGATTTGACATTACAATTCCTTCCCGAACCAGACTCATATGTCTGTTTTAAACGATCCATAGTGCTACGACTAATATTTTTCCCGGTTGCAAAAAGCATAAGTTCATCCTTGCTATTGCAACGTACTAACAAACATAACCAATGTTGGTCTTTATCTTGATCTATATCTTTATCTTTCTTCGTGTCAATATCCATAGATGTGTCATCTGATAGATTTTCATTAGAAGTGTCTTGAGTTGTGTCTTCAGTCGCAGATATAGTTGTTTGAAGAAAATCTTCAAATATCTATGTACCAATAATCATCGGTATTACAAGCCCTGTATAACTTATATTTAATATAAGTTATATCTAATATTAAATTACGTTTTTTGCATTTAAGATTTATATAATATAAATCTTATTTATATGTATGTATGTGCACATACATGCATATGCATTAGTTTATATGTGCGCGCGTGCGCTTGTGTGTACACATACAGTAGGTGATAAAAATAATAGAACCACATAAATTAACGATTTTACAGGAATACTTCCAGATAGTAGATTGCGTATTTTAAAATAAAGTGAAAATTATAAAAATGAGTAAATTCTAAAATTTATAATTTTTTATAATTTATAATTTTTTTTTATTTTGTTCTTGATCGTTATTAAAAATCAGAAGAATCTTATCAGTATATTATTTTACTCTATTCTCATAATTTGCTTGTCACTGCATTTCACAAACTGTTGACAATCTAATTGTAAAATGGAATTTGTAACACGCCCTATTTCTTGTCAATTTTCTTGATGACTTAAGGACTGGAAATTTAATTGATCAGATGATATCAACAATCAAGTTTAATTGTTGCGAGACGTTAAGGATCTATGTTGGATGTAATTATAAATATCATGAATTTTTACTTTTTTAGATCTTTTATTGTTTAAACTATACTGTAAAATTCATGCGATTGATGAAAACTATATAGTTGAAATTATTTTTGCTCATTTTTAATGTCCATTAAACATTAAATTTAATTAATATTATATAACATTCTATTTTATTTGTTCGTCTTTGGCCAGTTTTTTCAACATATTATATTGCATTTTCAATAAGCAGATTATTATTGTATATTTATTTATAATTTTATTGATTAACATCTAGTGAATTTGCTTACTTTTGTAATTTTGAAGAATCACCAACAAACGTTAATTAAACAAACATTATTTGATTAATGTGTGGTATAAGATAGAAACAATCAAAATAAACTGCTTAAAATATAAGGAAAATATGTCCAAACGAATTAATGTGTTAATTATAACAAAGGAAATATTATTACATAAAATATTAAGCCTATTGTCATTTTTATACTCATAATTTTATAATTCATAATTACATAAACTAATAATTACATAAATTTACCTTTTTAGTGTATTTTAGTACTCAACTGTCTATTAAAAATTATCATGTATACATGATTTTCTCTCTCTGATTGTATTTCTATATAAATTAAAAAAAAAAACCATAACTATGATTCTAATTTGATCATCCACTGTACAGAAGCACGCACGCATGTATGCGTTATTATTAAATTATCTATTACAAAAGTTTACTTTATAAATAAACTCGCATATCTATATGTATAGATTTAGCTTTTAATCAAATATATCATCTACATAGTAGATTCTTTGTGTGTGTGTGTGTGTGTGTGTGTGTGTGTGTGTGTGTGTGTGTGTGTGTGTGTGTGTGTGTGTGTGTGTGTGTGTGTGTGTGTGTGTGTGTGTGTGTG
>Ga0157362_1000824_pt1 | contig 11672 bp, 3 predicted proteins | sample AttlaeALBM3_FD_111480 | JGI IMG/M metagenome (GOLD analysis project Ga0157362, IMG submission 111480) | Fungus gardens microbial communities from leaf cutter ant in Ribeirão Preto, State of São Paulo, Brazil - Atta laevigata ALBM3 | ecosystem: Host-associated > Fungi > Mycelium > Unclassified ... | reverse complement strand
TTCGTTTTGTCGTGTGAATTCACTTAGTTCGCGATATTTACTGCGGAGTCCTCACTCTTTTCTCTCAGGCAACTCGATTCTACGTTAAAGTACAGCTACGATTGCAGCACTCTGAATCGACCGATGGCAAGCCAGGGAAGCACAAGATACGAGGATCGAACGATCCAACGAGCGAACATGAATTCGAATAATGTCGGTCGACCTACTATATATCAATCAGTAAGTAATAATAACTAACAGCATCACTAAAATAAATATACGCCGCGTAGATACATAGGATGAGAAAAGCGTACTCGAAGCGTAGGAAAAGAAATCACACGTGCACATTATATATGCAATCTGAGTCGTCGGTCTTACGAAAAAGTTCACTAATATTTAATAAATAAGAAAAAAGCAACGATTTTTGAAAAATAACTATAAAAAGATCTCACTTTTAAATGTGAAATCGCATTTAATGATACCGCAGATTTACAAATTTTTCTACATTTTTATATTTATATTTCACTCTATGTGTACTTATTATTAAATTGATTCATTACAAATTATTTAATGTGATAAAAAAATAATTAAAAATTTACTAATTTGATCACTTCTTTCATAAGATCGACGAAGTATTTCGTCCTATTAATCTCGATTCGTTGCCATGATAATTTTCTAATATTCGCGTCGTTATACAGATTAGAATTTAAGAATAGTCTTTCGACATAACTTCCTTGAACACACCAGATGGATCGTACATCAATAAATAATTATATTTAACTTTGTAGTTAGTGTTTACTTAGGCTCACAAAGTGATACAAACGCGAGCAAAGACACAATTATGTACCTAGAACGATCGACGCAACTTTTGGCGCAATCGATTGTGCCAAAAAGAACAAACATCATTCCATAATTTTTAATCGAACATACACAGCCATTGTAATTTGCGTGCTAAAACGTACACGATCGAATTGCATGATTTATGATTGTCTTCCTATAGTTTGAGTGATCTTGTAAGATTTCCATTTTTATCGCGCTTTCCATAAAGTAGATGCAACAAAAAATTGTATGCATTAGAACGTTTTCCAAATTCGAACGAACATTTCTAATAAATGTTACTATGTCGAGTTAAAGATTAAAATTAATCGCCATATGTAATACCGTGTTGATTAATGCGAATCTGGTTGTACAAGAATCCACATAAATGTTTCACGCAACATTCACGCGAGTTACGCACGAGACCGGACCAAACTCCCACTTTTTAATAACACCGCGTAGCTACTTTCTAAATCCTGAAACTTTTTGCACGGTTTTCATAACGATTTTTCAACTTGCTACTTAATTTAACTAACTGCGCGAGAGGAGGATCTCTACGCATAATGTAATCTTAGGAATGCACCGAGCAGTGTTGCTATTAACGACTTTAGGTCTAAGCGAGAATACTCGAGATATTCGCATCATTGTACACTTTTGTCTCCGGAACAACGCACAAATTTACACTAACAGGAGCTATGGCTGACGTGATCACTGCCTAAACGAACACCCTCACACCGTCACTAACGATGGCAATTATTTTGACTTCTAGCGTACAATGAGAAAGTGATTTCATACATACACCGATTAATTATCGAGAAAAAGCATTTGTATCAAGCTAGGAAACGATTTCGATTTCCTATACATTTTTCCAGTGCCCTGCTAGTTCAGTTATATTTTATTATAGTGAGATATAACATTTACAACTAAATTATTACATAGCCTATATAGTCTGTACTGTATTTACCCGATTTTGTATATAAGCTTAGGAAGTGATTATATTAATCTTGTATACGTAAGTTACAATACACAGAATATAATTATTATGGGTGTTCGCACGCCGTATACGCCGTACTAAATTATTATCCCTTCAGTACGCCGTTTCATGAAAATTTATTTTGATGACAATACTATCGAAGCCTAACGGAAAATCACGTCAAATTGTTTAGCTTATTGATGTAAATTGAAAGACTTTTTATAAGGGAAGATTTCATTTCCGTAACACTAGAACATTCACTATAAAAAATATGGGTGTAGATTTAATGTGTTTATATAATTCTCATCTTAAAAATATTATAAATGTGAAGATTTAATACTATGGGTTCTAAGGATGTATTTTTTTAATAAAATAAAATTATGAAAAAATTTTCAAATTTTTTTTTACATTGTATTGAAAGTGTACAATAAGTTTGGCGGCGATTTAGAATTTGGTTAAAAAATTATTTCAATAAGTAGCGTTTTTAAAAAATAATTAAGATAAATTTCATTTAAATTATAAAATTGTATTTTTAAATATAAATACTGTCCTTATTAAACTGTTTCATATGTTTATAATATTCATTTTTATACAGGAAGTACAAATTTCCAATTCCAGTCACTTTTTGCAGACATCTATATCTGGTATATCCTTAAATCTATTGTTTTTATGCAAACACCAACACGGTGAGAATTATATAAATCGCATGATGTTAAATCCATACTTATTTTTTTAAAGTGTTTGTAGAATCCTATTTCGTATTCCGTGCATAAAAAAGCACAATAAACCTCCTCCTAGATTAAATATTATATATTTTGTAGCACACGTACACACGTATACACAACACACGCGATTTCATGTGCGACTTTATATCTGTGTATCTCAGCTACGAATTTACTCACGTCACCGTCGGAATATTTACATTCTGTATTTAGCCGAATATTAAAACGCAATGTAACAAACAGGAACAATTACTTGAAAATATGTATATTAGATAGCCTATATACCTGATTGCAAATAAAGGCCAAACATATCACATCTTCTTCGTGGTTTTGCCTACACATTACAGTGTACTCTCGATTATCCGTAATATAGGGAGTAATTACAAAAAAGAAACACATAATACAAATCAACATACAATTTACAGAAACATACACAGAAATTACAAATAATATTTTTATTCGTTTATTCTTTTTTTAATAATATACAGCCTTAGCTATAAATATAAAACGCAAACTCTCAATTTATTACATTTTTTTGAAAGAAGAGATAATAAAAGACTAATAAAAGCTAATAAAAGACTAAAATTATTAATATTATAAAAATAAATATTATTTAGTAATAAAACTATTTTTCAATTTATTTTTTTTTGAATATAGAATATTTACACAATTTGTGGAGATGCTTAATACTTTTAACCAAGGCTGTACATATCGTAAAAAAATATTCAAAAGTACACTTTGAATATCAGAATAATGTTTCATTCAATGCAAGCCGTGATAGAGATTGAGATTGGATTTTAATCAACTAGAAGAAAGAAAACCATTCTCGAGTTTAGTGACTTTTGCTTCGATTGGTTAAATTCCAATCTCAATCTCGGTTTTACTTCCAACAATTTGCGAATGTACGGACGATCGAGGGTACAGTGTGTATAAAATACCACCCCAAAGTGTCTGAGCTTCTTTCAGCGTCTGAAGGGTCGAGGCGCCGCGCGGTTCTCCCCCACCCTCGCCCACCCCCCCTCGCAAGAGAGACGCGCGACCACCAGTTGGCTAACCGTTGGCTTGTGTGTGTGTTGCAGCAGCCGAAACCCGGTGAGCCGCTCTACGCGCAAGTTAACTTGGAGAAGAAAAAGAAGCGACAGTACGAGCTGGGGGTGGGCCAGGGTGGCCAGGTGGGTCAGGTCGGCGGCGGCGCCGCGATACCTGGGGGCGGCGGCGGCATAGCTGGACCAGGCGGCGGCGGGGGTGGCCAGTGGGTGCCGGATGGCGTCGGGATGGTACCAGACGGTACCGGTGCCACGTCAGTAGCGGCGACGGTGGCGAACCAGGTGCCACCGCCGAGCTCGACCGCCGCCGCCGCCGGTGATTCCTGGGTATAACGGGTCCTACAAGCGGATCCTACGCGGGACCGCCGGGAGGACCTCGCCAGAAATCATGGCCTCGTCGCGTCCCACCACCATGGCCGCGTCGAGCGACCGCCGCCTCCGTCTCCGAACCTGTCCATGTAGCGGAGGTGTATGGGAGGGATCATGTCCTCCACTCCGGGATCGAAGTGACGCCTCCGTAAAATCCCGGAGGATTGAAAGTGTACGAGGGATCGGAGGAAGAGTTTAAAACCTGGGACTTTGCTCGATGTAAGGGACTGCAAGACGGACACTCGTTAATTTATTGGGCACCCCTTCCGGATTCGCGAGAAATCAAGATTGCCGATTGATGACATTATGGTCGACATTTGGCTGAGCATAGGCTAGTTGAGGGAAGCGTTTGTTGCAGGGTATTAAAGCAGAGATATCGAGAATATAGGGATTATTTGAAAAACGAGAGAAGTACAGAGATTTGGGGAACCTTGATGGCCTCCCCCCAATAATAGAAAAACCCGAGTACGCGCTCGGAATATTGTCGAAAGAGTACGCGCGAATATTGTCGAAAGAGTACGCGCGAAAGTATTATTAAAAATTGGAGAATTATGCACTTCCGAAGGATGGCGGCGGAAGAGCGACGAGACATTACGCTTTATCATTGGAAACAGACGTCCATATTATGATTAGGAAGAATTTCGAGGGAATAACGCAGGAAGTTAACTACGTCGAGTTAATCGAACGAATGGCAGCTGAACTTAGGGTGATAAAGACAGGCAGCTTTCAAGTTTGGAAAACGAGGTGTATATTGATCTATTTGAGATAGAACTACGCACGAAGGTGTATATAGAGCTGATTGAAGAACCGATTATTAGACGAACGAGCGGATTAACGGATCAACAAGTGGAGAAATGAAGAAACGATATCCTTTCCAATGCTCGCAAGTCAGGATACGCTACCAATGTGACAATTGAACGAAAGATAAGATTCGAACTGAAGCGGAAGCCGAAGATCAAGCCGGAAGAAACCGATCTCGATCACATTCGCCAGGATAATTCGCGCGAACGATCGTCTTAATTTTGACGATGTGAAAAAATCCCTTTCTTTATGGTTTCTCCTGCGTCGCATATACAAGCGGCGTTGTTATAACGGCACGAACTTTAAATAGCCGGGAAAGGAGAAAGGGGTCGAGATCAAAGGGACGCGCCTAAGATATAATCGAAACGTTTCTTTGGTACACTTTAATTAAGTATACATGAATTGCGAGAGGAGCTCCTTGGTCGACCTTGAGGGAGCTGGCCTTGATGCATTTTTATCGGAGTCTGAGAACCCCCATCGTCGGAATAATAAAGATCGAGATCGGTAGCGAGGAGAGAAGAGGCAGCGAACAAGTCCACCGAGTAGATCCGGCAAACGCGAGAACGCACTTGCAGATGCACGCACCTGCAGTCTTGATATATGATAATAGTTATCAGCGAGAGAGAGAGAGAGAGAGAGAGAGAGAGAGAGAGAGAGAGAGAGAGAGAGAGCGGGCCCACGAAAAGATGAATGGAGCGGGGAGGGAGAGAAAGTAGGAGAGAGCGTGATTATTCACCGATAGCCGTTCAGCGACCAATCTCTGGCAAGCACACCCCGCGGATTTATCGATGATACTTCCGGCTGCGACAGGATGAGCCTCCGCTGCATTCCACGTACTATTCTTCCGTCGACGATATAATAATCCTGCTGACGCATTAGACAACAGCTCCGCCGTCCTCGTTTCGAGAGTTTGAATGGAGGCGTTCCGTCGGATGCAGATCAATAAAGGAAATGCCGACGTAATGAACTAGATTAATCGATTAGAACAATTACAAGCGGCACGTGCCGAAAAACTAACGTTAATGAGATAAAAACGTCGAGCTCTTTCAGCACATCTAATGGCAAGAGAACCTCTCGAAATGTTAAATTATGATTTTAATGAAATTTTGTATACAGGTCACGTAAATAAATGAATTTAGAAAATATCCATTGCAACTAATAAATGGTTTTAAAGAGTGAAATCGTCTTTTACACGTAAAGCAGGTTTTTTTCATTGTATCTATCATTAAAGACTATTTAAGACATAAAAAAAATGTTTTATATAAAAATTTTATAGTAAAAAATTATCCTTTCTACATCTACGTCAATAATATTTTTAAAAATTAATTTTTTTTTTAAATCTATATGTTTATTTTTTTAAATCTATATGTTTTTTTGAACATGTTATGATGTAGATGAATAGAAATAATTTTAAAATTTTTATATAAAGTATTTTTGATTGACTTTAAGAATTTTTTAAGTATTGTATAATAAAAAAAGATGAAAATTGCTTTATAGATAAAGGACATCTCTTAATTTCCTTCAAACTTTACACAATATAAAATTCGCTTTTTCAGTCTTGCAAGGTTCATTGAATCAAATTTTTTACAATTTACAATGTACACATTTCTTATACAAAATAGAACTTTGTCATGAATTAATCGTCTAATACCCAGTTCTACGATTAATTTTAATCTCGATTTAATTTATCCTTTATCCTTTCCTGTTAATCCTTAGACTTTGAAAAGAGAATAAAAAGTAAGTTAAGCCAAGATTACAGTTAATCTGCATTAATAAAAATAGATATAAAGTGAAATAAAGACAAAATCGAGACGGAAGAATTAAGATGGATAAACAGTAGTAAGATCCGACGTGTGATCAGCCTTGGTGGCGCAAAGGCCACGAAGGGCCAGAGCCCTTACTACGCTCTGATAAATGTCGAAAAGCTGAATGAAAGTATCCTACGTTTTTGGCACATAACCAACTTATCAGTTAATCAGCGTTAGTCTCTGCCAGGCATCACTATCGATCGCTTTATTGTGTAAACGCGATGTGTAATAACATGTGTAATAACTAACGAACACGTAAAATTCAACAAAAAATCAAAATGACTTTATTCTGATTCTTAATTTCAATAAAATTTTTTAACCAAAAGTCATTTTGGCGTCATGAAGGTCAAAATTTTTTAGTTAAAAAATTTGATTGTTTATTGATGACTAAGATTTTAATTAAGATTCAAAATAAAGTTATTTTGACTTTTATGTTTCTTGAGTTGGATGATTGCGACATGACTTTCTCTGTTAATCAACAATGAACGACGACAACTGTCGCCGTAACAATCGTTTCTCATCATCGAAGGCGCGTATTGTCCGCAGTATTGTCCCCGAACTCGTTGTATCAAGTACAAGTTTGAATGCTACCGTGAAACTCGTTCACACAAAGGACAGTCCGTCGACAGCGAGATAAAGCGCCGTTCGTGCTGAAGAACAATAGCGCGATGTAGGGACGAGTCGTCTGTGATCGTCGTCGGTCGCTTTGCATCACGGATAAGCATCGATCAATCTTGAAATATAGACACTGCGCGAACACAGGAATAATGAATTCAAGCGATTCCGAAACGAGATTGCGAGACATCGATCTGAGCATCGTCGGAAAAACGACAATTTTTGTAGCCACGATTAGATCGTCGTTTCTCCTTGACATATCTGTTTAGCATTATCGCGACAAGTGAATCCACTCGCGAATCATTACAAACTACATATTTCATTAAGTATTGTACGTTTGTAAGTTTTTACCTGAATAGAAGTACATGATAACTATTTTTAGATCTGTACTATTAACTCTTTATTATTTAACCTGTCACTTGAAATATCCAGGACACCTTATAAATATGCTAAATGAACGAATGCTATTTGTACATTATTATATTTAGTGCAAATTGTTTCATAATTAAACAATTTTTTTTACATTTTTTTTACAATATGTTTATTTAGAAAATGTATAGATTATTATCAATCTTTATTTAAAAACTCTGCTGGTCTGTTCAGATTTATTTGAATCTAAATGTAATTTATTTTCTTACTAATATATTATTTAAAAACTTTTTCTTCATTTGATGATTTTATTAATATATTTAAGATATTTTTTCTGTGAAAATTTATTTTTGAAGAAACAGTCGATTTTTTTATTATGAATTTTAAGAAATAAGAATAGATAGCGACGTTTAGTATTGTCTTTTTAAAAAAAACTTGATATGTTGAAATTGTCTATGTACAAGGACGTCAATATTTATTTGTTTTATTGCAAGGTCGAATAAAAGTCTATGCTTTCAACGACCAGTTAGCGTGACCAGTTAGCAAGTTTCTCTTTTTAGGCTCTCTAGATCGTAAATTTGAACAGACCAGCAATTAAGTTAATTGTAAATTATCAAAGAAAATAATAGGAATTAGGATATAATGTTGGGGTGTCAGAAACATCCCTCGCGAATAATTATGTTAAAAGAAGATCACAAGTAAGATCGCAAGTAATAGAGTTAAAGCCTCGAGAAAAGACCTGCTGAAATGTTGTCGGAGATAGGAACGCTTTTATTTGAATTTTCAGCGTCCCGTATTACCAGGAACCACGATACAAGCGGGAGCTGTCTCTGGATATCAACCCTGATGATGTGTTGACCCTCCTATCACTGTGGGAAAACGAACAGCGTAATGGGTAATCAGCGTTTTTCAAATCTTTCACAGTCTTCCCATAAATATATACTTAATTCATCAATCTCATTTTTATTCCATGAATAGAAACTGGCGCAAGTATGCTAACGATGAATACGAGATAGACGACAGCGATTTCCTTGATGAGGAAGACCCTAGAAACGGTTCGTGTTGATAACTGTCCGATTCTATAATTATGATTCAGCTACACGAAAATAAAAATAATAAAAGGATAACGAATTTTTTTAGCGAAGATTTCTACCTCTTCATCAGTTTTGTATCCTTTTCTGTATTCCTTTATAGCTCTCCCATGGTTGACGCCAGTGTACCCCTCGCGGCACTACGATACATTGTCGCCCTCTGACATCGGGATAGTCCGAACTCATCCCCCCAGCTATTATGAGCAGTACGGAAAACAGCTGGATCAGCAGTATGAAGGCCCCGCGCAATACGGCAATCACGTTAATCCGCAGTACGATTTCCTTTATCCTCAACGTGCCGCATACTATCCCCAGAAGAGGTTCATAGTGTCCAAGAAACGAACGCAGGTGAATTAAATTCGACAATCGCTTCGAGCCAACCAATATAGCACAGAAGCTTGCGTCAACATTGCTGCAACATTTGCAATATTACTGTAATATTGTTGGAACATTGCAAATATGACTATAATATTGCTAGAATGATCTGTGCTATATGAGAATTTTCAATAGAGAGCTTGAGTAAAAAAAGAATAAAAGTAGACAAAAGAAATTGTCGAAAAATGCCCTTTTTCCTATACTTTCAGGGCTACGATGCGTATCCCGCCGCTGAGCTGCAGTTGAGCTCCCAACCGCGAAGTTATCAGTATCCCCATCGAATGGTCTACTAAGTAATCTGTGACATTGGGGCCTGTCTAGAGACGCACGAAGAAAAGCGAGAAGAGTTTCGGAGATTCTACTAGAAGGAAAGAATGTTAGCAGCCAATGTTTCTCCGGGAGTCGGCGCTCTTTCGACGAACGGCCCTCGCTGTTGCTCCTCTTCAATTATCCTCCCTTTCTATCGCAGGAGGTAAAACAAGCAGCAGTCGTGACCACGGCGACGATGCGGATTTACTCGTTCTAAGAAAATCACGGTGCTCACAGAGAGAAGCTTTCCTCGGGTTTACAAGAGCCGCGCTGAAGAACCGAGGGACGTGATAATGACAGACCTTCCTTGATCCAGACTTTCTTTAGTCCAAGTACCTCGGAATATAAAAAGTGACAAATTCGCATTTAGAATATGGCATTTTATCATTGCAACGATAATCAGCATTCAGGTCTTTTGCAGAGGCCCGTTTAACACGAATTTTATGAGACAACGTGTGAAACATATCAGAGTCTACGACTCAATATCCGATACAATTTTCTGTGTCAGCTGATCGAAAAGATCGATTGGTTTCGTCGAGCTCTTTTTCAATCCGACCGCGATGACGGTTAAAAAGTAAAGGAAAAAAATAACTTCAGCGCGCTCTTGTTACTTACTCGCTTAATGGTAATGTTACGATTTTAAGCTCCTTTTGCGTGTAATACGGGCGACGCGCTCGTAATGACGCTACGACTGAATCATTAAACAATCGTAGTACCGAATCAAATTACCCTCAGGCTTGGTTTCGACAACTTCGTGACTGATATAAAATATGCATATATATAAATAAATATATATATATATATATATAATACAAATATGTATATGAGGCGATATAGTTTTGAGTTAGCATGAGACTAGATGTAGGTCTATTCGTCTATATAGATAATTCGAGCGAGTAGGAATTGAGAAGAATTGACAGATGAGAGAGAGATGTATCGACATATATATATGTATTGTATAAAAGTGAAAAAGTAGAGATGGAACGAAATTTACTGCGAGATTGAATTTTTCTTTGATAAGGACAAATTATAAGGACCATTTGCCCATATTAGACTACAGATTCATCGAGATTAAGGTGGAATTTGATCAACAATTACAATTTGTATCAGATCGATGAGAATAAATCAAGAGAAATAAAAATTTATTTTTCGATCAAAAGAGATCTTAGTACTTAAATATTTCAGAATGAATTTATATACATAGTTCAGTTTTGCAAACTGCGCGCCGAAATCTTTTTCGGTCTTGAAACGCAATTATGAACAGAATTGAAGATTATTAATGATATATTGACAAGCAATTTAATCATTTTATATATTAATAAGCATCTTAGGATATTAGTAATTTGATTTATTGTGAAAAATATTGCCTCAGCTGGGATTCAAACCCAGATACGGCAATAAGTTAAATTATTTATGGTTCTTAAAATGCTTAAATTAGTATCAAACTATTAATATCCTTCTTAAGATGCTTAGTATCAAAAATTAATTATAAAATTATAAAATATTATTAGTGCTTATCAATTTAATATGTAGTGCCGCTACTTTAATTCTGTTCACGATTGCGTTTTAAGACTGATAAAAATTTCGATGCGTGGTTTGGATATAAATTTACTCTGAGATATTTAGACTAAGATCCGTGTTGACCGAAAAATCGGTTTATTTTTCTTAATGAGTTTGATCAAAGCAAGATTCACTTGATATTGATTTGCTTTCTTCTGATTGATTGAATTCAATCTCAATCTCAAACTCAATCTTGTCTGATATAAAGATCTTATAACAGAGTCTGATCAAGAGCTGACAAACTTTCAATTAGCTCCTCATTTTTGTTAACTTCAATAAGTTAAAATGCGTGAGATAATATAAGTTAGAATGAGATAACATTTAAAAGGAGACAGTATATATATATATATATATCCTTCTTTTTCACTCTTTGATAAAATTGCTCGAAGCCAAAGTGAAGTGAGAGTGTCTGTTATAAGGTCTCTAATCTGATTAGGGCGTTACCGTGGAATCTTCCTGGAAAAACTTTTGGCGATCGTACCAATGAAAACATAGTGTCAGGAATTACATATAGTGAGTGCAAAAAGTATTCATACAATTTTTTATAAAGTCTTATTTATAGAAAATAAACATTAATTAGCAATTTTATATAATGAATACATTCTGTTCTAACATAAACAATCGAGCTTCGCATGTATTCCTGATTTTAGACGCTAAATTTTCCGATTGTACGAATACTTTTTTTAAATATTATAATTTTTAATTTTTATTTATTTTTCAGATATGTTTTCTATAATTAATACACATCTTTTTGGTATATATATATATATATATATATATATATATATATATATATATATATTTTTAAAAAATATAAATTATTTTTTTTTTTTTATATA
>Ga0157362_1000823_pt1 | contig 11684 bp, 6 predicted proteins | sample AttlaeALBM3_FD_111480 | JGI IMG/M metagenome (GOLD analysis project Ga0157362, IMG submission 111480) | Fungus gardens microbial communities from leaf cutter ant in Ribeirão Preto, State of São Paulo, Brazil - Atta laevigata ALBM3 | ecosystem: Host-associated > Fungi > Mycelium > Unclassified ... | reverse complement strand
TGGAGGGGATTGAAATGAAGGCTGGAAACTTGACGCCTGCGGGCTCCGCCCGTGCGCGGCGCATGGGAGTTCTTTACGCTGGCGCATCCGCCGCCGTCTTTGCGCTGGCGGCCGTCGCCGCGCCCGCTTTCGCGCAGACGAGCACGGATCCCGCTGCGAGCAACGGCCAGGCCGACAACGCATCGACGGGCACCGCCAGGCAGGCAGGCACGCCCGCCCAGCAAGACGCCTCGACCGCGGGCAAAGGCGGCGCCGGCGAGATCATCGTGACCGGCCAGCGAGCCTCGATCGCCAGTGCGATCGGCATCAAGCGCAATGCCAACCAGATCGTCGATTCGATCAGCGCCGACGATATCGGCAAGCTGCCCGATCGCAGCGTCACCGAGACGCTGCAGCGCATCACCGGCGTCACCATCGATCACTTCATCTCGCGCCAGGATCCGGACCACTTCTCGGTCGAGGGCTCGGGCGTCAACATTCGCGGCCTCACCTTCGTCCGCTCCGAGCTCAACGGCCGCGACGCGTTCAGCGCCAATGGCGGCCGCGTGCTGAGCTTCGAGGACGTGCCGCCGGAGCTGCTGGCCGGCGTCGATGTCTACAAGAACCCGTCCGCCGACCTGATCGAAGGCGGCATCGGCGGCCTCGTCAACCTGCGCACCCGCCTGCCCTTCGATTCCAAGGGCCAGGTGTTCAGCGTCTCGGCGTCGGGTTCCATGGGCGACCTGCGCAAGGAGCTCGAGCCCTCCTATTCGGCGCTCTACAGCAATCGCTGGGACACGCCGGTCGGCGAGATCGGCGTGCTTGCGGACGTCGCCTATTCGATCAGCGCCACGCGCACCGACGGCGTGCAGGTCGAGCCTTACTATCCGCGCACGGATCTCGTGCCCGGCAAAACCGTCTATATCCCCAAGGGCATCGATTGGCGCCGCCTCGATTTCACCCGCAAGCGCTTCGGCGCCTACGGCGCGCTGCAGTGGAAGCCCGCCAGCAATCTCGACGTGACGGCGACCTTCTTCCAGTCGCGCTACAAGTTCCACTGGGCGGAGCATGCGATCTTCGCGCAGGACAATGCCTACAACATCGTGCCCGCGGCCGGCACCCAGTTCCAGTTCGACGACAACGGGGTCTTCCAGAAGGGCACCGAGACCGATCCCAATCCGGCCGACGGCGGCATGCCGTTCAGCGACGATGTCCGCAGCGCCGACCAGACATCCGTCACCACCGACATTTCCGGTCACGTCAATTGGCATCCGACCGAGCGGCTGCGCATCTCGGCCGACCTCCAGCACGTCCACGCGACCAATGACAGCTTCGATTCCACCGTCGCCACCGGCGTCAATCTGCCGAGCGAGACGGTCGATCTGACCAAGGGTGTGCCGAGCGTCTCGGTCAACCAGGCCTATCTCGCCAATTCGTCCAATTATTATTGGGCGTTCACGATGGACGAGAAGCAGCACAATGTCGGCAACGAGTGGGCGTATCGCGCCGATCTCGACTACGATCTCGACACGGGCGGCTTCCTGAAGAGCTTCAAATTTGGTGGTCGCATGACCAACACCAAGGAGAACAACCAGGCGACGCCTTACAACTGGCAGGCGGTCAGCCAGACCTGGCAGGTGCCGGGCACCATTCCGACGCTCGCCTATCTCTCCCAGTTCCCGCTGGCGAGCTCCACCTTCAACTTCGGCAACGATTTCTACCATGGCGGTGCCAATGTGCCGCTTGCGGTGGTCTTCCCGGCGGCGTCGCAGGCGACGGACTACCCCGGCAGCTACATCGCGCTTCACAACATCACCACCCAGCTCTGCGAGGAGATCAATCCGGCCTCCAGCTGCCCGACCTTCGCATTGGCCCAGTATACCGATGCCAATCGCAACGTGCTCCACGAGAAGAGCTATGCTCTCTATGGCGTGCTGAACTTCGATTTCGACAATCTCGGCCTGCCGCTCAGCGGCAATGTCGGCCTGCGCTATGTCCACACGGACCTGACCGCGAGCGGCTTCATCGTCCAGCCGAACCCGATCTCCGGCGCGCCGGCGGGCGGGCCGGTGTTCACCGGCCAGTCGCAGGCGATCGACGCGAAGAACAAATACCATTTCTTCCTGCCGAGCCTGAACCTGCTCTACAAGTTCACGCCCAGGCTGCAGGCCCGCTTCGCCGTCGCCCGCGCGATGACGCGGCCGGATTACACGCAGCTGCAGGCCTATACGCCACTGTCGGCGTCCTATGACACGACGACGGGAACCTACAACTTCAACTCTACCGCCTCGGGCAATCCCAACCTGAAGCCGATCACCTCGACCCAGGTCGACGGCGCGCTCGAATGGTATTTCGGCAAGGCCAGCTCGTTGACCGGCACGGTCTTCTACAAGCACCTCAACCACATCATCCGCAACGTGACCCAGCCGTACGAGTTCGACGGCATCACCTATCCGCTCACCGCGCCCTACAATGTCGGCACCGCCAACATCAAAGGCTTCGAGATCGGCTACAACCAGGCCTTCACCTTCCTGCCAGGCTGGCTGAGCGGCTTCGGCATCACCTCGAACTTCACGTTCGTGGACAGCAAGACGAAGGTGAACGGTTCGGGCCTGCAATCGGGCAGCGCTTCCTTCGTGTCGATCAACGGCGTCGACACCAACGGTGCGATCTTCGGCAACCTGCCGCTCGAAGGCCTGTCCAAGTACAGCTACAACGTAACCGGATATTACGAGAAGGGCATCATCTCGGTCCGCCTCGCCTACAACTGGCGCAGCAAGTATCTGCTGGCGACCAACGTCAACGGTACGCAAGGGTCGGACGGCTCGCCGATCACGGCGGGCGGCGTGCAGTGCGGCGGCAACACCGCGGCAGACCATTGCGTCCTCTGGGGCCTGCCGACCTACAATGCGGCTTACGGGCAGCTCGACGGGTCGATCTTCTTCAAGTTCCTGAACGACAAGGTCTCGTTCGGGATCGAGGCCCAGAACCTCAACAATGCCCAGAACCGCGTGCTCATGAAGCAGTCGATCGGCCTGATGGGCCGTGCCTGGTTCGTCAGCGACCGCCGTTACACGGCCTCGATGAGGGTCACCTTCTAACCTCCCCGACTGTGGCGGGCGGCGTCCGATGGACGTTCGCCCGCCCTCCCTTTAGCATTGCCGGGGGGTGGATGGGCATGACCGGAGCTCCGATCAGACGGGTCGTGATCGTCGGCGGCGGCACCGCCGGCTGGATGACCGCGCTCGCGCTGACGCGCATGGCGCCGCCCCATGCGCCGACCGTCACGCTCGTGGAATCGCCTGAAATCGGCACAATCGGCGTCGGCGAGGCGACGCTGCCCACCATCCGTCACTTCAATGTCTGGGCGGATGTCGACGAGCGCAGCTTCGTGCGCGAGACGCAAGCCACCTTCAAGCTCGGCATCGAGTTTCGCGACTGGCGTGAGCCGGGACACAGCTTTTTCCACGGCTTCGGCGATCACGGCCCCGAGATCGCGGGACTGTCGCCTTATCACCAGCTGATCAGGCTGAGGCTGGGCGAGACGCTCGACACCTTTTCCCTGCCGGCGCAGGCGGCGCGTCTCAACCGCTTCCAGCCGCCGTCAAGCGACAGCCGATCACTGGCTTCGACATACTCCTACGCCTACCATTTCGATGCGAGCCTCTACGCGCAGCATCTGCGGCATCTGGCGATCACGGCAGGCGTCGAGCATGTCCAGGGCCGCATCGTGGACGTCGAGCAGGCGGGCGAGAGTGGCCTGATCACGCGCCTGCGGCTCGAAGGAGAGCGGTCGGTCGGCGGCGATCTCTTCGTCGATTGCTCCGGCTTCCGCTCCCTGCTGCTCGGCCAGACGCTTGGCGTGCCGTTCGAGGACTGGTCGCACTGGCTGCCGACCGACCGGGTCTGGGCCGTGCCCTGCGCGGGCACCGACACGATCGAGCCTTATACACGCTCCACCGCCGGGACGGCGGGCTGGCGTTGGCGCATCCCGCTGCAGCATCGCATCGGCAACGGCCATGTCTACGCCAGCGCCTTCGAGGACGATCAGGGCGCGCTCGACGCCTTGATGCGGAACCTCGACGGCGAGGCGCTGGCCGAACCGCGGCAGCTTCGCTTCAAGGCCGGCCACCGCCGGCATTTCTGGGTCGGCAATTGCGTGTCTATCGGGCTTTCGGGCGGCTTCCTGGAGCCGCTGGAATCGACCAGCATCAACCTGATCGAGCGCGGCATCAGCCAGTTCGTCCAGCTCTTCCCGTTCGGCGGCCTGCACCCGGTGCTGGCGGACGAATATGATCGCACCATGATCAACGCCTTCGCCGGCATCCGTGATTTCATCATCCTGCATTACCGGCTGGGGCGGCGCACCGAGCCCTTCTGGCGGGCGATGCGCGATCAGCCGATTCCGGACTCGCTGGCCGAGCAGATCGCGCTGTTCGAACAGACGGGCGAGATCTCCATCCGCGATCCCGAAAGCTTCGCCGAACCGAGCTGGGCGGCGATCCTGTTCGGCCTGGGTGCGAGGGCCACCACTTTCCATCCTCAAGCGGACTGCGAACCCCGCGACGCCATCGAACGCCATCTGGCGAGGGGTCGCGACCTGATCACGCAGCATGTCGGCCAGATGCCTCCTCATCGCCGCTTCATCGAGCGCCTACTGGGCGAGACGGGGCCGCGCCCGTGAACGGCCCGCGCATCGCGATCCTCGGCGACGGCATCGAGGCCTGGCTGTTTGCCGCCTTGTTCCGCCAGCTGTCGCGACGCGCCGGCACGCTCCTCGTCGTTCCCATGCCGCATCGGCAGGCCGCCGAGCGCATCGCGCTCCCGCCGGTCGTAGAGAGCGCCCACCGGCTGCTGCGGATCGCGCCGGCAAGCCTCGCGCCATTCGGATGGCCCCGCTACGGCGTCCACATCGCTGCGCCTGGCGGCAGGGAGGTGCTGATCCCCTACGGCGGCTATGGCGAGCCGAAGGAGCCCGGCAACCTTGTCGACGCCTGGATCAGGCTCGAGAGCGAAGGCCGCGCGCCCGCCCTCGCCGGCCTTTCGGCGAATGCGGCATTGATGACCGGCGGCCGGCCTGGCCCCAACAGCGATCCACGCCTGCTGCGCAGCATCAGCGCCGGTTGGGAGGTCGACGCCGGGCGCTACGGAGCCGTGCTGAAGGACGCCGCGCTGGCGCGGGGCACCCACGCTGCGATCGGCGACGATCCGTTGATGGAAACGCCATCGCTACTCCGATTGGCCGACGGCACTGTGCTCGAAGCCGATCTCGTCGTGGATGCGAGCGAAAGTATTATCGCTTCCGGAAACCGCGCCGGCTGGCACGGCCACGTCCTGCGCGTCGGCACCTCCGCACAACGGCTGGACGACGCCGAGCCTTTCGCGATCGCGGCCGTGTTGTCGGGGGCCGCCCGCCTGGCGAGTCTCCTCCCCCGCCCCGATGCGAAGCCATTGCTGGCGCGGGAGTATAACCGGCTGCTCGCGGTCGAGCTGGCGGGAATGGAAGCCGCGTCGGCCATGCTCGCAAGGCTTGCGGGTCGCGAGGGCCCATCGGTCACGCTGGATCGCTACGAAGCGCGCTATCGCTTTGCAGGCCTCCTCCCCGCCGATCCCCAACCCTGGACGCGGGACATGTGGCTGTCCGCCTTCGATGCGATGGGCTGGCGGCCCGGGCGCTACGACCCCAATCTCGATCGTTTCGACACGGACCGATCCGCGCAACGGTTCGATGACTGGAAAGCGCTGATCGATCGCGATCTCGCCAGGCGGGCCTGACGACGAACGGCATCGACAAGCGCGCGCGAAAACGTTACCGCTACCACGAAATGAGAAGGGGAGTGAGATGCGGCTGGGGCGTTACACGCTGGCGTTGGGCGTCGCATGGCTGGCAAGCCAGGCTGCCTGCGCGGCGGAGCGCAGCATCTCGATCGACGTCGCCAAGGCCGAAAAGCCGGTCGACCGCTTCTTCGATCTCTCCATCGGCTCGGACTTTCCCGGCACGCTGATCCGCCCGGACTCGCAGGCCCAGCTCAAGACGGCGGTCGACGAGCTTGGTTTCCGTTACATCCGCTTTCACGCCATCTTCCACGACGTGCTGGGCGCGGTGCGTGTCGAGAATGGCCGTACCGTCTACGACTGGACGAAGACCGACCAGCTCTACGACGATCTGCTGTCCAAAGGCATCCGGCCGTTCGTGGAACTCGGCTTCACGCCGCAGGCGCTGGCCACCTCCGGCAACAGCATCTTCTACTGGAAGGGCAACACCTCGCACCCGAAGCCCGAAATGTGGACGGCGCTGGTCGATGCCTTCGTCCGCCACATGCAGCAGCGCTACGGCGTCGCCGAGGTCCGCCGCTGGTATTTCGAGGTGTGGAACGAGCCCAATCTCAGCGGCTTCTGGGAGGGCGGCGACCAGCAGGCCTATTTCGAGCTCTACGGCCGGACGGCAAGGACGATCAAAGCGATCGACCCCGTCCTGCAGGTCGGCGGCCCGTCGACCGCCGGCGCCTCGTGGGTGCCCGAATTCCTCGATCATGTCGCCAGGTCGGGCGCGCCGGTCGATTTCGTCACCACCCACGCCTATGGCGTCGATGGCGGCTTCCTCGACGAGAAGGGCGAGCAGGACACCAAGCTCTCACCCAAGCCGGATGCGATCATCGGCGACGTCCGAAAGGTCCGCGGGCAGATCGCGGCTTCGCCTTTCCCGAACCTGCCGCTCTATTTCACCGAATGGAGCACGAGCTACACGCCGCGCGACGCCGTGCACGACAGCTATGTCAGCGCGCCCTACATCCTCTCGAAGCTCAAGGGTGTTCAGGGCCTTGCCCAGGGCATGAGCTACTGGACCTATACCGATCTGTTCGAGGAGCCGGGCCCGCCGACCGCACCTTTCCAGGGTGGCTTCGGCCTCATGAACCCCCAAGGTATCCGCAAGCCCGCTTATTTCGCCTACAAATATCTGAACGCACTCAAGGGGCGTGACGTGCCGGTCGCGGACGATCAGGTGATGGCGGCGACCGACGGCACCCGCACCACCGCGCTCGTATGGGACTGGCAGCAGCCCGAGCAGAAGGTGAGCAACCGCCCCTTCTATACGCATCTGGTGCCGAACAGGCCATCGAACCCGGCCGACCTGACGTTCCGGCATCTGGCGGCGGGCCGCTATCATGTACGCGCCTATCGCACCGGCTACCGCCATAACGATGCCTATTCGGCCTATATCGACATGGGGATGCCGAGGAGCCTCGACGCCCGCCAACTTCGCCAGCTGCAGGATCTGACGCGGGACGCGCCCGAGGTCGATCGCATGGCGCAGGTCGGCCCCGACGGCCGCCTCGCTTTCTCCCTGCCGATGCGCAGCAACGATATCCTGCTGGTCGAGATCGATCGGCAGCCCACCACCGGAGAGTGACCCGATGAAGAGACTTGTCCAGGCAGCCTTGCTGGCCGGCACCGCCGCGATCGCCCTGCCCGCCGCAGCCGCGCCGATGGCGAGCCTCGATCGCCACGGGGCGATCGTCTCGATCGAGCCTTACGCCCCCAACATCGTGCGGGTGACGCTGGCGCTCGACCGGGCGCTGGCCGAGGCGCCACCGGGCGAAGGGCCGAACGCCAAGGCCGATGCCAGCGGCTGGAGCCACCGCACCGACGCGAACGGCAACGATGTCTTCTCCTCCGCGAGCCTGTCTGTGACGGTCCCGGCCCAACCCTGGCCCAAGGCGCCGAGCCAGATGCAAATCTATTTCGCGCCCAGCCTGCCGCCCGCGTCCGTGACCTTCGCCTCGGCCGGAGGCACGACGCTGACCGAGATGACCGGATGGAGCATGGCGCCCCACGATGTCTCGGGAGAAAAGACCTTCAAGGTCGGCGCCTCCTTCGCATCACCGGCCGACGAGCATTATTACGGGCTCGGCCAGAATCAGGAGGGCATCCTCGATCTCCGTGGCCGCACGATCGACTGCAAGCATTATTACGACGCGCCCGCCGGCGAGACGGTGTGCGTGCCCTTCATGGTCACCAACAAGGGCTACGGCATCCTGTGGGACAACCCATCCGAGACGATCGTCTCGCCGGGCCTGCACAGCAGCACGAACTGGCAGTCGCAGGTGGGCGAGCGGGTCTCCTTCTTCTTGATCGCCGGCAAGACCTATGACGACATCTACGCCGGCTATGCCAAGCTCACCGGAGCGACGCCGCTGCCGCCCAAGGCCGCCTTCGGCCTCATCCAGTCCAAGGCGCGCTACGAAAGCCAGCAGGAGCTGATGGATATCGCCAACGGCTATCGCAGCCGCGGCTATCCGCTCGACGTGATGGTGCTCGACTGGTTCTACTGGACGCGGATGGGCCAGCTCGACATCGATCGCACCTACTTCCCCGATCCCAAGGGCATGAACGATCAGCTCCACGCCATGGGGCTGCACTCGATCGTCAGCGTCTGGCCCCGGTTCGAGCGCGACTCCCGCTATTTCGGCTTCCTGGAAAGCAAGGGCTGGCTGCTCAAGGACAAGGACGGCCACGTCGTCGACGGCCTCCCCTCTCGCTCGGATCGCGCGGGCGCGCTGATCGACAGCACCAACCCCGACGCCCGCAGATGGTATTGGGGCAAGATCCGCGACAACATCGCGAGCCAGGGGTTCGACTGGTTCTGGCTCGACGAGACCGAGCCCGATCTGGTGCCGGACGGCTTCTTCTATTCGATCGGCTCCGGCGACCGCTATCACAACCTCTTCCCGCTGCTCCACACGGAGAGCGTCGCGCAAGGATCGGCCGAGGACCGGCCCGACAAGCGCAACCTGATCCTCTGCCGTGCGGCTTACACCGGCACCCAGCGCAACGGCTGCCTGTTCTGGTCCTCCGACGTCCATTCGACGTGGGAGGCGCTGCAGCGGCAGGTGCCGACCGGGCTCGACTTCACCGCGTCCGGCATGGCCTATTGGGGGAGCGACACCGGCGGCTGGCAGGATCCGGGCGGCCCGCCGCCGCTGCATACGCCACTTGTCGATCCGGCAGGCGCCACCGCGATGCCGGCGAGCTACATCGACTATCCCGAGCTGTTCGTCCGCTGGTTCGAATACAACACCTTCACGCCGACCCTGCGCATTCATGGCGAACGCCCCGGCACGGCGATCTGGCAGTACGGCAAGGCGGCGGAACCGATCCTCGCGCAATATCTGCGGCTGCGCTACGCGCTGATTCCCTATCTCTATTCGCTGGGCCACGAGACCTACGAGACCGGCGCGCCGTTCATGCGCGGCCTGTTCATGGATTTCCCGAACGACCCCGCCGTCGCCAATCTCGACGACGAATATATGCTGGGCAAGGCCTTTCTGGTGGCGCCCGTCACCACGCAGGGGCAGACCAGCCGCCCAGTCTACCTGCCGGCAGGCGCCGACTGGTACGATTACTGGACCAACCGCAAATATGCCGGCGGCCAGACGGTGACGGCGGACGCGCCGATCGATCGCATCCCGCTCTTCGTGCGCGCCGGATCGATCGTGCCGATGGGCGCGCAGGTGCCGAACACGATGCAGAAGCAGCCGCTCGAGAGCATCCGCGTCTATCCGGGCCGCGACGCCAGCTTCACGCTCTACGACGACGACGGCGAGACCAACGCCTATCGCAAGGGCGCAGGCACCGTCACCGAGCTGCGCTGGAACGAGTCGGCACACCGGCTCGACAGCAGCGGCAAGGCGAAGATCGATCCGGCGCTCGTCAAGGTCATGAGCGGGAGCTGACCGGCTCCCGCTCCACCGCCGTCAGTTCTTGGGGCTGTCGGCGGTGAAGGCCGAACAGCAGGGCTTGGTCACCGGCTGGAACTCCATCAGCTCCACACGGCTGCCGTCCGGATCGTAGAGATTGGCCTGCCACTTGCCGTCGAGCCCCATTTGCGGGCCGTCGTGGCGCGGGCTGAGCCGGTTGCCGGCGATCAGCGTCGTCACCGCCGCCTCCATGTTCGGGACGCCGAGCGAGAAATGGTCAAGTACGCCCAACTCCTGCTGATCGATCTTGGTGAGCGGCGTGGTGCTGCCATCGCCCACCATCATATATTCGAGCCAGTCGTGCCCGTCGGGCACCTGCTGGGACACCCAATCGGTGGTGCCCGCCTTCATCGAACCGTACCAATAGGGGCGGAAGCCGAGCAGGTCGCGGTAGAAGCTGTCCTCCTTCGCCCGATCGTGGACCGCAAAGCCGATATGGATGATCCGGCCGCTGATAGCGCCCGGCGTGGGACTCGCGTCAGCGGTCGCCGGCTGGACGAACTGCACCAGATTGCTTTCGGGGTCGCGGGCGGAGAACCATTGGCTTCCGTCCGCCGCGCGCCGTACAGGCGAGACCTCGCGGGCATGACGCGCCGCCAGATAGGCGTGCAGCTTCACGGCATCGCCGGTCGAGAAGGCGACATGCGCCAGCCGGTTGATACCCTCACCGGCGGGAAGCGGCAGCACCTCCACATATTGCTGCGGGCTGAAGCGATAGATCGCGCCCTTCGGCTCTTCCGGATCGGGCCGCTTCTCGGCACCGAGCTTCACAGCGTAGAATTGCTCCGCAGCGGCGGTGTCGGCCGCGTACACCGCGATGTGCGAGATGCCCGTGATCGCGGGCCGGTCCGCCGCGTGAGCCGCGCCGCTCACCAGCGTGGCCGCCAATCCGAATGCCATTACCCCTCTCATCATCCCGTCTCCTGTCACCTGTCGATGAGATGAGCCCGATGACACTGTCGGAGCGCTCTCATTCCTTCTGCCGGCGATTCAAAAGATCGCTCGACACCGTTTATGGTATCGCTATCATGATGATGATGACGGCAAGCCGACACAGATCGCGGTCGCAAAACAGAGGAGGAGTGGGATGGCACAGCAACGAACCTCGCATCGTGCGGCCTGGAGACGGGCTGCCATGACCGCAGGATCCCTTGCCGCCCTGGGAGCGTCGGCCTTGCTGCTGACGGGCGCGGCAGCACCGCCGACGGCATCGCCCCCACTCTTCCGCAATGCCGATCTGCCGGCCGAGCAGCGCATCGACAATCTGCTCTCGCTGATGACGATCGACGAGAAGATCGACGCGCTCAGCACCAATTCCGGCGTCCCCCGGCTCGGCGTGCCCAATTTCGGCTCGTCCGAGGGCATTCACGGCGTCGTCCAGCGCGGCGCGGACAAGCGCCATCGCAATCCGATCCCCACCACGCAATTCCCCCAGCCGCCCGGCATGGGTGCCAGCTGGGATCCCGCGTTGGTGCAGCAGGCCGGCGGCGTGGAGGGCTATGAGGCCCGCTACATCACGCAGACGCCACGCTATGATCGCCAGATCCTGATGCTCTGGGGCCCTCAGGCCGATCTCGCCCGCGATCCCCGCTGGGGACGCAGCGAGGAGGTCTATGGCGAAGATCCCTTCTTCAATGGAACGATGACCACCGCCTTCGCACGCGGGCTGGAGGGCAACGATCCGAAATACTGGCAAGCCGCGCCCTTGCTGAAGCATTTCCTCGCCAACTCGAACGAGGACAAGCGCACCTCGACCAGTTCGAACTTCGACGACCGGCTGTTCTGGGAATATTATTCCGTCCCCTTCCGCATGGCCTTCCGGAATGCCGGGGCGAGCGGGGTGATGGCATCCTACAATGCATGGAACGGCACGCCGATGGCGATCAACCCGGTGCTGCGCAGGATCGTGATCGGGCAATGGGGTGTCGACGTCGTCTCCAGCGACGG
>Ga0157362_1000822_pt1 | contig 11685 bp, 7 predicted proteins | sample AttlaeALBM3_FD_111480 | JGI IMG/M metagenome (GOLD analysis project Ga0157362, IMG submission 111480) | Fungus gardens microbial communities from leaf cutter ant in Ribeirão Preto, State of São Paulo, Brazil - Atta laevigata ALBM3 | ecosystem: Host-associated > Fungi > Mycelium > Unclassified ... | reverse complement strand
GTAGTGCGCGCATGCGCCGTAGTGTTCGGTGCCGCTCGGCCACCGATCGTGCGTCTCCGTGAGGACTCGGCGCGTATGATTGGCGACTCGGCGGCCGGCTGATGGGGGCCAGCGAATCAGCGAGCGCGTTACACGATCCGAGGCATGGTGTTTTTCCGGTCGCCTAGATGCACGTCCATTACTAACATCAGCAGAAAGGAGTGAACATCATAGTGGGACAGACGGTACCATCCTGGTCTGGATTGCTTGTCTCTACACCACCTTACCATCATGGGTGAGACGGAGAAACAGCCCGAACAACCCAAGGCTGTCCAGCAGAAGATGGTCATCGGTGAGTGATAAAATCCGCGTTCGCGTTATTATTTCCGGAGCACGCGCGGCCTTCTCGTGGATCGCCATCCGATCTACGCCGCGGCGGAAAGAGGCTCTCTCTCGCCAAACCGCGCCGTCTCTTCCGTCGCCGCGCGTTCCTCCGCCCGTAATGGCGTCCACGGCGTTGCGCGGCGGCCGCCGAAGCCATGTGGCCCGGCGTCCGTGAAAGTCCGCGCGGAAGAAATCCATCGCGAGAACCTCGATGGACGAGCCATCGGGCGCGTCACGCTTCGTCCACGAGGCGACACGACTCGGGCCTCCATTTTCCATCAGCTGATGCTTTCTCTCGTCGCGGACGGAATTCCTCCGCGACCGCGGCTTCTCGACGGAAACTCCGTTCTCTCGTCTGGCCATCGATTTTCATCGATGGCGCCGTCGCTTGCTCACGCGACGCGTCGTGTCGCATCGCGTCGCATCGCATAACCTGAAAATCGAGCGAATGCCACGAGCGAAAATCGGCGTGAAAGAGATTTTCTAGAATGTTCTATATCTCTAAGATTCATCGCGATGTCGATCTTTTTCCTTCCGAAGCGATCTCTCGTAACGATCCGAAATATCTTCGCCCGCGCGCGCTCCACGTTTTCATTACGTAAGCGCGTCGCCGCGTGCTCTTGCGAGCGTGCTTCGTCGCAGCGAAACGCATTCGCACCTCCGGACTACTAGATCGATCGATCGATCGCGCATTTTTTTCACCACGTGAAGACGCTCGCGCTATTTCGAAATACCTACCGGAATTCGAACAATGTATAGAAAATTCTGGAAAAATCTCACACTTACTCTGGAATTCCGATATTCAGTAGAATATATCATTTAAATATTTTCATTTTTCTTAGAATAAGAGATTGTCAAAGATCAAATTTAAATTAGTTTATTTCCAGAAATTTTCAATTTCTACAAATCTCTCTAAAATTGTATAATTAATCTACATGTACATTTTATCAAAATTTATAATGGAACTTATAGGAAAATATTTTCAATTGCATCTTTTTGTTATCAGAGCGAGAAAATGATCGTTAAAGAATTTGAATTTGATTAGAATTTGAATTTATTTGTCTAACATTGACAATGTCTAACATTGACAAATATGAAAAGATATCATTATATCTACATATGTATAAACGTTCTATCAGAATTCATAACGAAAGATTTGATAGAATGTATTTAATCGCGCGTCTGTTTTGATTCCTGAAGCGAGGAATTATTAAATATTAGATTTGAAAGATAAATCTCCAGAATGTTTAAAAATTATTATATCATTAATCTACATGTATCGTTAAAATTTATTAAAAGATTTAGTAAAACACAATCACACTTTTTATTGTTCTGAAATTGTTAAGAAAATTTAGTCGAGAATGTTCAAAAATTTATTGAAAAAGTTTATTAATCATTCTGAAAATTTTATGAGTGAAAATTTACTTTGGAAACGTCTAGAAACTAACTATATAGAATTATACTTTTAATATGTCAATTTATATCTCATTAAAATTTATACTTAGACTGTATTCATGCTCTCGTAATATCTAATTAAGTCATCATATATAATTACGTTTTAAATTGTATTCATATCTTAAGATTGTTGAGATATTGTCTTTAAAATAAATTCCGCGAACACTTCACCTGACTGATCGTTATTCGGAGAATATTACTCAGATTTTCAGAATGCGAGGAATTTCGCCAGGCTGATCTATCGTTGATGACATTAATTTCGACCTTTGTTTGGGTTATACTGTGTGACAAGGTCGCGTGTAACTGTTGTGAAGATAGTCTTATCATATTTTCGTTGAAACGCAAGATCGCGATGTACATATAATAATATATGCTATCCTCAGAATATATATTTTTATACGAATTAAAAAATTCTAAGATTCCGAATGATTTTATATTTTCTTAAACTTCAAAGATATATTTATTTAAAGATTGAGATATTAGTTTGTGAGAAATTTAAAGTACGTCTGTTATAGATTAACTTTAACCTCGATTTGACTTACTGTTGCTTATCTTCTTCTAATTTATTCTTACAATTAATTCTTAATCTTTTTCTATTTTATTAATTTATTCTTTATCTTCTGCTAATTTTAAGAATTGGAAGAAGATAGAAAATAAACTAAACCGAGATTAATCTACATTGGTAAAATAAACGTTAATCACTCATACATCCGTCTAATCAAATTACTTTTCTATCAATCGTATCTTTACTTGATTTTCCTTGATTTCTGACGCATTATTAGAAATACTATTCACCATATATAAAAACGATATCCGTTATATTTCGTCCTCAAGCATGCTTACGTGTTCGTAAACACGTGATATGTACCTGCGGTTAAGCACGTTATTTCCCTCTCAAGGTCGCTTTCACAATTTAATAATAACAATAAGTACACAAAGTACAGGCAACCTTTCCCTGACTCATTATTCATGCACGCGATTCGAATATTCTCTAGAGATTTCTTTTTATATGATTATACATTATTTATTTTGATTTTTTTTTTTTATAAATCATACCACCATATTTTGGAACACTCAACGAAAATTACATGAGTTGATTCATGTAATTCATTCCCTGAATTTTGTTCTGAATTTATACAGTTGCATGTGCAGCATATGTGTCGCATATATCATGAAACCTTTTTTTTTTATTTCAGCTAACAAAGTGACCGGAACTGTGAAATGGTTCAATGTCAAGAGTGGCTACGGTTTCATTAATAGGTCAGTAATTATTATTTTGCAACTGCCTCGTGCTTTTCTTACCTTTTTTTTCATCATCGCAACGCTCGCCCTTTTACGTACTATTAGATAGAAGAGAAGGTACACGCTTATCCACTTGCGTGTGTATATGTTGTGTGGGCGTAAGGGTTACTCATACACTATTAATTTAAACGTCCATTTGGAACAGCAACCGCACGAGTATTAAAGCGACGTCGAGTATATTAACTGTTGCATCTCCCATGAAAAATTTCCTGCGAACACGTCGCAAAATGTCTAATTATCTTTTTCGCCACTTTACTCTCTTATTCGCGAACTGCGTTTAAAATTATGTTTGCTCACTTTCCGTTTACATTGCGCGTTTACATCTACCGAATAAATTTTGCGACTTCCGTTGCGCGTTAAATTATTCAAGAAAAACCGACTCTGATGCAAGCGACTGTTTTACGTGAAAATTTCTCACATTAACTCTGGCAGAACTATTTGTCGAGTAACGATAACTAGTTTATTATTTCATAAATTCTTTGAACAATAAAATTAGTTCGTAATTTTATTTTTCTTTTTAAATCTTAGATTTTTCAAAAAAAATGGAGAAAGTAAAATGTTCACAATTTCACACATTCTTAGAAAAATTTTGAAGCGAATAAAAATTAGTTTGTAATTTTACGCTATCTTTTGAAAAATCTTGAAGCAAAATGAATAAAACAGATTTAACATTTATTTTAATTTATCAAAACATACTTATTTTCTTAATCAACAGCATATGTTTTATTATCATTGACAATTTGCTCTTATTTTAATTTCCTTCATTTGAGTCGGAAAAAAAACTAATCGTGACGAGTTAATCGGCGTAATAAAACGTGCCTAAATTTCTGGATTGATCTGATTCATGTTTGAAAAATGTACGATTTTAGATACTCGCGAGAGATTAATTGATAACGATTTCAACACATGGAGGAAGTGATAGTCTCTAATATTAGGAAAATCGCCGTCTCCGCTGCAGGTTCGACCTACAACCTCGACCTGGCATTACGCCGCACGGAAAATAGACGCTTCATTCGGCGCATGGACAGTCCGTATAGGAACGTGTAGAACTTCTTGCTATTTCGAGGTCCCTCTATTTATTTGGCGGATCGCCAGGAAATTTTCATGCGCGTGTAGCAGTGTTTTACGCGCGAAACTTTCGCGCGCGGACTGCAGATTCTTTCAAGCGATTCACGAAGCCTGAGACCGCGCATTTCGTAAAAGAAATTCGTATACGCGTGACTTCTCGCTCGTCTTCATAGTCTATGTATGTGGAGATAGTTTCACACAATCAGTCTTAGATTCGAACGTTTACCTGTTCTCGAAAGATCTCGCATGGTCTCACAATGCACTTTCACTGACGCTAACGGTGCCCAATGTGTCGCAAAACATTAGAAACGTGTTGAAACAGCTGTTTACAAATATAGAACCTTTTTCTTGTTTTCCTAATGACGAATTGTCCTAACGACAAGCAAATTGTAGCGTGTCGTGTACAGATATTCTGCAATTTCAAATATCGAGAAATGTAAAAATAAAATAGATAATTATTAATAATAATAAATAGTTATGTTTCTTGTTTTATCATATCGATAGTTTATCTTTTTAAGAGTCGTAACATCTCGTGCTAAAAATATACACATGTGTGAAAGACAGTGAATATAAAAGATATGCCGATTTATCTCTTCTAGAATGAAAATTTATTTATTTTTTTTTTTAGAGAGGATTTTAATTTAACGTTTCATGTTTGATGTTATCATCTCATTCTGATTTATTTAGGAGTGACTTTTCAGTAAAAATATTATGAATTTATTAAAGTAATAACATGTGATTATTTTAGACTTGCGATGGGTGCATTTAGAGCGATAATCACTCTCTAAACCCTCAGTAAGCTTTTTCATCTGATTAGCATATTCCGTTAAATCCTAAAATATAGAATCAATCAGGTGAAAGACTTCATTGAGCGCTCAGTGAGCGGTTCTCATTCTGAATGCACTCAATGGTTCTAGCAATGTTAAAAATCTGAAATTTTAAATACGCAAGAAAAAAACTTGTACATTTTTATAACATATCATTTTATAATGATTGTTAACAATAAAAAATACCGAGAATTTGTTTCAAACTTTCTCAGATTATTCGAAAATACTTCCAGGACAAATTCTCTGTAAACCGGTATTAATAAATGAATTAAATTTTGTCGGGAAATCTGTTTCTAAAATCATACGTTTTGTTGGAACATTGTCTAACAGTCTTTACTGAGAATACCGAGTCCATTGTTCATTCGTCGTGTTCGTTCCAAATTCGGCGAATTCGATTATACCACAATGGAAGAGCAACGTTCCGCCTCGATACCCATTGGATCCTGCCCATTAATTATTCAGCATCGATCCATGTTCTGAGGCAAACAGTGAAATTTCGCTATAATAGATTTCTGTTTGTATAACTGATATTAAAATTGATAAATAGAATTTAAAAAATAGTAGTAAATTAATAAGAAAATAATTTTAGCAGTACATGAAAATATTAATTTTGCTTCTCTTAAAAATTAATTAAATAAATAGCGAAGCCGGTAATTCGGCGATTTAAACTCTTGAAATTTGATTTGATTTTCATACCTGATTCACCTTTTGTTAACTATGTGTGGGGAATCGCTGTCTAGCTGTGACAGCTGGCGTTTGTGTACGAGTTGTATTTCTCTCCTGACTGTGCACTGCGAGGTGCAACGACCTCTCTACTCCGTGCTTTGCTCCGCAGCTTCATGGATTCCGATTACGTCTGTACATTCGCGAATTCATGCGTAGGACAGATGTATACATACATATTGTTACGTGCGACGCATGTATCGTGTACATGCCGCAACTTTGTAGAGAATGTAAATTACGCGAATCTCGTATTGATGCCGAATTTCTGCCTGCACAATAGGCAGGTGGATGCGATTATTATGCTTCCTTATTTAATAAAGATTTGCAAAATAATTTTTACGAAAATATGAATTATAGAAAATATGAATTTGTTTGACATTCAGAATTGTTTCAAATATAATATTGCAATCGATTGCCATCACAAAATTACTGGAATTAATAATTAATTCCAAAATAATTATAGATACGAACTTTCATAAAATATAAATATTAAATGTTAAACTTAACTTACAAACACATATATACAACACACGCGCGCGCGCACACACACACACATACACACACACAGAGACTGCTTTTAACATTGTTTGTCCTATCTGTTTCAGAAACGATACCAAGGAAGATGTGTTCGTCCATCAAGTAAGTATCTCATATTTAATATGTTATACTTAATAATTTTAAAATAATTGCTATATATCAATGTTATATGTAATTGTAGTCGGCCATCGTCAAAAACAACCCGAGAAAGGCTGTACGTAGTGTGGGAGATGGCGAGGTCGTTGAATTTGACGTCGTTATCGGTGAGAAGGGTCACGAGGCAGCCAATGTCACTGGTCCAGCGGGTGAAGCAGTAAAAGGTTCACCTTACGCCGCGGACAAGCGTCGCGGATATCGCGGTATTCACTGGGTGTATCCGAGACGTGGCAATGGTCGACCGCAAAATCGTAGATCACGTGAAGGCCAAGAGGGTTACGAACAAGGTATGCTATCTATTATTTATTTATTTAAACAAGTTGGTATAATTGTTTATTCTTTGAGAGTTTATTCTTTGGATATTGAGAGTGATTCGACTGTTTGATGATTTAGGAGAAGGAAAGATCGGCGATGACGCAAACGCCGAGGGAGGCGGCCAGCCACAGCAGCAACAGCGTCGTTATAGGCTGCGTCGTCATTATGATGGTTATTACCGTGGAGGACGGCGTTCCGGGCCCAATTCATCACAGCAGCAAGGAGATGCTGGCGAAGGTGGTGAGCAAGCGGAAGGAACCGGCGGTGAAGGTGGAGCTCCGCCGCGCGGTGGTGGTCGTGGACGCGGTGGTCCATCACGACGTTACTTCCGCCGCAATTTCCGCGGAGGAAGAGGTGGTGGTCCGCCACGACGTCCTCGCAGTCAGGATGGCCAGGTAAGGGTTAGTATCTAACCCTAGCCAAGCTAGCGTTTCTTAATATTGTCACATCGACAAGTAGACAAAAAATGTCGAAATGAACGTATTAATTGCGAATTGGCATGTTTCCTGAATCTTACACGCGTTGTTTCATCCAGAGTTCCGAGATTGTACATTTTAATGTTAAATTGTATCATGTTTAGAAATTGTTTAGAAAATGCTTGAAATACTTTTTGGAGACAAGAGTTAGAAGAAGATGCAGTAAAACAAATAAGATCTTGCAACTAAATTATTGTATTATAATTGTAATTAATTTGAAGTAGGAGCGATTTGACAATAATTAATTTAAAATTACACGAAGAAAGTGTTTTAGAATATTGTATTTTTGTACTAGAATTTTTATATAATATTTTTTCTTCGTTGTTAAGGAGTTTCGAGATATGCGATCTCGGAACTGTAGGTGAAATATTCTGTATATATCTGATCTGCAATCGGTTTAAAACAGTTTTGTTCTGCTGTACATTAATTAATTTCTATAACATCAAACACGGTTCACGAAAAAATTCATCTCGATTGCTTGCACCTAAATGATGTACATTATCCCTTTGTTTCTGACAACAATGCATTATTCAATAATCAACGGACTTCGAATATAAATTGTAAATGTTTTTTTTTCGATTTTGCATTCTTGCAAATGATAAATCGTGATTCAAGTCTGAACGAGCTGTTTAAATCTGCACGGTAGTTATTATAATTTAAAGACAGGAAACTGAGTAGTATTAGACTTAATAAAAACATTGTTTTAGATGCATTTTCCTAGAAATTATACTCATATTTTCTCAGCAGACTATATAATTCCTTTATACTAATGCATTAACTGCGCACGGAGTATGTGTTCTGTGCTGTTTGCGAATCATTTTTTTTTCACACTTTGTAAAACAATAAAGTATTTTATACGAGCATCTTAACGAATTTTCTACAATCGGAAACGCACCTGCACACCGAAATTGGATATATTACAAAATCAGGTGACCGATGACGAGGCTGTTGGCGAGAATGCACAACTCGGTACTTCGCGGAGAAATCCACAACCACGTTACAGACGACGATTAGTACGACGACCTCGTGCGACATCGAGCCAACAGACGAACACAGTAGAGAGCTTACCATCTGCGGAGACAAAACGCAAATCCTCCAATTCCGCTTCCTCTCCCGTCACGTCTCTTCAAACACAGATTACCGATATCCCTTCCAAGTCCTGCGATAAATCCCCCAAGGTATTATTGATTCTACCCTTTCTTACTCAAATTAGAAAATAATTCGTATTCTTATCTATTCTTTACTGACGACATGTATCAAACGAATTTGCGAATATGCTTTTACGTATATACACTTAATGAAAATTACAGTGTATGTCCGCACAAAATCTCAGCATTCCAAAGAAAAACTCTTAAAAAAATTTTGAATTGTTTCAATATATTGTGAATCATTAGTTTCATTTACATTGCATCTGTAAATATTTCTTTTTTCATCAGGATTCAACATTTCTTTTCGATTCAACATTTGTTATATCTTGACATGAGTTGTAATCAGAAGTTAATATGATAATATGAGTCTGTCAGAAGTCAAGTTGGTCAATTCTATTTCTTATTAAAAAAAAACTTTTATTAAAAAAAAATGCGAAAAAACATGATTAATTTATAACTTTATCAATTTACTTTACTTTTATTTGTTATATGTAGAATTGATCAGTTTGACTCCTGAAAAACTCCAACATGGCGAAGTATCGAAGCAGTAGACGTGGGATTTTACAATTTGAAACGAACGAGAGAAAGCTTTTGATTAGGAGACTGCGAATGCGCGATTCGTCGACAAATACAGAGCGGTAGCGCTTAGCACACACTGTTTGCACGTGTCTCTTTGTACTCTTTTCAGTCGGAGCAGAAGTCTGATGCACCTAAAGATTCGGATGCACCTGCCGCTGCCCCTGCTCCACAGGTAACGTCGCTTTGTTTTTTTTTTTCTTCTTTTTGATCTCGCAGAAGCTCGTCTCGGTTGCCGCAGTTTTCACTCACTTACACTTCCGGCATTAGGATGTGATCGACGAAGCAGATCGTCCGATTTATTTTCTTGCTCATCTTTCCTCCTTTTGTTCTTGTTTTCTAGAAGGAATTGCATTTTCTCCACACATAGCTCTTACACAATATCTTAAAAAAGATATACAGACGATTATAGTAAAGATATTTTAACTACGCGTTGCATTATTGCTATTTTCGTGTTATCGCTCTTGCAACTTTCACGCAACGAATAATGTTCGTCAATGTGTATGTTTGCAGGAGAGCCAGCCGGTGCAGAACACCACCACCGAAAGCACCGCCTAACCGAGACAGAATAACGCGCTATTACCGCAGGACACTCCTTTTTAACATATAACACCAACACCCGTTATACGCTGCTACATCGACAACAAAACAATTGCAAAAAAATCCAAAAAAATATAACAAAAAAAAGAAATCAACAAACACTACTCCACACTCTCTCCACGAAAGCAAATTAAAATTAAGATACGTATGAAAATTGAGAAGCGTACAGTTGTGCTTGACGAATTCTTTTAAAGATAACATAGTTTCATCCCTGATATCTAGGCTCGACTTAAGTTATTTCGCTGGAAGAACTTGTTGAGAATAGCCGTATGCTTCTCGGGAATTCGGACAGAAGGGTAAAGCAATTACGGAGTATAGAGCGATGAATTCGAGCGCGGCAAGAGATAGATATATCTATATATATTTTTTTGTTTTTGTTTTTGTTTTTGTGTATTTCTTGTTTCGTACATTACTTCTAATTTGTCTCCGGCAAGGCGCATTATAAATCGTTTCATATACGATATTTGAGTTTATTGCTACATTTCCGCGAGCTTTCTTCACTTCCGGCGACTTTTCCATCAAAAGGAGTAGTGAAAACTGATATGTGGATACTGCTGATAAATGAATCGAATATTTGCCTGTCTCGGAGTCAGTCGTTTCTTTTTGGCTTGTATTTCAAAATTGATGAGCTACCGTATTGCTTTCACTCTTTCAGTAAGAAGAATTGGAGTCGCCGTGGTCACAATATTATCCTTGAGTATTTTAAAATTGTACTGTTGATTGTAAGGTGATTGTATTCATTAATAAGTGTAGAGTAAATGCAGGACAATTCTGATAATCGAGGATGACAATGAGGCCGTGGTTCTAATTTTCTTATACTTTACAGGCGATCACAAACAGAAACAATTATTGTAATAGCATTTATCTCGGCCATATTTTTACAATTGTTAATATTGACCCCTGGTGGGTCTCCGGCGGTGTATTATTAATTAGTGATTATTGTTTTGACTTTATGCATTATTGGTTACTCATGAAATTGGACGCGAAAACTCATGAGGTATCACGTCGTGAGTTTTCCTGGGCTGTGAACGGCGCTCGAAGGTACACTGAATTTTGATCGCGTTTTTTTTTTGTCGACGACGACAATGCGTATACATCATATAAATCGTGTTATCGGGCCTAAAGGCACTTCGAGCTAACCACAAGCAGAGAGGATGGCTCCTCACCGTGAAACCTCAAAGATTTTCGCGCGTGAATAAATCGTCCGGTCATTTCTAAAATTAACTTCGGTCGACCATGCACCGGGCAAGTCGTTTTTTTTTATATTAAATCACTGACCCGCTTGCATGCGACAATCGACTCGATTTGACTTTTCGAAACAAGAGCCGGGCGTATCACATACATCGGCTCGACTGACAATACGAGTATCGTAGACTGTCATGAGAGTACGAAATAGAGCGCGAACAAGAATGAGAGAGAGGGAAAGAGAGAGAGAAAAACAAACTTTATATAATTTTGCATGAAACTAATTTTTAAAATTTTAGTTTGTAGTATCGTCGACGGATAAATAAAATAAATATATATGTCTACTTTCTTTAAAAAAAAATGAAATCTTTAAAAAATGAAAAGAAAAATTGAAATATTTATTATTTGGCGAAATTTCATTGATTTCTGATTTCCGTCTATATCCAGGCGACACAAATATATCTGCAAGAATATCATCACATCACGAAGAGTCCATTAGAAAAAGACATCCTAATTTTTCACACGTCTTCGTGTCGTTTGGATGTAGCGTTACCCATGTTTATTGTTTCCGTCGTCGTGTAATTCTGTGCTCGTCGACCAGTGATGCACAAAATGTATTCGCGAAGAAAGAACGATTTCAAATAACGGTGCGTGTCGCGAGACATAAAAATACATAAAAAACGCATATTTTCGTGAGAGACGGTAACGGGCGTGGATTTTTGATGCACGCTGTTCGCGCGTCGACGGATATGTATATTTAAAATCGTTACTCGCGAATACAATTTGTCCCAACTTGCCACCACTTAACACGCGGTAGTCCTCTGTCTGGGTATCGGCAGGAGGATTCCACCTAAGATATTACCGTATATATCGTTACCGATGATCGTCTTTAATTGTGTCTCACTGTTCTATCACGTCCCGTTTGTGAAGTAGCGTTTACCACGCCACGAAACC
>Ga0157362_1000821_pt1 | contig 11690 bp, 5 predicted proteins | sample AttlaeALBM3_FD_111480 | JGI IMG/M metagenome (GOLD analysis project Ga0157362, IMG submission 111480) | Fungus gardens microbial communities from leaf cutter ant in Ribeirão Preto, State of São Paulo, Brazil - Atta laevigata ALBM3 | ecosystem: Host-associated > Fungi > Mycelium > Unclassified ... | reverse complement strand
TAGATTTGGAGAGCTATAATGTATATTATTGAAGCATAACTTTATTGTGGTTTATTAAAATACTGCTGTATTTAAATTAAAACATTTGTTGGAATTACACTTAATGAATGAATTAAAAGATACAATTTATTTATGTTAATATTTAAACACGTTCTGTTTAATGCGAAAACTTTTTCCTAAATATGTAAAAAAATATTTCATTTTTTATTATAATAATAAAATAATAAAATATAATTTTTTTTCTGAAGCCATTTTATTCTGATATATTTTAATTCTCTCTCTCTCTCTCTCTCTCTCTCTCTCTCTCTCTCCTGATTACTAAATAATTTTATAATAAAATTTATAATAAAATAAACGATCTAAATTTTCATTTTGGCGAATAGTGATCAAATTTAACGTAGATATTATTCTTTCATTTTTTACACATTTTTGCGGATGCCCTAAGACCAAACGTGAGATTTACTTTGGCTTGAAGTTCTGCGCGAAAGAAAGTGCAACTGTTCGTGACAGGAAGTTGGAAACAGTTTGTTTGATTCCGACGAACACTTCGCAAGGAGAACATCCGGCGCCGCAGTTCATTCTATATTTTTTCTTTACCTCTCTTTCTAATTTCTCGGTAAATCCGTAACTACGAAAGTCATGAAACGCGTATACAAACAATTCGCGGATATTTTTTTTTGTCAGATCAGTTGACGCCAGTATCTTGCAGACATCTTTTTCTCTGTCTTATCAGATAAAAGAATTTAAAGTCATAAAATTCGTATATATCGTTGATACATACGAATAATAAATGTATGTTTCTTTGATGCTGTATTAAACTCTTTTCAAATTTAAACTTTATATTTCTAAATTATAAGACTTATAATTAACGGATATAATTAACAATATAATTTATGAGTAGTGTATTTTAAAAACTTGTTTTTACATTTATTTACATTTATTTTTAAAACATTAAAGGCAACATTTATATAAAAATGAAAAAATTAGCCTTTGCTAATTTTCTTTTACATAATATTTTATTATTATTATTATTATTATTATTATTATAAAATCGTATATCACAGAATCAGAAGGACATCTTTTTCCGTTATCCAGTTTTATATGAGTTGTAATTTCTATTTAATACTCCAACACTCGACGTTTCCTGAAAAAAGAAAGAATTATGCGTCAGCAAAAAACGTCTCGAGTTGTCTGCATTCTTGATAGGATCAATGCAATCCAAATCGGAAATAAATCGTGAGTGAATGAATAAAGAATAAAGAGATCTAACAATAGAGATAGAGTTTTATCATTAACTTTTTTATTTCTAATTTTTTATCTTGTTATCTTTTTACTGTTACCATTCGCAAAAATAAAATGATTGTCTTTACTAAAGAATATTTAACAATTTTTTCAACTGTGATTTTATCTGAATTTATAATCCATCTTAAATCTATATAAATTAGAAATTAGAAATTCAAGAAAAAGGATAAAAAAATCATATATTGAATATATAAAATCATATATTGACAGAAAAAATATATATACACAAAGAAAAAAGAACGTAAGAATAGACAGTTTTTTGTAAGTATTACGACTTTGCAATTGTAATTTCTCCTATTTCCTTGTCCTCAAATTTTTCTTCGCTTTGAACGATGTGGGACGATGCGAGAAATTCAAGATGTACGTAATTCCCTTCAGGGAATTTCCGATGAGATAGTCGAAGAGATCATGCTTACTTCGAACAGGCGACCTCTAAAGATGGAGGCCGAGAGAGATCCATAGGTTCTCGTAATAGCTCTGCATCCATCTAGTTGTCTAGCCATTACCACTTTATGTTCTACTGTATAAACTTACTTGTAGCTGCAGGCGAACTGGGTGGAAGTCATTCCTGGCTAGAAAGTGCGTGTCACTTTTTTGTATAAAGAAAAATCTGCATTATAATAGATATTTTCATTATCACGATTTTCTTCATATTTTTCGTAAAATACTTTGATACTTTTAATTTTCTGATTTCCGATGAATTTAAGAAAAAATATTTTTTAAATGTATTGGATTGTTCGGAAAGTTCGTGCCGCAAAAGATTTAAATTTAATAAATGTATACTAAAATTTAAATCTTCTGCGTTCCAATTTTCCTTCAAAATCGGCACGAACTTTTCGGACAACCGAAAATAAGATATACGAAGAGTTATTCTATTACTTACAATATTATAATCTAACTTTTATTTAATTTAAAAAATTTGATTTTTATTTTTTATTAATGTATAACTTTTGAAAATCAAAATTCTATGCAAGTTCGTGTAATGGACATTTTATTACATTAAAACCTGCTATACTTTTCTTATGCATGCTGCATGAATTTTAAATTGATATGTGTAAAGGCGATTGATATAATTTCTCTTTTAGCGAATCAAAATCTGGTCTTTTATTTATTGATTTTTTTCTGTCAATCGTTCATCGTTTAAAATTGAAATTCTATTAATTATATTAAGTTGTTACTCTTTACTCTAAAGAATGAAAGTTACTTTACTCATTCTTTGAAATAAAATCTCATTTTAAAAGAATAAAAATTGAGTCTTGAAAAAGAGTGACTTTATTATTAATTTTTAAGAGTGACATTTTAAGACAATTTCCTCTAAAAATTTTAGAATACACTCTATGAACATACATTGTTAATTTTCTCTACAATATTATGTTGGATTTTCTTCAGCGTGATTATTGGTTACGCCATTGGTTCTAATCGCGAAACGCTACGCTGCTGGGTGTCTATCGTCTTTCACTGTGTTCGCTTCGACTGGCCTTATAGACCGACTTAAACCGCACCTAAGTGTGCGTTCACATGCCTCGCAAATAGTCTGATAAATTCCACGGATTATACGCAGCCGAGAAATACGTGAAAGAAAGACCGCTGCAGGTGGCTGCAACTAGAGTTTGACGAATGTGGACCAAAAATGGCGGATAGAAAGAGATATTGCTTTCTCGTGCGAAAAGTGTTAGAATGCGATATGCAATACGTGACAATACCTGAAGAAATCAATCGAGTTGATCAATTGTACCGAATTGTGCAATTGTAATTTGTTAATTTTCTTTTTGTCTGAGATTTTGGAACCTAATCTCTTTGACACAGGTTTTACTCATCTGTTTGTAGCTGTCTCTTTTTTTTCTCCTCGTTTTCCGACAATGTATGAAGCTATCCGAAGAATATCGAGTGGAGAACCAATCAGAAGTTGTGCCCGCTTTCGCTAAACTCTGATTATAGGATCTCTAGCTGCAGCTAAACTGCAGCGACGAACACAATCATGACTGAGCAAGTTTGATTGAAGCTTTTAAACGCTTGTTGCAATCACGCACTAAACGTTTCTGTTTCCGGAAGTAACGAGGACGAGAGAATCCATGTGGGAGAATTTATGAATTGTTTTTAATCCCACGTGTTTTTTTTTTTTTTGCGGAATCCATCTTTTCGTTACCTTGAATTAGAAAAAAACATCGTAAAAAAAATACAAGCGAAATTGATGTCCGAGGAGAATAATTTAAAAAATGTACGACACTATTGATTCTATCATGTTGTTTTGTAATAGACTTGAATCTTTTTTCGTGAAATATTCTTATTTAATTAAAAAGTTAAGCAAGCTGGATGTATGTTATAAAAGAAACCGTACTTTGTATATTTCACTTGGCGAGCTTTGTTGTCACGTAGAGGTTTGTGATATATTGTGCGAATTACCATTTCGTATTTTCTTGGATTTTTATCTCTTATGCGACTGTATATTCGCCTATTTTGCATTTCTCACGTCCAACTGCGACGAGATGCGTATTTTTCTCGGGTGTGCGTCGCGTGGGCAATGCCCATGGCCGAAATCCATATTGAGAACTTCTACGGATTTCACATCGTGTTTCTTTGACGATTGCATTATAAGTCAAGTCGTAGGTATTAAAAATATAGCACAGATATTACAAATATGACGATAAAACTTTTTTTACTCGGAGCGTATGTTGCATAATTTAATTTGTTTATTGCGATATGCGAGAGAAAAAGATCTTATTAATACTGTATTTCAGATGTATCATAATAAATATACAATTGTGTAAATTTTACAAAATTTGGAAACAAGAAGAGTTTAATGCAACTTGTAACTCAACATAAAAATGTTATTTGCATAAAAAAACTGACTTTACTCCCAAGTTGTTTCACTTCTGACAAGAAATGTGAGAAATGTTAGAATATATCTGTACAGACATAGAAATGTTCATAGAAAGTTTCTATATAACATCTATGATTCGTATATAAATTTTGCTAACATGTAATTTGCGTGTCACGTATAAGCAATTAATCCTTAAAAGGTAGGCTATGAGCGCGATAGATAATTCAAGAGTGAACTGACTTGCTAACGAGCGGATACATACTGAAATACTTAGCCAACAAAGCTTAAACTTCCTGCTGCCTGATTATTAGACTGTGTATTATCTCTGCACGACGATTACTTCTCGATCAACAGTATCGTTTTTACCGTTTTCGCTCCTCTAAAGTAATTGCTCTATTTTTATTTCACATACATCTAACTTTTACATCTACTTTATGACGTATATCGGCAATTAAAAATAATTGCTGCCATTTTATTCATATCCTGTTAAATTATATTTTGCAGTGAGAAAATGTAAACTTTTTAATTTCACTAAATTAATAAATTGCACAGATAGCATAACGAAAATGTAACATTGTTGTATAATAAATCTGACATGAAAATTATTTTTGAGTAATTTTGTCATCCGTTTCTCTCTGATTATAGCGATTTAAATACCTCAGGAAAGCTTTGCAACGTAAGTCATTTTATATAAATGAAAATCGATGTTTCCAAATGTCTTGCTCGCGTTTTTGTTGTGAAAATGATTTGAATCGCAATCGAGTACCGGCGGATCTCAGACGAGTTAATAAAGCTCGATGACGCGGTTGATGGTTATGGATCACCGATCCGAAACCGTCGTCTTTTTCTTCTACAGTTAATCGAATCGATCGAATCCGAATTGCCAGTTGTTGTACGTAGCGCAGTATTCCGTGTCGTGTCATCGCAACCAGTTGTTAGCGATGACATGGCTTCTTTTTATAGACAAACGTAAACGTATGTACGCGCACGTGCGTGCGTGCATTGCTTCGGTGAGTCGGTTCCTGCCAGACACGTGTGCTTTACATACGCGAAGCGTATACAGGGTGACTCCTGAAGAGGCAGCACTTCAAGCACTTAAGATCTTTCGAGCAAGTTGGTCCATTATTAACGATAATTTCTCTCTCGAGATGTTAATAGTTTTGAGTCATGAAATTTGTAAATAAAATCCTCCGCGTAATTTTCCGAAAATGCGACTAAATAAGGAAACTTTAATCTCTCTCTTCAATTTTATAAGTGAACTTCATTATATTTTTATTTTCCTAAAAATTGTAATAAAGAAGAGAAAAAGGTGATTTTTTTAATTTAGAAACTAATTTTGTGGAGAATTTACATCAACTAAAACTATTTTTTTTTTTTGAAAATTTACATAAACTCAAATAGTTTTGTAATATTTATATATGTAATATGTAATATATATTTGCATTACGTGCAACATTCAACCGTTGCACACATAATAAGAAGTAAATTTAATTTAAATAAACATGACGGAAATGTCGAGCGATTTTGCCGATCACGATTGATTTCGAACTGATTTCTTTCTCTCTTCACAATTTACCCATGATACTCGATGGAAAGGCAATAGCATGCTAATAGCATGTAATTATATACTGCGATTCAATCGATCGAATGATCGCGGAGATAAACGAAGAACGGAATAATCTTCGTTTTTCGTGGTGTTAATCTAGAAAGGATTACGGTTCAATATTTCAATCGATCAATCAACCGAGTATTCAACAGGATTATGTAACAAAAATTGAAATATTCCATTAAATAATTTTTTATATTATTGTTCATAAAATAAAATAGTAAATAATAGAAACCAGAAATTCTGATTAAAGATTTGCTTCACTTAATTTGCAGCGAAATAAACAAGAAATTATTTTTTTATTTTTGCAAAGGATGAAGCATATATATATATTTTAAATTTATTTCATAAGAAACAAAAAAATGTATTTTACGTTGAAAAACTCGATATAAAAAGACAACAAATGTTAAAAAAATAGCTCTTAAATATCAAGGAAGCAACTTTTCCAGATGTTATTTTTCATGTATAATTTTTCTTGTTTATTTTTTCTGTATTTTTAAAATAAATGTTGCTTCTATTTTTTTTTATTTGTATATTTGTAAAAGTGAAGCCATTTTATCAAAATTTATCGAAATACGTATAAATCACATTTGTGCTTAGATTGCATCATCGTTCTCGCTCTAACTTGATATATAAAATCATTGCAATTTCTTCCATATTTCACGGTTCGAAAAACTTTAGCCGAAATCGGCACATCTTTTTGGCGCGAGTGACATCAGAAATTCCGTACATTGCTTATGAAAATTGATAGTTCAACATTTTCCGGGTCTGTTATTGTAGGTGTGTGGCAACGAACCGCTCCCATGTGGACTGTAGATAATATAGGTGCTGCAACAACATTGTTACTCAGGTAGCAATCGATAATCGATGCACTGGTATGTTAACCTGCTACTTTTTTATGAAAGCAGATCATCGGTACGTGTCATCCAATCGCAATTGCCTGATGAACATTAGTGACAAAGTCGTTCAAGTTTATCCTGTGCGGTAAAAAAATATTGTCACTGTGCAGCGAGCTTTTTTCGCGACATTCATTTTCAGATAGACGCAATAAAAGTATGTTTTAACAATTATATTTAAAACTTGGTATCAGGCTGTTTCTCGCAACCTGATGAAGTGAATTGTCATGCTCACGAAATGTTGACATTTAACGATATTTCAAGACGTGGAGTTTTTTCCATTTGATGACACAAATCAACAGAAATGTCTTTGTTGAATGTCACTGATTGAATACCAACTGATTGAATACTAAGATAGTATGGTGTTTATGTCAACTGGTATCACTAAATGGAAAATACCTATGGAGATAACTCGTAAATTATGACTTCTTGAAGAAAACACCTGGGAGCCTCAAAAGAATTATATATAAAATTATCATCTATAATCCTATATTACGAGAACTAGTTAATAAAGAACAGATATTTTGCTGACATTTGCAGACGTTCTATTTTTTATACCATTCATTATTGATTTTTTAAGATCTTTTTATTTTCCTGCTATTTTCTGTCATTTCTTTTTCTCTGCGAAAGGTCATCCTAGAATTTTTTAAATTTATTTCCGCGTCAAGCAGTAAAATTAATTAAAAACACGTTCTTTAATATTTCAATGAAAAATCGCCTGTTATAAGACAGAGAGAAACGAGCAACGAGAGAAAACTGTAGGGAATCATTTTGTGATGATAAAACTTGAATGAGCCGCAAAGTTCGCCGTTGTCGACGTTATCAATCTGGCCATGGTGAATGATTACCGCAGCAGAGCGTTTTTTACAGGAGGTCACTTTAATCTTCGTAACACGCGGCGCGGCATGACCTCATACGACGACCACTCCCATCCTCCCTAGCCCTCCAGGTTTCGCTTCTCTTCCTTCCTCTTTTTCCATTTCCGTTCGATGCCACTCGACAAATTGATTAGGCGTGCAATTTCGCGTGTCAAGCTGCCGCCCGCCTCTCAAGAAAGTTCTATGCAAGGAATTTAGAAGCTCGCAAGGAACACGTCACGACCCGTTGCACGTCCGCGTTGACTTTGACTTCTATTTTCGACACTTGTCTCTGTATAAAGAAACCCTTTTAAAGAAACTTACGACAGAAGTCACACCGATGAAATAGATGTTCGACAGAAAATTTTTAAGTAAATATCTTTTTTTACATGATTTTAATTTATTGTTATAAGTTGCGATTTGAAAGTCTTGATTAGAAAAGACAAGAATCGTGTAAAATTTCAAGTTTAAAGCTGATGCCGTGAAAATTCTAAAAGTCTTCCTGACGTTGAGAATATTAATATCATTTTTGACTTTCCTTTTCATCCAAGCGTATATTATGGGAAGCATAAAACACGCGAGATAATTAAGTCGGGCCAGGGAGATCAATGAAATCAATGTGAAATCTGAAAACAGATACATGAGATAAAGAATTATTTAAATTTTACAATGATATATACGGCACACTTTTCATGTCTGCGCAAAATAATGTGGCAACTCGATGCATTCTATGTTTATAAATACAGATAGTAGAAACTTTAACTTCGCTTAATTAATGTGACACTAGTAATTTCTTGCTCTAATGATTTGTTGTCAGAGAGAATCTCATTTTGCGGAACAACATAAATCTCTGGTAATTAAAGAGAACGAGGAAAGGAAGGATTTATATGTTAGAAGAATTATAATAGAGAATGCTTTCCATTTGACACAAGTCGATACAAACATCGTTCTTTCTCGATATTTAGAGAATAACAAAGATAAAACGACAGTAAACTTGTGGAAAGCACCTAGATGTTTTGAACTAAAGAAACTTAATACAAGCTGTAGAAATAATGAGAAATGTACGTGCACATTCAAAAATCTATTAAGAGTTCATATCGAAGATTTAATCTAGAATATATAGATGTGGGCCTTTCAACGTTAATAGTCTTTAAACTAAAGAATCTATACTATTCAGAACATAATTAAATTAGCATTTGCGATATCACGAATTTGTGAAGACTGTAATATGTGAAAATAGACTCTTATATAATAAATATTTTTTTAAATAAAAATTTGTCTATTCAAGAAGGTATTGATCTATAAAATAAGCTTTTATGCTGATTTATTTAATTGATACTTACGCTGAAATCATTTCGATAATTGATACTTTAAATAAATGTAAAATTTACGCAATAGAAATTCTTCTAGATTGAATTTTTTTTTAAAAAAGTAGCATATTCGATAAGATGCTCTGTACTTCCTTGACTTACAATCTGGGATGTGGAGAACCAGCTCGAGTGGCTCGTAAAGCGGCTTATCTTGCTGTTAGGTGAAAAGCACGTGCAAATGGAAGCGAGAATAGGGTGAAAAGACGGTTGTGATCGATAACTGATAGTCAATTATAATTTATGAATACATTTCTTAACAGAATTGGATCCATTTCGAATTAGCAAGCAGTAATAAGAGAATACGTAATAAATTTACACTTTGCAAAAAATCATATAGCAATTTGCATAAGAATCTTTAAGCTTAAAAATTTTACTTTCAAAATTCCATTAAACTTTTTTCTTGACGCTTCTATGAGGCCAAGTGATGTTGTTTCCAAGTCGTTTAGAATTTACAAAAAAGATTTTAATATTGAAATTATATGTGAAGTTGAAAAAGAATTCTTTTCGACTTTACTTAAGATTTTCTGAAAGTTAAAAATATTTTTTTTCAATCCTTAATTTAAAAAATTAAATGGCTTTTTAAATATTATTAACAAATGTGTTTATAGTGTTATTACTTATTAAAATATATTTCCTATTGAAGAAAATAAAAAACAAGAATTTAATTAAAAAATTGATTTAATTATCAAGTTCATTAGAGAATAATTTTATAATTAAGTTCTCGTTTTTTAAATGAAAAATTGTTTTATGCTGCGAAAAAAATTTGAAAAATTAAATTGAAGGAAATCGATATTTAAATATATTTTTTTCTATATTTCCTATTCTCTCTTTTTTTGTTTCAGGCCAAACAACGTGCCTCCGTAAAATGGCTCCTGTCGAAGGCATACAACAATCGAGTGCCAGAAAAACTCCGCGATCCCTATTATCGTGATCATGAGGTAAGCTTTAGTTTTTTTTACAATGCTTTATTAATGAAGTCTCTTACGTTTAAGACTTTAAAAAGTTTCACGAAATACATTTTATTAATATATTAATAAAATTTCACATATATGTGTGCTGCATAATTACAAATTGAAAGTAATTTTTGAAATAATAAATTCGCCATAGAGAATTGTATAAAGCTTATAATATATATTTACAATTTTAAATTTCGTAATAATGCATATCTACGAGAAAATGAATTTTTCTTAACAAGTAGGAAAGATATATTTTCTCACAAACAAATTTTATTATGATTTTTTTTACCTACTTTGATTTTATTTACAATCGATAGTATCCTGAAATCCTACTTTGTAGTTTGTAGTACACGTTATTATTTCGAAAGAAAAGATCTGTTTTCTCACAAATTTTATTATAGATTTTGCGCATTGATTTTTTTACAGTTGCTATTGCGATTGGCAATTCTTTCTTTCATAACACTATCAATAAATTTTTCTTTATGCTTCAAAGTATCGTGAAACACTCTACTTTATAATATACGTCATTACTTTACGGAGAAAACAGTTCTCTTTCGTCGTGAATGGCGGTGCTGGAAAATTATTAAAATATCTATGCAGCCAGAAATGCTAATAATGCTTTTGCCAGTACAATATTGCATCGCCTCCGATGAGAACGAAGGAAAGTGGTGTTACACATTACATTGTCAATAGCTTACTTTACGCTACTTTACGCTATGGGAACTCAAGAAGAAAATGTAGCCGAGACTTCCATAGTTGAAGTTCCGTGAAACTTTACGAAAACTGAACTTTATACTCCCCTCCCACGAGGATGTCTGTCATCAGTCAGTTTATACGAAATATGTTCAGGGAAAGCTGTTCGAAAGAGAACCTGATTTATACACTAAGAAAAAAATATAATAAATTTTAATAAAATATTTATTTGAATGGTGCTAATTAAATATTTACTTACGTAAATAAATATTTATTTAATCATCAAAAGAAATAGTAATTAAAAATGATAATTAAAAAATCAATTTAATGGTTCTTGTATTAAATAAATATATCTTTGTATTTAGTTCGTATTATTTAAACAAATGATTTATTAAAATTTAGTATATTTTTTTATTGTGAAATGTGCACTAGAAAAAGAGTCTGGTTGCATTAATTGGAATTCTGATTAAAAATTAACGAATTAGAATTTTCTGGTTAAATTTATTATAATTTTAGTTGATAACCAGAATTCTGACTAATTAGAATCTTCTAATTTATTCATTTTTAATCAGAAATTTTTCTCAGTGTATCAGCTGCTTTTATTTTCTATGAAGCTGTTTATTTTCTATAAATATTTAAACGGGGAATTTTTTGCTTTATTTAAATATTATACAAGAATATTTTATACTATATCTTCATATTCTTTTGTGTTTTCTCTCTTTTCTGAGTTTCTGATAAAAAAGCAAATGTATATATTTGTCCCATTTGTCACAAAAGAAAGTCTAGATATTTTTGTCCCAGAAGAAGTATCTTTTTTTTTTTGAAGTCAAAGATTGAAAAATATTTCCGTGCTTTGAAGATATGCGATCTTTATGTAAATTTCTCGAAATCATAAAAGCGCTTTCTGCATTTTTATGATTATGTAAACGTACATATTCGTGAAATGAGGAAGCTTAAATATTCTCATAAAATAAAGACGAACAAGACATTCAGGTTCACGCGAACTTACATAGCTGCAATTTATAAATATTAAACGACTTAGAAAAGAAACTGAAGATAAACTGCAATGTAACTACTTTTGCACGAAGATGAGTAACAATCGCCGACAATATTTTTACTTCTCTCTCGTTCGCTTCTTTGCGCACCGACAATATAATTATATTTATTAGACCGACAGTACGCTAGGAAT
>Ga0157362_1000820_pt1 | contig 11693 bp, 11 predicted proteins | sample AttlaeALBM3_FD_111480 | JGI IMG/M metagenome (GOLD analysis project Ga0157362, IMG submission 111480) | Fungus gardens microbial communities from leaf cutter ant in Ribeirão Preto, State of São Paulo, Brazil - Atta laevigata ALBM3 | ecosystem: Host-associated > Fungi > Mycelium > Unclassified ... | reverse complement strand
TGAAAAAGGAGAAAGAGACGATGGCTGAAAAGCGTATTCTCATTATCGCAGGTGATTTCGTCGAGGACTATGAAATCATGGTGCCGTTCCAGATGCTGCTTCTTGTCGGGCACAAAGTCGATGTCGTCTCACCGGGCAAGAAGGCCGGAGAGCAGGTCGTCACAGCCATTCATGATTTCGAGGGGCACCAGACCTATACCGAAAAGCGCGGCCATAACTTCACGTTGAACGCGGCTTATGCAGACGTGACGGCCGATGCCTATGACGCGCTGGTCATTCCGGGCGGTCGTGCGCCGGAGCAGCTTAGCACCGATGAAAGCGTGCTGGATCTGGTGCGCGCTTTCGTCGAGAGCGGCAAGCCGGTTGCCGCGGTCTGTCATGGTCCGCAGCTTCTGGCCGCGGCAGGTGTCATCAAGGGCAAGAAGATTTCGGCCTATCCGGCCTGCCGTGCGGAAGTGCTGCTCGCCGGGGCCGAGTACCAGTCCCTCCCGATGGATGGTGCTGTGACGGACGGGCAGTTCGTGACGGGGCCGGCATGGCCTGCGCATCCGGCGTGGATCGGGCAGTTCCTCAAGGTTCTGGGTACGCAGATCACACCGTAAGGGATTCATCGGCGGCGTTCACAACACTGTGGCGAAACGCGGCCTGAAATCGTAGAGAGGAAGCATGACGACTTCCTCTCCTTCTCCTGATCCGCAGTCCACCAGACGCACCGGCAGCTTCGGCCGTGCCGAAGGTTTCATGGAGCGCGCCTTCTTTGCAACGCGCTGGATCGCCGCACCGCTCTATTTCGGTCTGACGATCGGGTTGCTGCTGGTGGCGTTCAAGTTCTTCCAGCAGCTGATTGGACTGGTGTTGAAGGCGACGGGGCTGGATTTCGACGATGTCTTCGTCGGCGTTCTGGACCTGATTGATCTGGTCCTGCTGGCCAATTTGCTGCTGATCGTCATGTTTTCAGGATATGAGAACTTCGTCTCGCGGCTCGATATCCGCAGTCATGAGGATTATCCAAGCTGGATCGGGCATGTCACGTTCGGGGACATCAAGATCAAGCTCATGGCCTCGATCGTGGCGATGTCCGCGATCCATGTGTTGGCGGATTTCATCCGCGTGGATGAGACCTCGACGCGCGCTCTGGAATGGAGCGTGGGCATTCATCTCGCTTTCGTGGTTTCGGGCGTGCTGATGGCCATCATGGACCGGATCATGGAAGGCTCACCGGATACGCATCATGCCGATCCTGCGCCGCAGGTTGCAGGAAAAGCGGGCAATGATTCGGGGAACGGGCACCACTGATGATCCGAATAACTGAACTGCGCCTCCCGCTCGACCATCCGACGGAGGCGCTGCGCGACGCCGTGCTTTCGCGTCTGAACATCGCGTCCGAAAACCTGAAGAGCCTGACTGTGGCGCGTCGCGGATATGATGCCCGCAAACGCGGCCATATCGTGCTTGTCTATAACGTGGACTGCGATGTCGCAGACGAGGCTGCGGTTCTGGCCGCCCATGCGGGCGATCAGCATATCCGCCCCACACCGGACACGACCTACCATCTGCCTGAGGCGACGCTGCCCGAGGGAATGCCACGTCCCGTCGTGATCGGGGCCGGCCCCTGCGGGATCATGGCGGCGCTGACGCTGGCGCAGGCCGGTCTGAAACCCATCATCATCGAGCGTGGCAAGGATGTGAAGGCGCGGACGGTCGATACGTTCGCCTTGTGGCGCAAATCCGTCCTGACGCCTGAGAGCAACGTGCAGTTCGGCGAAGGCGGAGCCGGGACCTTCTCGGACGGGAAACTCTATTCCGGCGTATCGGACTCCCGACATCTGGGGCGGCATGTTCTGGAAGAATTCGTCCGGGCGGGGGCGCCCGAAGAAATTTTGACCATTTCCAAGCCTCATATCGGCACGTTCCGTCTGGTCACGATGGTCATGTTCATCCGCGCTGAAATCGAGCGTCTGGGCGGCGAGTACCGTTTCGAGACGCGCGTCGAAGGGTTCGAGACTGAAGGTGAGGGCACCGCGCGTCGCCTTCGGGGGCTGAACCTTTCAACAGGTGAGATCCTGCCGGCAGAGCGCGTGATCATGGCCGTGGGACATTCAGCGCGTGACACGTTCGAAATGCTGCGTGACGCGCAAGTGGAGATGGACGCCAAGCCGTTCTCCATTGGCGTACGCATCGAACACCCCCAGTCCGTGATCGATGTGGCCCGTTTCGGGGCCAGCGCCGGTCACGAGATGCTGGGGGCTGCGGATTACAAGCTCGTCCATCATGCTTCGAATGGCCGTGCGGTCTATTCGTTCTGCATGTGCCCCGGCGGCCAGGTCGTGGCGGCCACATCCGAGGAGGGGCAGGTCGTTACAAACGGGATGAGTCAGTATTCCCGGGCCGAGCGGAATGCCAATAGTGGCATCGTTGTTGAAGTGAAGCCGGAACTGGACTTTCCGGACGATGTTCTGGGCGGAATGGCCTTCCAGCGCATCTGGGAAAAAGCGGCGTTCGTCGCAGGTGGCAGCAATTATAACGCGCCTGCCCAGCGGGTTGGAGACTTTCTGGCTGGGCGTGCTTCCACCTCGCTGGGGGACGTCGTGCCATCCTACCAACCGGGTGTGACGCCGACAGACCTGACGCTCTGTCTGCCGTCCTTCGTGACGGATGCCATCCGCGAAGCTCTGCCGCAGTTCGAACGGAAGCTCCGCGGTTTTTCCATGGACGATGCGGTCATGACAGGCGTGGAAACGCGGACCTCATCCCCGATCCGCGTGCGTCGTGACCATGAAGGGCAGAGCCCCACACTGCGCGGCCTGTTCCCGGCTGGCGAGGGCGCGGGCTATGCTGGTGGGATCCTGTCCGCAGGAATTGATGGCATCCGCGCCGCGGAGTGGCTCGCGGCCTCTCTTTAAGAGGCCGTTTCGTCGCCTTCCATGTGCTCGCCGGGAAGTTCTTTCGGACGGATCAACGCGATCGCACCGGTCACCACACTCGTCGTCAGCACGAAAATCTCCGCTGACAGTGGCAGGGTCAGGGCCGTGGGGCCGAACATGGGAACGAATTTCTGCGCCATGCCCTGGCCGATGGAGCCAAGGGCGTAGCCCAGTCCCATGCCGAAACTCCGTGTGTCGGACGGGAAACGCTGTGCCAGATAATGCGGGACCAGTGCGAAGATGCCCGATGCAGCACCTCCCATAACAAAGGCGGCGATCAGCAGTGTGTTCCATCCCGGCGCACTCAGGAACGGCCAGATCGTCAGCATCACGACAATAAGTGCGCTGAGCATGACGCGGACTTCCCCAAACCGTTCGGCAAGCCATCCGCACAGGACCTTTCCGCCAAAGGATCCGGCGCAGTAGAGCGTGACGGGCCAAAAAACGGCCTGCTGGGACAGATGGTGGCTGCCGCGAAGGATGGTCGGATAATAGGTATAGATCGCGGCCTTCTGGAACTCGAGAAAACCCATGAAGGCAATGGCCTGAAAGGCCGCGCCCGTCAGCTTGAACCTGGGACGCAGTTTGGCTGGAGCACGGGGCTCGTGTCGCTGAGCCAGACGCGCTTCACGGTTTCGAAGCCAGACCGGGCTTTCCGGCACCCCGATCCGGATGAAAAGAGCCAGAAGTGTCGGGGCCAGACCGATGAAAAACAGCACCCTCCAGCCGTAATGCGGAAGAACGAGCGCCTGCACACCCGCCGCTGCGAAATAGCCGACCTCATAGCCGGACATCATGAGCGAAGACGCCATCGGGCGCGTCCAGGCCGGAACGCTTTCCATCAGAAGTGCGGCAGACGCTGTCCATTCGCCACCAAAACCGATTCCGAACATGAACTGGATTGCCATCAGCACATAAAAGTGATGTGTCAGGCCCGTCATGGCGGAAAAGACAGCGAACCACACGACACCAAGCATGAAAGCAGGCTTGCGCCCATAACGGTCAGCCAGCCATCCCCAGCCCGTATTGCCCAAGGCCCGTCCGATGGACTGGCCCATCAGCACGGCGCCCAGATCCGCAATGGTGCATCCGAGATCATGAGCGATGTCGGGCAGCGTGAACATCAGCGTGGTCTGGTCGAACGCGTCGAGAAACCAGCCAAGAAAAGACGCAAAAGTGACCTGCCAGTAGGGCAGGAGGGCCCTCAGGGAGCCTTGGGAAGAAGATGTTACGGCGGAGCGGGTGGTAGCATCCGTCATGCAGAATGGGTCCTGTTCCGGCATCGGAGATGAAGCCGTTCCGAAGGGGTGTCACAGACCCGGAAGTACGTCCGGGCGGGAAACCGTAACAGCTTTGTCCGAATTGATCGAACGAAGAGTTCACTTCTTCAGAGAATGAATAGGTCGGGAGGGTAGGAGAGGGCGATGTGTGTCAGGAGCGTGCCATAAAAACCCATCCTATTAAGGAAAAATTAGGCTCTTGAGCGGCATTGTCCCCGACATGAAGAACGGAGGTGTCCGCATTGGATGATCTAGGACAGGGAGCAACTTTGGTGCCGGTAGCCCCTCAGGACCTGCATGCCGGCCGGACAGTCATGGCAGAGGAACTGTCCGAACTGCCGAAAGGCAAGACCGGCCATGCCTTACCGATGACTGCGTCCAGCGCAGGGATGTTTGCAACGACGTTAAGGAGCCGCAGAGCACGCCAGAAAAGTGCGCTGCCCCCTCTGCGATGGTTGCCGCGTTTTGTGGTGGGACGTAGTGGAGCAGACAAGGTGATCGGGGCGCAGGTGGACATGAGCCAACTCTGGCTTTCCGTTCCGCGCCGGACCCTACGCAAGAGTCGGCGCAAGAGTCTGGGCCAGCAGCAGCGGGAATTTGACACCGATCTGCTGGGGAATGCCTGTGCACAGGCTGCGACATGGCCGGAAGGTATGCGGTTGATGGTTTCGCTGGAAGACGATCAGGCACCGGATGGAGATTTCAACAGCCGGCTGAATACCGTTCTTCAGGATAGTGGTTTTCCGGTCAGCCGGCTTGATCTAGTGTTTCAGGAAAGCGGTCTGGCGCAGGATAACAAGGAAACCTGTTACACGCTCTCAGCACTGCGCGATCAGGGATGCCAGATTTTTCTGGGCGGTTTTGGCAGCGCGCCTTCCAGTCTGAGTCTTTTGCGGGAACGCGCGATGGGAGGGTTGCTGGACGGGGTCCAGTTCGATGCGTCTATGCTCGTACCCTCCGGCTTGACCTGGCGTCAGTCCGGCGATGCTCCGCAGCTGGATGAATCCGCCACGGTTTTTTACCGCGCAGCTCTTGAGGCCGTGAAGGCACTGGGTTTGAAGGTCCGCAGTATCGGCGTGGATCTTCCGGATCTTCTGGCTTTCATACAGAAAGTCGGATGTGTCGAAGCATCTGGAACGATGCTGGCTGCACCGGAAACGACGGTACAGATCAGCGAGCGCTTTGAGGAAACGGCGGGGCGTCCGCGCCGTCGTCGTATGGCAAGAACGGCGGAAGGTCTCTGAGGAGATTTTCCGCCGTATTGGCCGGAAAGGAGCAGGACCGCCTGCAGGATGGGGGAGGATCGTTCAGTTGATCCTACACTGGTAACTGAAGAGGCGTTCCGGATTTTCCCGAAGCATTGTGGCTAGCATCGGCAGTACTTCGGTCAGTGCCGTTTCAACAGCTTTCGGTGACTGACCGGTCTGGTCACAGATATGGTTCAGCCGCTTTTCTCCCATGAGATCCTCGACCTGTTCAGGAGACAGGGGCGTTGAAGGAGGAAGCCGGATTTCGCTGATGGTAGTGGCGAACTGGCAGTCTTCCTTCATCATCTTGATGGTAACTTCCGTCAGGCCGGAACGATCCGTGCTTGCGCCGCTCAGCCAGTCACCGAAACGGGTGAACACGGATGTTGCGGCCTGGGCTTCCGTCTGGCCTTTGCCGGATACCGAGGGCTTGTTTGTGAATGTGTTCTGAACGGTCATTGTCAGGCTCCTTCATCTCAGAAGAAAATGGGCCTTTGCCGGGCTGGTGGCCCTGCGATGACAACGCCCTTCAGGGCTGAAGGCTGCGCAGCCGGGACAACACCTTTCTGTGTGATCTGTCACAGAGAATTCGGGTGTTGCCACGATCAGCCGCCTGGCCTTTTTCAGCTAAGCGCCGCGCTTTCCACGAGAACGATTTCCGCATCTTCCAGCGCGGTGATTGTGAAGCGTTCCACGTCATGAAGTGCCGCGCCGTCGCGGTGTCCGACGGTCTCGCCGTCGATTTCCACGCTGCCTCTTGCAGGAACCAGATAGGAAAACATGCTGCGATCCGTCTCGTAGGTCAGTGTCTCTCCTGCCTTGAGGGTTGCACCGAGAACCCGTCCACGGGTCCTGATGGGGAGGGCATTGTCTTCCGGGAAACCGGATGCGAGAGGAACGAACCGCCCATTGCGTTCATGTCGTGGGAAAGGGCGTGTGCCCCAGGACGGTGTGCCGCCTGTTTCATCCGGGATCAGCCAGATCTGAAACAGGGTCGTGGCCTCGTCATCCCGGTTGAATTCGGAATGAATGATACCGCTTCCGGCTGACATGACCTGCACATCGCCTGCTTCGGTACGACCCCGATTACCGAGGCTGTCTTCATGCGTGATAGCGCCGGTCCGGACATAGGTGATGATTTCCATGTCGCGATGGGGGTGCGCGCCAAAACCGTTATGCGGTGCGATGCGATCATCATTCCAGACACGCAGCCGCCCCCAGTGCATGCGGTTGCGGTCCTGATAGTCCGAGAAGGAAAAATGATAGTGGGCGTCGAGCCAGCCATGATTGGCGTGACCGAGGGTCTTGAAAGGTCTGATGTTCAGCATGGGGTCATGCTCCTGAGTGGATGTCGTGCTGTAGATAATGGGATATTGAGAGGATGAAGAAAACGGAAAGGATGGAAATGTTAAGTTTCCAAAAATGACATTACAGACCTGCCTGACCTTGGGGGCTGGGCCATTTTCTCGCGGGCTGCGGCAAGCGGGGTCTTTTGCGGCGGCCTCGCGCTCCCTGTGGCGCTACCCAGGTATTACGCTGGATCTGGATGATGGAGTTGTGAATCTGTTGGGCGGCGGGTGCGGCACGACTGAGGGCTCTGCTGGCTTATCTGGAGAGAGAGAGCTTGGCGAGATCGTGTCACAGGATTACAGTGCCGGGCAGGAGAAAACGCGATGAACTATGATGCGATGTTTCAGTCCGCCCTTGACGGTCTGCATGCGGATGGGAGCTACCGTTACTTTGCGGATCTCGAACGCCGGGCCGGAAATTTCCCCAAGGCATTCCATCATGGCCTGGGCCGTGATGTCACGGTCTGGTGCTCCAACGACTATCTCGGCATGGGGCAGCACCCTGAAGTCCTGAAAGCCATGCACAAGGCGCTGGACGAAACGGGCGCCGGCGCAGGCGGAACCCGCAATATTTCCGGCACCAACCATTATCATGTGGAACTGGAAAAAGAACTCGCTTCCCTGCATGGCAAGGAAAGCGCTCTGCTTTTCAACTCCGGCTATCTCTCGAATTGGGTGACGCTTGGCACCATCGCCGGGCGGCTGCGTAACTGCGTGGTTCTGTCCGATGAACTCAATCATGCGTCCATGATCGAAGGTATTCGTCATTCCCGCGCCGAGAAGCAGATCTTCCGTCACAATGACGTCGAGGATCTGGAGCGCCGCCTGAAGGAACTTCCGGCGGATGTTCCGAAAATTATCGCTTTCGAGTCGGTTTACTCGATGGATGGCGATATTGCCCCGATCGAGGCCTTCTGTGATCTCGCCGACAAATACGGTGCTATGACGTATCTCGACGAGGTTCATGCGGTTGGCATGTATGGTGATCACGGTGCGGGCGTGGCTGAGAAGCTTGGTCTGTCCCATCGCCTGACGGTCATCGAAGGAACGCTCGGCAAGGGCTATGGCGTCGTGGGCGGTTATATCGCCGCCTCTGCCGCGCTGTGCGATTTCGTCCGTTCCTTCGGGTCTGGCTTCATCTTTTCAACAGCTCTTCCGCCGATGATCGCGGCCGGCGCTCTCGCCAGTGTGCGTTATTTGCGCAGCAGCAGTGCGGAGCGGGAAGGCCAGCAGCGGGCCGTTGCCTATCTGCGTCAGGCTCTGGACAAGGCTGGTCTTCCTCATCTCATGAACTCGAGCCATATCGTGCCGGTAATGGTGGGTGAGGCCGAATTGTGCCGCAGCCTGTCGGATGAACTGCTGAACCGCTTTGGCAACTACATCCAGCCGATCAACTTCCCGACTGTTCCGCGCGGAACGGAGCGTCTGCGGATTACGGCGACGCCGCTGCATACGAACGAGATGATCGATGAACTGGTCGAGGCGCTTGCGACATTATGGCAGGAGCGTCAGCTCAAGACTTTCAAGTCCGTCGCAGCCTGAAGCGAACAAAAGAGAAGTTTTCGGACAAGCTTCTCTTTATCTTTCCGTAAGCCGTTAGAAAAAAGGCAGCCCTTGGAAGGGGCTGCCTTTTTTTGTGTCAGGTCATCGCGGGGATGAGGTTCAGGCTGCGACTGCAGTCTGGGCCTGGACACCATGTGCGATGATCTGGAGGCTGAGAATGCCACCGGACATTTTCAGCGTTTGGCCGAAATCCAGACGGGCATTGCCACCGGTCCAGCGTGCATGGCTGGTTTCGATGCTCCACCAGCCATCGGCATAGGGGTCCGAAAGGTGGTTGGAGAGTCGGTGCGTCTGTTCGGCGCTCCAGATCGTGACTTCGCCTACGAGAACGCCGAGTGTGCGACGGTCATCGACGAAGGGGCCGATATGGTCAGCCGGGCGTGCGGCTGGACTGATGATACGTGCAGTCTGGCAGCCTTCGGGCAGCATGAAAACAAACTGTTCACCACGGGTCCGGATCGGATACAGGACTGTTTCGTCCTGCAGAATCAGATGGATCTGGTTCGTTTCATCCTTAGACGGTGCGGCCTGCGGAGCGGTGTAACCCAGTGTCTTTGCGCGCAGGGCAAGTGCTGCGAACAGGGGTTCGACGCGGGCACGGTCCGTAATAAGCGGCAGTGCGGCATCCTTCTCCCAGCTCAGTGCATGCAGACGGGTCAGGGTGTTCCCCTGCATGAGTGCATCAGGGAGATGACCGACATCCAGGAAGCTTTCCGACAGCGCGCCATTGGCGATCAGCACCGAATGCTGTTCGGTTTCGACATGGTAGTAGTCGTATTCCGTGATGGCATGGTCATAGGCAATGCTCATACCATTGACGAGCATCATGCAGTGTTCAGGCGTGACCAGAAGATCCCGGCTCGGGACGCCGTCAGCCAGAGCACCGGCACGGACGCGCACGGGGACGCCATCCAGGTCAGCATGTCCCGTGGAACCGTTCTTCGCATGGGCACGGCCGACGCGCAGGATCGTCTGTGTGAGGGTCGTCCCGTTCTTGTAGATCGTGATCTGATCACCAGCCTCAAGGGTCTTGATGGCCCGCTCGCCCTGAGGCGTCAGGAGCATGGTGCCGGCGAGGTAGCAGACCTGCTTTGAAGCGTTGACGATCTTTGAACCGTTGACGATGCTCCAGCTTCCGTCAGCATTTTGAATGACGGTCGGTGTGCCGGCTTCATAACCTGCGGCGAACGAGATGTTCGAAAGCGTGATCGTGCTGCCTGCTGGATTGGTGCTAGTTGTTAGTGTGTAAGTGCCGTCGGCATTCTTGGTAAAAGCGGCTTTGGCAGCGGCATATGACCCTTTTGCGATCGTGATGACGGAGGTCGCATCGTAGCCCGTGATGGGCGTGGTCACCGTTTGTTTGTTATCCGTCAGGAGAAGCTGGTTGGGCTTGCCGTTCGTCGCGTCACTGCCAAAAGTGATCGCTTTGCCGGCAACAGCATTGTTGACGTAAAGGGAAGCCCCGTTCTGCAGCACTGTCGTGAGCGACGAGTCCATCTGGAACCAGTTATTCGTGCTGCCCAGTGTTGATCCGTCGAGGATCAGGGTTCCGGAGCCTGTGACGTTGTCGCTGCTGGTCAAAATGGTCGGGTTGTCGCTGATTTTCAGGGTGCCATTTACGAGCGTATTGCTGCCAAGATTTACGGTGTTAGACGTGGCGATATTCATCGTCCCGCCCTGGTTGACCGTCAGCTGGTTGGTATTGAAGACCGTGGTGCTGGCATCAGAGGATGTTGCCGTGACGTTGAGTGTCGCGTTGGTGGCGACCGTCAGCGTACCGAAGTTTGTTGAATTCGCCTGTGCAGCATTGATCGTGACCGTCGCATTATCGGACGTGCCAGCTACGACGCTGTCCCATCCGTAATCCTGCGGGACTTTGCCTTCACTCCAGTTTGCTGCGACGAACCAGTTTCCGGTTGCGCCACCCTTCCAATAGTTTGTCATTTTTTAACGCCCTGATGGGGCCGGAAGGGGCGCGCCGAAAACGACATCACTCTCAAACCTGACTCGCTATGTGTTGTTCTGCGCAGGGTGTTAACTATTAGATAACAAAACGACAAGATTACATATGTTTTAAAAATAGAAACAGCGATGACAAATTATGAAAATCATATTTTTCGATAGCCTGTAGAGCGCTCTACAACTACATCATTCTGTGTCAAAGCGTGCTGGCGTGTCTCTTTTTCGAGTAGGTCCGGGCGACGTCCTGGCAGGAAAAAATGGCGAACGGGTTGCCTGTCTCCGGTGTTCCGCTCATCATGCCGTGATGGTGTCACAGGAAAAATCGACTCCCTTCCGTAAGAATCGGAAAGTAACGAAGCTTTCCCAAAGAATGGGAATTGCGGGAGCCTCCTGTGTACTGGATGTCATGGTCAATGACCGGTCTGCTCTGGTCCGGGACAGCGCGGCTTTCATTGCGATTCTGGAAAAAATCTGGAAAGCGCGTGATGTCGATGCGAGCCTGGTCTGGTCGGAGCTCGACGAGCGGATCCGTCTGGCGGATGAGTTGCGTGCGAGTGGGATCCGTCCCTACAAGGGGGGCCGTTTCCGCTCGACGAAGCTGCCGTGACATGCCGCCCCTGCCAGACCTGTCCCATATCAATCCTGACGATCTGACCCGTCTCGACATCGTTGCCCTCATTATCATGGCGCTTTCGGCGTTATGGGGGCTGACGCGGGGTTTTGCGACCGAACTGGCCGGGCTTCTGGCCTGGGTAGGCGCGATTGTCCTGACCTATCGGTTCCACGGGATGCTCGAGCCTTATCTGGAACCCTATCTGCATCAGGCGGCACTGGCCGGAAGCGCGAGTACGGCAATTCTTTTTGTTGTCGTGCTGCTGGTCTTCACCATGCTGGGCGCGCGGGGCGGTTCGGTGGCGCGGGGCGTTTTGTCTGGTGGCGTGGACCGTATTCTGGGTGCCGTATTCGGTGTGGCGCGGGGTTATGTGGCCCTGATTGTGCTTTATCTATTGGCGGGGTCTTTTTTCGGCTCGTGGATGTCCTATGTGATGCAGGGAAGCCTCATCGGCCCTTACATTGCCGCTGGAGCCACCCATCTGACAGGTTATCTGCCTCATTTCCTGCAACCGCATCTTGCGTCTCCGTTCACAAGCGGCCATGAGGCGTCCTTGTGAAACCAGTCCGGAAAGGCCGCGCCGCATGACCCAGTCCGACAGTCTCAACCGCCCCTACGAAGAATGCGGGGTTTTTGGCGTCTGGGGTGTGCCTGATGCGTCCGCCCTGACGGCTCTGGGGCTGCATGCCCTGCAGCATCGCGGCCAGGAAGCTGCCGGTATCGTCAGTTTCGATGGCGAACGGTTCCACCAGCAC
>Ga0157362_1000818_pt1 | contig 11699 bp, 10 predicted proteins | sample AttlaeALBM3_FD_111480 | JGI IMG/M metagenome (GOLD analysis project Ga0157362, IMG submission 111480) | Fungus gardens microbial communities from leaf cutter ant in Ribeirão Preto, State of São Paulo, Brazil - Atta laevigata ALBM3 | ecosystem: Host-associated > Fungi > Mycelium > Unclassified ... | reverse complement strand
TTTTATTCTCATTTGTCCTAATTTATTTGAATTTATTCTGAATTTATTTGAATTTTGTAGAGGTTTCCAGTAAAAAGAGCAAGAATGCTGACCAATGCTTGTAAAGCATTGGCTAAGCATTGGTTAAGCAGGCATCATCCCACATCCTTCTCACATACATACTAGATAGCCTTAGAATAGTTACCTACTGTTATATGATGGAAAATAATATAATTTCTTTTATATTTTATATTATTACTAAATTTTGCTCCTGAACTTCTGTTGTCTACTCCTATAGGATCACGATGTAGACTAGTTACTTGTACTCCTTCTATTCTAGACTTAGTATAAGTACTCCATTAGTTACATCCTAGTTCTTTAGTTCATAGATTAACATCTTTAACATGTTCTATCCTCACTCCTCTCCTGAACTCCTGGCAACAATTCAGTCCTCCTGAAATATGCAACCATACATGCGACAATAGATCAAGGCATAGTGCATGAGCTGAGGCCAAGGTTATTCCCCACTTTTGTTGTCAACTCCCTTCTACTCCAGAGTAACTCTACTCCACTCCAGTGTCATGCTGTACAACAGTTTAGGCAAAATAAGTGGCATTTTGCACTGTAATAATCAGAATAACTGGCTTGAGAGAAGAGTTTGGCCTCCCAGAGATGTTCCCTGAATGCCCAGTCGTAGACTCGAGCATCTTACTTGAGTAGCAGAGTAGCAGCTGTGACTACTGCTACATATACCTTATAAATGCTTGCCCAGGCACCCCATATCAGATTTCTAACAGATTTCTCTTCTAGAAGTGCTCTCGAGAGTGGAGGCAGTCTTCAAAGACCTAGTGTTACCAGGATGACATCATACCTTAGTGGCCAGCAGCATTGATGGGGATCAAAGGAAATTGATCACGAAACAAAAGTGATAACAAATAAGAATATAAAAGATCTCGAGATGTTTCACAATTGTGTGCTAACAAGTAGACACTAGGGAGATGATCAAATATAAAAGAGAGCTTAAGGATAGGGGAAATAGAGGGGGAAACTCAAATAACCAAAAGAAATGATAATAAAGATTTTATATGAATCCACTCGAGGTAGATCTCACTGTAATAGGCTCTCTAAGACATGTATTCATCTCGTGTCGTGATACTACTGCTCTTACTGTAAGGGGATGCTCTAGAGTAGCTTAGGTAACCTGGTATGGGTGAGTATTATCTAGCTTGCTCTCAGATCCTCAGAGCCCGCTATTTATAGTTCCCTTTCCTCTTGTTCTTGTTGCCATAGTTAGTACTATGTAGCCTTATTAGGTATGGTAGTTATTAGTGTTCTGATCTGTGTTCCCTTAGCAACTGGTGCATGGACCAGGCTAGTCTAGTATATATAGCTAGTGATGTATGGTAGAATATCTTACCTCAACATTGATTAGAGCTCCTGGGCTATATATTGCTCTTGCTTAAGATGTCTCTTCCACTAACATCGAGTGTGTTCTGGGTTGCCTCCAAGTAGCCCCTTACACTTACCTAGTCTAGTAGTCTAGTTCGCTGTTGATACAGCAGAACTACCTAGAACTTCTGTGCTGTCATGTGGGCTCTTCTTCAGCTGACCATACAACTGGAAGCCGATTTCAATGACACATAGCGAGCTATTAATTCCTAGCATAAGCAAATGCCCAAGTCTATTGGGGCTTGAATTCCCATCGAGAGAGAAGGTTGGTAGGTTTTTAGAAAGTAAAGTAGAAAATTAGAAACTTAATCACTCAAAATAGCCATTAAGCTCTAGAGCAACAGAAAGGGATGAGGATGGGAGTGTGTTGCTTGAGTTCCCTTCTGCACCCTAGAGTATTTTATTATGATTACAAAGCAAAGAGACAACAAAGAAAGCGAGACAAAGAAAACCTCCAAATTCCCAAACATAGCAAGGCCACAATGATGAGATGGTGCCCCTCCCGAACACTGGGTGACCGCTCCCTACTCTTCTAGTCCTACTCCAGGAATCTTCCCTTGCATAATGGTTGGATCTCGAGCCTCTTGCCAGGCTGTAGATAGAAATGGCAATCTCAAGTTGTCTTGCTCTCGAGTGCGTTATCTTTATCTAGCCTTCCTGCTGCTTCTCTCCTTAGCTTCTCTGTTCTTCTTTCTACCACCTCTATGTCTTCTCACTCCTCCAGATTCCAATTTCCTTCTACTGCTATTGCGATGCAACTCCATAGTGGCTTGACTCTCTTGATCTTGCTATACTTAGCCATCAGTTATGATGGTTTGGATCTGATTGTAACTCTTCTATAAATAATGCCATCAGCTGCTGAGGTATGACGTTGCTTGGATCATGCTAACCCATCTAAGTTTGCTTCTGTCCTCGAGAGCACTTCTAGAAGGGAAATCTATTGGAAATCTGATACAGGGCACCTGAGCAAGTGTCTATGAGGTGTATGTAGCAGTGGTCACAGCCACTACTCTGCTACTCAAGCTAGATGCTTGAGTCCATGACTGGGCATCTAGGGGAACATCTCTGGGAGAGCTATGCTCTTCTCTTGAGCTAGTTATTCTGGTTATTAGGGTGCAAATTGTCACTTATTTTGTCTAAACATTTGTATGGCATGACACCAGTGATAAGGGTCAAAGGGAATTGATCACAATACAAAAGTGATAATAAATAAAAAAAACAAAATCTCTAAGATGTTTCACAATTGTGCACTAAACAAGTAGGCACTGGGGAGATGATCAAATAAGAAAGAGAGCTTGAAAAAGGGAGAAATGGGGAAACTCAAGTAACCAAAAGTGTTGTAGTTGTGCTATGGACCAGTAGTCACATACTGTATGGTTTACCACTACACCAAAAGAGCAACACTAGCAAGACTACTTGCTAATAAGGGTCTGGTTATTTATGTAGTTTATTTGAACAGGTATTTTGTTATATCTCCATGATAATATTTAGTAGTCACTTTTCTGTGACAGAAAGAAGTTGTAATAATATTTTTAATGAATCCACTCAAGGTTGATCTTATTGTAATAGGATCTCTAAGGCATGTGTTTGTCTCGCATTATGACACTACTGCCCTTACCTAGTGTAGTAGTCTGGCTTGCTATCGATACAGCAGATCTATCTAGAACTTCTGCACCTTTGTGTAAGCTCTGCTTCAGCTGACCATGCAACTAGAAGCCTACTCCAAAAATACATAGCGAGTTGTTAGCTTCTAGCATAAGCAAATGCCCAAATCTGTTGAGGCTTGAATTACCCTCTGAGGGAAGGTTTTGGTAGTTTTAAAAAATAAAAAAAAGAAGCTTAGAGAATAAGAGACTCAATCACTCAAATACCTGTTAAGCTCTAGAGCAACAGAAAGAGATAATGATAATGATAGGAGTATAATGTTTGATTTTCCTTCTGTGCCCTATGTTAGAGAGCCAACTCTGAGCCAGAATTAAGCCAACTGCTCTTTATCAGTGTTAGACAAAGAGAACTCATTAGAGTCCTTGCTGTATTAAGTTTGTCTACTTATATATATTCTGTAAGGGGACTTACGCTATGACTGCTTAGATCATACGGTAGGGTTCGTGTGAGCTAGCGTTCCTGATCATCTATGGAAGTCCATGGTTATATGTCCACTTCCCTCTAGTTCGGATCTCTATCATAGATACTAGATAACCATATCTGGCAGTTTAGTTATTATTGTCTGGTGCATGTGACTACTGCGACTAGTGCACAGACCAGCTAGTCTAGTATATATAGCTAGGGATGTATGGTAGAATACCTTATCTCAACAATAGTTTGAGCTCCTAGGCTACCCATGGCTCTAACTTAAGACTCTTGCTCTACTACATTGCAATGAGACTGGTGCCTCTCTGAGTGTGCCCTTACAAGCCCCAGACATAATCTAGACCCAAGATTGGGTACTTCTCTTAGGTAGTGACCAAGCTTGCCACATGCTAGAATAGCATATATCTTGGGAAGCAAGACCGATGAGCTAGCATCAGGTTGCTCAGATAAAGACTATCAATGTTGAAGCTTGAAAAATCAGAGGCTCAGAGATATCTTTGGAATGTGAGATAATTTCAATCTAGAGCAGACTTAGACTAATATGACACCAAGATGGCAGATCAAAAGTCTATCAGTGACTAGTGATCCTATTACTGCTGGACTCAGTCAAGAAACGGACATGTTGCCAGACAACAATTGTATCACTGACGCTTGGACACACTAACATGTGTTTCTAGACCATATTTGGAGTAGAAGGAAGCTGGTTTGGGGTTCGGGGAATGGTGGGCAGAAGTAAAGTATAAAGGTGAAGTAACATCATATGGTCATGTCTAGGAGATATGGAGGACAGGAAGGTGATGGCTGTCATGACTGCATGGTGGTGTCATAGAAGAGAGACGCGAGGGAGAGTAGTAGAATGGAGAGTTTTCTTTTCTATTTCTTTATAATTCAGTCTCTAACATTTGTAATATTCTAATATATTTCTCAGAGTAGAGATTGATGAGGGGAGTCTCCTTGGCCCTTGTCTTTATCTTAGAAGCTCTTGAGGTTGTAAATGCAATTCTCTTGAGTGTGTAAGGAGTGATCTTGGTGAGAGGTTAAGTTGGTGAATGTTTTCTACCATATACCCTACTCTTTCATGAGACAAGACGCAGCAGTCGCTTGGACAACCTTCTATGGAGTAGCAGGCCTGAAAAGCCTGGCTAATCATCAACTCAAATCATATCACACCCATAAGGTTTGGTGTGGGAGTGCAGATAAGGGCTTGATTGAGTGTGGTAAGGTCCATGAGTAGTTTACTGACTCTTCTACTAGTAAGCTTGTTATGGTGTGTAAAGGTGGACACCTTAGGAACACCATGCGGATAGGATCTAGATTGAGCTCCCATCATTTCTTCTATACTTAGATTCTAAATAAGCTATGTATTCACTTTTTAATTTCTTTCTAATACCCCTGCTTCCTCCTTCTCCCCACGAACCCTTTAGCATGCAATTGAGGACTGTCACTGCTACTTACCTTTGCTTGTCACAGTTAAATCCTCTTTTTCCCCTTTCACCGGGATCTTCACCAATGAGAAATAATCCTCATGAAACCTCTCTTTCTCTGTTTCGTCCCATGCTAAACCCTTTTCATTCAACTACAGCACCTGCGTCACCAGCTGCCTCTCATCTGGCCACAAGAAAGTGTTAGACAACAGTCCTATGCCTTCCATTCTCTTCTTTGTTAGACAGATCCCCGGCACAAACAAGGGTGGGTATGGAGATATTGATGGTAAGGTCTCTAGGGGATCTTCTGGAAACCATCTCACAATCCTTATGCCTGATAGCATCATTCCTGGCACTAGTTAGACCTTTACAGCTACCCTCTTATATGCTAGGCACTGTGCCACACTGTCGTATATAAAGGACGATGTGAGGACCACCTTCATAAGAGAATCATTTCCTCCTCTCATTATTCGTCCTTCTCCGTCTTTACCTCTCACTACCAACATCCTGTTCCTCAACCTGTCCCCAACCCTTTTCTTTGTTGGTACTAACACCCATCTCCTTTCATCCTCTGGATCCAAAATTTCCACTTCTATACTACCATTTGTTTGCTCGATCTTCCCTAGCTTTACACTCTTTTGCCACATGTTATGAGAGCCCCAGAGAGAAAAGAGTTTCCCATGCACTCACATATTTGACCTCTAATATCAAGTCGTACAATGGGGTCAAGATATAAATAGCATGGGAAGATTAGATAATCATATTCACGTGACAAGGTCATGTGACCATAGAATGTTTTGGAAGGTCATGTGACTGTGTAGTAATAGGGGTACAGCCACTTGTAAAGTAGTATAAGTAGGTAGTTGAATCCAACGGAGAACTCCATCGAGTTCTTCCTAAACACTCACCTAGAGTGATCCCTAAGTCGTCAAGACTCTGCGATAACACCACGGTCTTTCCAGTAACAACTGGTACGGTGCTGACTACATCATGAACACATATGCATATGTTTTTACCCCTTCCGCTTTCAATTCCAAGTACTCCATACATCCCTGTAACTCCTTCTTCTCTTCGTTCACTGTTTGCATTGTCATTCTTCTCTTTTTGTTTATCTCTAACCCCAGCTCATCATATAGGTCCTCTCAAACAATCACAATCTCCGACCCCTCATCTAACAACCCCAACTCTTGTTGTCTCTCCATAACTACCACCTCCATCTCTCATAGTGGTATTGCAAACTCTAGTGGGGTCCTAGGCATGGTGGCTAAGGTAGCTCCAACTGCTGGCATCTTGTTTTGCATATGTGTCCAGTCCACCATCTCCCATTGCAGGTTTCCACTGAGTACCAACAGGTCTTGAATTCAGATATTAGGCACTTCTACCTCTAGTATTCTTTGCAAGACATGATATGGCACCTTTGCATCTGCAATTTGTGGCTCTTGATGGTAGGCAGGCTACCATATCCCCTCTGTCTTCTCCTTCCTGCTTCTATTAGTCTGTTGTTCTTTACCTTCCCCTCTCTTATCTGCCTCTTTTTCTACTTCCTTTCTCCCCTGTACTCTCATCATCACCAGTCCTCCAGCCTCCTCCTTTTCACTCTCCAATTCTGCCATAGCCTCCTATACTAACTTTTCTTCCTCTACCTGTGTAGCTTCGACAAATGAGCTAAGCTTTGTAGGAGTTGTTGTTGTTCTAGTCAAATGAGGTGGTGTGTCCCTTTCCTTGAGCTTTGTATCTATTGCTCCTTTGAGTCCTGCAGGATGGCAAGCATCAATCAACAACCCATCTGGGTATGTGCAGTACCCATTTTGTTGTCTTAAAACCCATTGTAACTAAACATATTCTTTAGCTATTGGGCATGTCCTCAAATGACAGTCCACTCTCTTGCAGAAATGACAGGAAAAATCTCAAGGCATAGGGGCCAAAGGCTGGGAATATCTGGGGTATGTGGGTGCCCCAATAGCGCTTGTCGCTGCAACAGTAGAAGCTCTAAAACGAGAGGGTGGGAGGAGGTTTTTGGTTATCTCTGGGACCAGGACAAATAGTTGTACATAAGCTATTGTATATGCGTCATCTTTCACATTCAACTGTAGGAGCTTCCTGGTAAGTTCGTCTACCTGTTCCTGCCCCTCTTTCTTCTTTTTTCCCTCATCCTTAAACTACATCTTTTTCACTCTTATCTCTTTCTTTGTAGACTTTTTCCTCTTCTTCCTCTCTTCCTCCTTACTATCCAATTCCGACCCTGTTTCCATCCCAATCACCTCATCCTCTGACTCTTCATTACTCGACTCTCCCTTTCTCCCTTTCTTCCCCTTCCTCGATGTTCACCCCCATCCTCCTCTTGCTGACGCCTTCCTCAACATGAAATGGCCTGCTTCTATTGTCTTTTCTACTTCTGGGACCTGGTCACTCTCGAAGTTAGGGTCTCAGGCCTCTAAACAGTCATTTATTGCATATCGTAGCTCTTGAGAGAGTCCTTTCCAAAAGTATTTATCATGTTGCTTCTTGTTGATAACATCTGCTTCCACCAGGTCTGCTGCAACAATCCAGAATTTCCTGTAGTATATGTCCAAGTCCTCTTCATCTTCAATGCTCCCTTTTGCTGACTTTTTGACTAATTTGACCAGTTCGGCCACTATTGGTTTGTCTTCTAGAAGGGTCTTCGAGTAAGCCTCCATTATTTTCCTTTTCAGCACCACATAGTCATCTCCATATCCCTTTAGTCTTTTCCAGAACTTTTTCATCTCCTTGTCCATATACTTCACCACCATCTTTGTCTTCTCCTTTGTTGTCAACCCATGTCTTTTAGCCAACTCCTCAAACTCTTCCAAAAACTCCTTCAACTCCTCTGGATTCCTTGAATCAAATTCTGGGGCCTGCCTTGAACCTGGGGCTGGCATGCCCAATACTCCTGTAGCCATAGACGTTGACATAATTAAATTTTCAGAAGGATTTAACAATTCTCTTCATGTGTGTTCCCTTAGACTTTCTTCTTCTACTTGAGATCCCTTAGGCTTATTGCTTTCCTTAGCTGCTTTCTTAGGTCTTGTAACTTCTGTGGGTCTTTCCTTTAGGTATGTTCTTTTTCTTGTCCTTAATGTACTGGCACTAAGACTATCTTCTGACTGATTTTTGTTAGATGTTTTGATAACAGATTTAGAGGATAGACAACTATCCCCTTGCAGTGAGCTCCAATTTGTGGGAAAGTAGATGAGTTCAGAGAAGAAAGTAGTCTTTGAGTTGAGTAGTTGAGGGTAAAAGAGATATATTTATTTTTGTGTCACGTCACATTCTTGTGTACTCTAACTTATGTAATAGCTAGAGTGTTTTCTAATAATTAAATAATTAAATGATAGAAAAAGTGAAAATAGTAAGAGAATAAAGGAATATAATCAACTAAGGAAATAAAATGAAAAAAGGAAGAATATTAGCATTCTGCAGGTAGCCCAAAGGCTACCCCCACAAGAGTGTCACAAAAAGTGACTACTAAATAGTATCATGGAGGTATAACAAAATACCTGTTCAAATGAACTACATAAATAACTGGACCCTTGTTAGCAAGTAGCCTTGCTAATGTCACCCTTTTGGTGTAGTAGTAAACCATACAGTATGTAACTACTGGTCCATAGCACAACTGTGACACAGAGTAACTCTGCTCCACTCTGGGTCACTCCATTCCCACTCTACATGTTCTTGACAGCTAGGAAGGGCATTCTTGACAACCTTGCAAAGAGAGTGGTCATCCCACCTAATACAGTTCTTATAAGGGGCTACTCGGAGGCAACCCAGGACACGCTCAATGTTAGTGGAAGAGGCATCTTAAGTAAGAGCAATATATAGCCCAGGAGCTCTAATCAATGTTGAGGTAAGGTATTCTACCATACATCACTAGCTATATATACTAGACTAGCCTGGTCTGTGTGCCAGTTACTATGGCCACACAGATCAGGACACTAATAACTACCATACCTAATAAGGTTACGTAGTACTGATGGGGCAGATCTGAACTAGAGGGATAGGGAACTATGGACCACAGACTCTGAGGATCCAAGGACAAGCTAGATGATACTTATCCTACCAGGTTATCTAAGCAATTCTAGTGCTGTCCCCTTACAGTTCTGGTACTTTGCAAACTGGATAAAATAGTTCATTGTCTTGTCTTCAATTAGGAATGGGATAGCAATGATGGCATCTTTGTTGTCATCCTCAGGAGAGTAGGAGCCAAACAAGTTAGACAGTTTCTGCACAAATGCTAGCCATTCTTCTAAGAAGTCAAAGGACTGGGAAGAGTCAGCCTTGCTGATGAAAGGTTTGAAATAGTCCAATGCTATCCCCTGGAGGTAAGATATTGCAAAGAAAATTTTTTCTGAGTCTTCCCTAAACTTTCCTTCATAGGCACAGAAGTATATCTGACACTAGAAGATAAATGCTCTAAGCTCATTAGGGTTACTTCTATTAAAGGGGTCAGGTTCTTTGATCCCCCTGTTCCTTTTTTTTGGTGGGTTATTGGCCTGGTTAGTGAGTGCTAATAACAAGGTGTGCAGGTCAAGGTTAGCAGTATTAGGGGAGGGGTTATAAGTAGAGTTAGACATTAAGTTGGGTAAAGCTGGGGGAATTTCCAGTGTGATTTTGTTAATTTCTCTTTCTTCTGGCAATTCTGGTTCTTGGGAGACTAGACACATGTTATGTTCTTGAGTAGCAGTGAGAGGTCATTCAACAGGTGTCAGGGTGAGTTCTCTAAGGGAGGAGGGCTGAGTACCATCATGTTGAAGGCGCTGTTCTAAGTGTGAGTTAGGGTGTGAAGAATTGGACATGGTTTGGTTGTAATCTCAAAAGGAGTACAGAGGTAGTTTCGTTTCGTTCTACTGTTGGGATCTAGTAGTTCGATACAGGGTTCTTGTAAGGGGATCACTCATAGGCAACCTCTAATCACACTAAGCATGAGTGGCAAAGGCGAACTTAAGAAGGAACTATAGATAGCCCTGGAGTTCCAATCAATGTTGAGGTAAGGTATTCTACTATATATCACTAGCTATATATACTAGACTAGCTTGGTCCATGTGCCGGTCGCTACAGGAACATAGATCAAGACACTAATAACTACCATACCTAATAAGGCTACATAGTACTAACTATGGCAACAAGAACAAGAGGGAAGGGAACTATAAATAGCAGGCTCCGAGGATCTGAGGGCAAGCTAGATAATACTCACCCATACCAGGTTACTTAAGCTATCCAAGAGTGTCCCCTTATAGTTCTCTTGTAGGCTTGGTCTCAATTTTGATTGTGCCTCCCTGTACTCTGCCCAGTAGGAAACAAAAGGTTTATTGGACAGTGGAGATAAGTTCTCTAGAGAAAAGGAGAGAGACTAGTATTACCTGAAAATCCTAGTTGAGAACAAAACTAAGTTATTTAATTAATAGTAAGTCTTTTATAGTTCCTAAGGAATTTCCTGAACAGAGGAGCTATGATAAGTGCATATGAGAGGAGTAGTTGGGATGCACATTGAGTTTCCTGATAATATAAGCACATGCATGGGGACCCAAGAATAGTCCAGTGTACACATATCATGATCAATATTGCACATGCATCACCATGCGTCTGAGGTGTCACAGGGGCATGACAGTTGAAGACCTCATAAAACTTGAGTGTTATCAACAACTGGGTAGGATATTTACCTTTGAGATGAGCATTTGAAAGGATTATATACTTGTCACATTAGGACCCTATGATGTAGTTTGCCATCTAGGATATATGTCAAAAAATGAAATAAGAAAATAATACCTATAGGAAATAATGCCCTAAGCAAAGCAACTCAACAAAAAAATAACTCAGACAGGAATTGAACCTGTAACCTAAGGTAACTAGTCCATATGCTCTACCACTAAGCTACCAGACCAATGTTGGTCCATGACATGCTCCAGAGTAAGTTCCAACCCTTTGCACCCAAGGAAGTTAGCAGTTTGACAAGGTATTCAAAGCACTTGTTACTCGTCAATATACTAGAATTCTTCTTGTGATCAGTGGAAAACAAAAATGGTGATCTACTATGTACATGAGAAGAAATATGGGAGTAATGGTGCTGACACATAGTTCAACTTTTCACACACACACTCTTACTCGGAAACTCTATAAAATTCAAATAAATTCAGAAGAAATTCAAATAAATTAGAAGAAAATTGGAATATGCAGTGAGAAAAGCAAGCTAACTGTAGTTTTACTGTTGTAGGAAGGGAGCAGAGCAACCTGACTTACAACTGTGCAAACTACCAGTGTAGGAAGGGAGCAGAGCAACCTAGCACACAACATTGCTCACTGTCATGCAGACTGTTGTTGGAAGGGAGAAAAGCAACCTGATAGACAACACTACCCACTGCTGCACAGACCATTGTTGGAAGGGAGCAAAGCAACCTGATAGAACAATACTATTTGCTGCTTCACAGACTGTTGTAGGAAGAGAGCATAGTAGACTGACCTCAATACAAACTTAATTTGCTCACTGCCTGTGGTCTCACTGTTGTAGGAAGGGAGCAGAGCGACCTGACATACAATATTGCTCACTATGATGTGGACTGTTGTTGGAAGGGAGCAAAGCAACCTGATGGACAACACTATCTGCTGCTGCACAGACCATTGTTGGAAGGGAGCAAAGCAACCTGATAAACAACACTACCTGCTGCTGCACAGACTGTTGTAGGAAGGGAGTGTAGTGGACTGACCTCAACACAAAATTAATAACACAGAATTAGTAGAGGG
>Ga0157362_1000817_pt1 | contig 11700 bp, 4 predicted proteins | sample AttlaeALBM3_FD_111480 | JGI IMG/M metagenome (GOLD analysis project Ga0157362, IMG submission 111480) | Fungus gardens microbial communities from leaf cutter ant in Ribeirão Preto, State of São Paulo, Brazil - Atta laevigata ALBM3 | ecosystem: Host-associated > Fungi > Mycelium > Unclassified ... | reverse complement strand
TTTTTTTTTTTATTTAATTTTTCTAATTTATTTTTTTTTTTTTTTTTTTTTTTTACATAATTGGATGTTCGAGCAATATTTTATGATAAAAAAATTTTATATCTTGTATGTTAATAAAATATTAATAAATTGACATTCAACAATCAAGATTTCTCTATTTATTTAAAATGGTGAAAATATTTATAATGTAAGATATCACGGTATCAAATATTTTATAGAAACAATCACATACTCTCTCGGCGTCACAGGAAAGATATGGTAAGGCACGGGAAGTTAGCGAGAAAGTCTAGAACGGGGCAGAGAGAGAGAGAGATAGAGAGAGAGGGAGGGAGGGAGAGGGAGAGGGAGAGGGAGAGGGAGGGAGGAAAAGAAAAGAGAGGTGGTTTATCCGGAAGCGAGCGGTGCTCGTAAGAGCACGTACGTTTCGTTTTACGCTCCAAACCGCGCGACGTTTACCGCGATATGAAAGATGAAACAAAACGATAAGACAGCATTGGGTCTGTTCGTCGCGTATCGAAGATAAAATTTATCGTCGACGACATTTATTAATTTACTGAAAGTTAGAAATATTTCGGACATCGAAAGGTACATTATCAATATGTACAAAACTAATTGATTTATCAAAAACTTGATATTTTTATTACTATTAAAAAATTTGCTGAGTATTTCAATTTTATTAAATTTATTAATATAATTAAAATTACTATTATATTCGAAGGTATTTTTAATTGTGCACATGATAACGCGAAAGTGCACACGGGTATGGGTAATAAGATTTGCATTGTCGCATCTATTGTCATATAAGATGCTCCGTCTGAATTTTCGGCAGGAATATATCTGCGCCGATTGCATGTTCAAGACAATTTCGTCACGCAAGAATGAAGAAATAATTACCTTATTGCGTAATTAGTCGATCGATATCACTAGGAAAGCCAATTTAATCGTGTATAATATGACAGGAAACAACTGTAGCAGTAGTTGATAATGAAGATATTAAATTAGATTCTTAAAAATCAATTTTTAAGAATTATTAGCAAATGCATGTTTCTTTTTTTCACTACTAAAATTTACTAGTGTCTAAATAATATTTTCAACTGCAATCCAAAATACATGTTTTAATTTTATTCGTTTTGTAATTTATTATCGAATATATTTACATGGACAGTTTATATCTCATAAGCTTAACGCAATTGACATAAAGAGAAATACTTATCTTGCACATTATATATACATTTATTTTCCAATAATGATATTTGTGGATGATAAAAGCAAATTGTTACATCCTTGTTATCTGCTTCAAGTACATATCGAGAAACATTGTAAGAACCTGTTGTCAATAATTTGTGCGTGGGCAACCAATGCCGTTAGGATCTCTCTGTTTCCTGTGGTTGCGCGATCACGTCGTAGCTCGATGCTGGTGCGAGAGCGTTGAATCGCGATTTCCACGGCGAAACACATCGATGATGGAAAAAAAGTGGCCGCTCGCTGTGTGTAACAAACTTCTACTCTCTTGTGAAGAGACGCGCGGTCTTACATTCCTCTTGGAACCCGTGGTTGGCGGAGTCGTTAAATCGGCCCGGGAAATGGCCGCCGATTATAAAAGAATATAAATCATCGCGGGCTACGGCAGCGGTAGTTGCCGATTTCTAAATAACCGTTAAATTGCAATCGTCGCCCGGGCGTTGTTTGCTTGGTGAGAATCAGCCGCAAAAATTTACGTAAATATCTCGCGATCCCATCAGCTGTATAACCGACCATGAGATGGCTATTTCGTCGTCGAAGTACTTTTAAAGTGACTCAAGTTTTTTATTGCCCAACTCGCGATCGGATTGCGGCCATTTGCGGACATTCGTCATCGCTCGCGTCATCGCATCGTGTATGTCGTGTATGTCGACGCGGGAAAGCCGTTTATATTTTATATATCTTCGTTTTTTGCTGCTGCGATGCATTACGTTGAAGAGACAAATAAATGTAATAATATAATTCGATATTTTTTTTTTTGTAAATTCTAAAGCTTGTTACAGATTTTAAATGATTTTAAGTTGGCCGTTGTTTAAGACAATAAATTGACTGATCTTTATGTGAAAATAAAAATTTATTTTCTAACAATTTTTTTATTATGTATTTTAAAAATCAATTTGTAAATCATAGTTTATTTCAAAAATAACTTTTCTCTATGATTAATAGTTATAGATTTAGAATTTTTAATGTCATCAGGATCAGCTATTTAACGTTAGGAGGTAGTTCAATTTTTTTAACGTGCCATCGACAGGTTTTACATTAATCGCGTTACTCATCTGTGGCAGTACACGTGCGCATAATTTACGTGATATACCCTTTATCGTCTCATGTATAATTCATACGAACAAGTGACGAAGAGCAACAGCAATTTTTTTTTTATCGGTTATTTAGATTATTTTTAATGTAATCGATCATCATTGCGTAGAAGCATTTCAATGTTAATATACTCACACGTTGACTGATCCAAGATCGAATTCTCGCGCATATGTAATATCTCTCTCGCCGAAATCGCCTGTCCGCGAATCTGTGCGATGAATGGGGGAGGGGAGGGTCTCCGCGCGCGGATTTACCGGCACAAATGATCGGTCGTTCTCGCTTCGCGAGGTGCGCTTCGCGAAATTTGATCGTCGCGATATCGCGCCGAAACGCGCGACGATAACGGCGCGAAAGACCACGAGAGAGTACCACGTCCTCGCGGTCGGTTCCCGCATACAATATCGCGTGCTGTAAATCAGTCGAAACAACGAATGCGCCCGTCGGTAAACGCACGCATCCAGCCCGACGTAATTTATCTCTGTACGAAAACGATAATTAGTCTCGTCGCGGTGCGACGCGACGCGACGCCGCGTATCCGTTGCTTTTACGTGTACGCTTTTTTTTTTTTTTGTATTACGAAACTCGACCGCGCGTTGATTTTGTTTGGGGCAGTGAACACCGGATGGATCGATACGTCGCCTCTCTCGGGATGTCTGTTTGCAAGTAATTTGTGTGTGACGATTCACAAGAAGAAATAAGGTCTATGCCATGAGAGATTTTGATTGCGATTATCGAGTGTTAACTAAGAGCGATGAATAGTGTCATCGTACGATTTAAGAATGTCCAAATGAAACAGTCGATTACTTACAGTCTCTCAGTCATGGAAGTAGCTAAAATTTTGTTTAGGGAGGACAAGAGTTTGTTTAGGGAAACAAGAGTTGTGAGTTTTGAACTTAAGGAAGGGGGGGAGGGAGGGAGAGAATCATACATATTTAATTTATTAATTTACTTTATCTTTTCGTTAACATTGTAAACTGATTCTTCGAACTGGAGAAACTTAAAATTTATGATATTAGCCGTATGAGATTCTTAAAAGAATCTTTTTATAACTCTCACCTCTCCGATTCTTTCCTTTTCCCCAAAATTATTTCTTGTGAATATTCATTAAGCATAGTCCATGTAAACGGTTTTAATTATTTTTGTTTCTGAAGATTTAGAAAATGAGGCACAGCCCTATTATTTCTCTCTCTTTTTAACTGTCTATGATTTTAGTCATCAAATATTATAATAAAAACGTACTGCATAATCAGTAGTAAGACTATATAAGGAGAAAAATAAAGCAATAACGATAAAATATCAAACTGATAATTATCATTGAGAAGCCAAAGGAAGTAGAATATGTATTACACAAAAATACACATAGATTACATATATTTGTGCTATCGCAGGCAAATAGTCAATTTTTTCACTAAATATCTCAAACAATTCGATAATTTTCGTTGAATTTTGTCTTTCGCTGTCAATATTTAATTAATGTCGAATTAATATCAAAATTTCTGAAAAATATGTACTCGACATAAAAAATAATGCGATTATTATCGAGACATTTCTCGAATGATTAACGACGATGAGTGACATGAGACGCGAATGCATTGCTAAAGGCTATAAATAACAATAAATAACAATAAATAGTTCGGGTTAGACGAGAAAACGCGATAAATAGTCGCGGGCGTTTAATTTAATTTCGTGTGACGAACGAACCGACGGACGAGACGACCTTTCGTTCCGATAAAACTGCGTGCTCGTTTCTGCTGTCGCGAATGTCGCAACGGCGACACAGCTGCGCCTTCGTCGGATGCACGATGCCGATATATCGTGCTCACTTGCTCGTTCGCTCGTTACGACCAGCTTGTAATTTTTGATCCGTCGGTTGTTGCGAGCGGACAAGGTGATGTAATCGGTGCGCACCGCGGCGCAATGGCAGTAGCGGCCGTTCGTTTCGATATTAGAAGCGGATACTGCGATGTTAGAGAAAAAAAAAGAGAGAGCCGTTTGATATTGTAAAAGTGTGCGATATTTCCTGCTTTTCTTATGTTAGCCAGAAGAAAGAAACAGTGAGAGAGAAAGAGAGAGATGAGACCTTTCCGGTCTGGAAATCATCTCTCTCTCTCTCTCTCTCTCTCTCTCTCTCTCTCTCTCTTCGAGCAGTTCAAGCAGTTTTTAAATAGTTCAAACGTTACTTCGAATGCGCGACCACGGTTCGTATTCTAACGCATTGATAATATACGATGTATTTCTAAGTCGCACAGTTGCATATATACCTACATCTTAAAAGCGTATTAAGCAGAAGAAGATGATAAGAGTGAAAGATGAAAGGAGGAGAAAGAGGAGTATTTTCTTTACTTTTAAAAGACCGCTGCGTGATAAAAATAACTATTCTCAGATATTTATTTTCAAGTTGTGTAATTATAGAACTTACGTACTTATACATACTTCATTCTTTCAAAGACATTTATTTTTACTGTCTATTACTCTCAAATAACCTCAAATAATTCCGATATTTTATAATTACGTGACGTATGCAAACTAATATCTCTTTACAATTTTTACATATTACTGTACAAATAGCTCTTATCGGTTGCTTTAGCATAACAATATAAATCAACTGTTATAAACGCTATCATTTTTCAAGTGATATTCGGTATTAATGCGATGTGTATAATGTATAATGCGCATACGATTTAAGCGAAAATTAACCACCACTTTTTCTGCTAATTCACCAGCCGCGCTTATTTCGAAAAATTCTCGCAAAAATACGTTGCGGTGCGTAATTACTCGGGCAAAGCAAAATCCGGCCGTAATTGCACGCCTGGATTCGAGGACGCCTCGGCCGGCGAGTTCACACTCGCTGTTCGTCGTAGTCCGCAGATTCGTAACTTTCGGACCACCCCGGCTCGAATTCCGCGACTCGTTTTCTCCCTCCTCCCTCTCTACTTCACTCTGGCGGCGGGGACACTTATCGCGTTCGTGTCGGTATGACCTAAGTTAGGTATGCGTAGCGTGCTGACGAGAGAGAAAGAGTGCACCGTTCCTCCTCTTTCTCCTTCTCCATCTTCTCACCCTCTTCCCCCCCCTCCCCGTCCGCTCTTCCTTTTGCCATCCAACTCTTCTCTCTACGTCGCGTGTGTGCTCGTCGTTGCCGCCGCTTCTGCTCCCGCTGTGACTTTATACTCGACCGTGCGCATACATGTGTGTACACACACACACACACACACGCACAGAGAGAGAGAGAGAGAGAGAGAGAGAGAGAGAGAGACGTGTGAACGCACGGTGCACGACCGCATTCGGACCGAACGTGTGCGACTCGACTGATGGAGTCGCAGTGTGCACGCGTGTGCGTGAGCATGAGCGCACGTACTAATGGACGCGCACGGATGCGCGATAGTAAACGCACACGCTCCGCAAGAGATAACCGTGAAGTAAACGTGCGCGGGCACGTGTGTATGTGAATATAACCCGAGGATACGGTTACGTACGCACCGAACGACTGGCGGAGGTACAGAGACGCGATTTCGATCGGAAATTGTTGATTCGAGAAATTAACGTTCTTGCGATTTTTCTCCATTTACACATGATAGCGTAATACCTTTACCCAGAGCGTTGCAGTTGGTAGATATAACACGAATATGGATTTAACGCTGTGCTAAAAGACGTGATTATGTCACATTGAAACGCCAATAATGGGTATTATCTTTATGAGTGATATTAGTTCGGCTTTAATATAATGAAATACATATACAATGAGGGTGAAAATTGAAACGTGAAACTGAAACTCATTATTCATTGTTTTTTATTAATACGTCTGACAATATATCCTATTTCTCTCGTGCAAAAATATTTTAAGTAGTATTTAACTACTTTATTAAAGAGGTTTTTCCAAATGTTACTGTATCCATGTTTTTTTATTGAGAAATAATTTTATTAAAAGATACATAATTATATGTTTGACAACATTTGTTTATACATACACAAAATTATATTTTATCGTTGCAGTTATTATTTATATGTGTCGACACAATTTTTAGATATACATTGCAACAATAAATTTGGAGATATTAAAAAGTAGTATCGAGTAGTTAAAATTTTTTATACATTAAAATAGATATTAAAATAGATATTTCATATACATGAAGTAAGACTGTATGCACTATCAAATTACGTTATTCATTATTTATTTTATATAATTGTTTAAGTAAGCCAATATGACATTATTATTCGCGATATCTAAATCTACATTTACACATATTATATGACAAAGTCACGCACATGTATACTTGGACTTACTCATTGGCTGATACATCATTAACTTGTGTGTTAATTGTATGATAGTGTGGCGAACATAGTATTTTATTTAAATAAAGAGATATCATTTTATCAAGTCAGAATGATTTAAATATTAGAAAGTACACGTTGAACACTTGCGATACTTAGTTATTTGATTGTCGCAAATATTTACGAGTCAATTAGTGTAATAGTAAAAGCATCGTTCGCGCATTCCTCGAGAAACATTATGTTGGTTCGCTCTCTGTACTTTTCTAAATTATACCAGGAAGATATCTTTCATTTCCACGCATCGTTGCGTACATGTGCGATCGACTTTCACATCTCGACCGTTGATCGTAAGATCTCGATTTTCAAGAGGCACATCTAGAAACGATAAAGAAGAGTAGCCTCCAAGGGAAAAGTGGCGAGACAAAATCGACCTTGGGCAAGGTGATCGAAGATTGATGGAACCTCTTTGATGATATAGCTCGCACGAGACAGAAATTAATGGAAATTCGTGAACTGTCGTTCCTTCCCCTTCGAATAAGTATTATAAGTGAATGTATTTTTCGTTCAATTACCAAGAATGATTTTCGAGTCAACGAACAATAAGTGAGACAATATCCAATATTAGTGCAATATTAAAACGGAGACGATTGATTCTTTAATAACGCATTCAGCTCGCAAAAAAAGAAAAAGAGAGAGGGAGAGAGACAGCACAGAAGATTAATATTCAAATCGAAATGGGGAGATGTGATAAAATTCGTATTTCTTGAAATTTTATTTGTAGTAAAAAGAATTTTTACAACTTTATTTTAATTTAATTTTATTATTTATGGTACTAATATTTATTCGTTAGGGGCCTTGTTACACATAGTTAATTAAATATAAAACAAATGTAATTGTCTGGAGACCGTAATGCGACTGTCTCTTCATGAACATTTGCGTTATGTAACCTTTTTAAAGAGTCGCTGTATCGTGCCCACTCGATGCTTCGCACCATGCATCCCAAGCCCCTAACAACGTTACGAGGATCATGCATTGTCATCGTCACACAAGCGTAATGCATTCGACCGTGTCTCGTTTCTTGCGGCACCGTTCGTAATGCGCGGCTAGCAACACGTCTGTCGCGAGCGAGCTCAGTTCTTGCCCAAAGCCTGGATACGTATTGTCGACTCCGTTGTCACTTATCTCGCGTCGGTTTACAATTCACATCATCGCGAGAAACATGTCCGGCGGAGATATCGGCGCGGTAAATCTCGATTGTATATCCGTGCGTTATCAACCAGCATAATAATTTAACCAGGACTGTTTCGGCATCTCAAGGTAATTGGATGAGACACAATTACGATTAAATACTGTAATGTAAAATACGTTTAAGAAAAAGTTAAAGAAATTTTGTAGAATTATTAAAAAAATGAAAGGTTGGAAACATTTAGGATGATCACATTTCAAAAATGTTTCAAAAATTTGCAAAAATTATCTTTCAAATGACATTTGATATACAGTGAGTGCAAAAAGTATTCGTACAGAGAAAATATTTTTTTAAAAAACTTTATTTTTAAAAAGTAAGTATTATTCACTGAGAAATGAGTCATCGAATTGATATCGAATCGACATTTATACGATGATTTCGATGATTTCGATAAAAATCTGATGTCGATTCGACGTTTAATTGACGATCATTTCTTGTTGGGTAATTAATAATTTATTCATAAAAAATAAAATACAATGTTTCTTAAAATTATATTTACTAAAAAGATGTGTATTAATTATAAAACATATCATCTAAAAAATAAGCAAAAATTAAAAATTATATTGTTTGGATGCTCAAAAAGTATTCATATAATCGAGAAATTTAGCTTCTAAAATCAGGAATACATGCGATGCTCATTTCCTTATATTAGAACAGAATGTACTCATTGTATATAAAATTGTTAATTAATGTTTATTTTCTACTAAGACTTTTTTTTTTAATTTCCTTGTACAAATACTTTTTGCTCTCACTGTATATCTATGTGGTTCTAAAAAAGTCATATTTTTGTTCGTTTAAATTAAACTTTTGAAATATCGTTTTTATTATTAATAAAAAATTTTTTATTATTTTTTTTTAGAACTTTAGATATATGTTTAAGATTCTAAAAAATCATATTTTTGCTGGATTAAAATAAATTTTAGTCTAACTAGTATCATTTTTCTTATTAATCAAAAAGTATTCGAATATAGAAGTATTCGAATAAAAAATGACAATTAACTGAAAGTAATTATTTATATGATAGTAGCTGAAAATTACTAATTTCCGTCTCTGATATAATTTTTCATAAAATATATACTTCTTTATAGTGACCTTGGTAAACACGATTCTATATGACAGACATCGAAAATAATCGGAGAGTTTATTTAAACGTATGTCATTCATTGGAAAAGTATCAAGCTTGTCAACCGAGTTTCGCGCGAGAGTAACACGAAGTTACTGCTGATGTTAAAAAGTGGATAAAAATTTATTGCCGCGCTATCACGATAAATTTGATTATAGCGATAAAACTAGAAACGTCTCGTTGCTATGATAGTGTCGTTAATAAATGAGTTGGAAGGCGGAGGTCTGTAACCGGGAGTAACCGAGCGAACCTCCTTATATCTCTCAACTGCTACGCTTCTCGTATTACGGAATCATAAAAAAAACAAGAACGTACGGAAATATTTCGGTGCGCGTGGGGTTAAAGAGTCACGAAGTGAACGACCACTCTCGTAAACCCGCAAGCCAGTATGATTATCGAAGAATTTCCACGTGTGTACGTGTGTACGCGCTCGCACTCGCGCACTCTTGCGCGGGTGTGTGCATTCCGAACCGCATCGACGATAAATCCTCCTTCTCGATGCACCTCGGGAAAAGGGTTGCATCGAGAACCCTCTCCGGCTTCCTGGTGCTAATTTAATACTTTGTTGCCGAGCGCGGCACGAAATACGAGGTATTCCCTCCAAGTTTACCACGTATCTGCTCTTACCTGCGCGGGTTAACCCGAACGTCCAGGGTTAATTATACCGCCGCGGGAGCAGGGTGGGCGGTGAGAGAGAGAGAAAGGAACGAGTAGGTGAGAGGCGGAGGGGGGGAGGGAAGGAGAAGGAGGGAAGAAGAAGGAAGAGAGAAGGTGGAGAAGGGTAGATATTTCATCCCGCGTGCAGGAACCTTCGTTCCACGGGCCGCACCCATGGGAGCATATCGGTGGTTCTCGGAGCGAGTTCGACTTGGTGTGAACGTTGCTTTAAACTCCTCGCTTTGGCGAAGGGCGACGTGATTCACGATCGCTGGCGATGATTCACGGTCCCGCGACGTTTCCTCGTTCGACGTGCAGAAACGCGACGCGGGAGAAAATATCGTCGCGCCCGTATCGATTTCCTCCAAAATCTCGCTGAGTAATAACTCCTCGACGGTATTCTTTGTCCGATATTTCTTGTCGTCGACGGTGTATTCCGTGAATGTTCTTTAGATCTAGCTTTTTATTTTTGCACGTGTTATGGCTTTTATATTATACTTATTTTAATGAAAACGAAATTTAATTAATTATGATAAATTAATTACTTACATTAATAAAATAATTACTGGCTTCAATTACTTGTTATAATTCTATTTATAATTCTATTTACAACAATTTTTATTTATCGTTTAATCGTTTCGTTACATGAAAAGAATTGAAAAATGCCGCTTCTGTAGTTTGTGTGTGTAAAATTATTTTCCCTTCGAAAATGCGACGAGATCGTTTAAGGACTTTAAGGTTTAGCGGTTACAAAAGAGAGCTAAAGTGGTCTGCTTGAGTTTCAAATGAGTACTCTCACCTCATTTGCCATCCATGGTTTGTCTTTTTTTTTTTAACTTTCTATATTTCACGATTTTCCGCCTTCCATTTTTAGCGGCACCAAAAAATTCTTTGTGAAATGCCACATATAAAAGGTTCGTCGCAATATATAGATATACGCGTGTATACGCCGCTATACGATCCTTTTAGAATTATATAGAAGTTCCTGGCTTACAAAATCTTTTCAGCTACGTAATTAACAACAAATAACTGTATTTTTGTAATAATTTTCTTTTTTCAAATAATTTTTCGCAATAATTAAGTAACACAATAATTAAGTAACGTTGATTTTGCCAATATATCTGCCTGTCTAATATAATCTATTATCTAATTACAAAACTATGAATTTCTCAAGTGTGTGAATATATATTCTTAACCCTTATCTTATTAAGGAGGGTTACTAGTTATCGAGCGATTCTCTCGTTCGTGCAAGTTTCTTTGCGTCTTTCGATAATTATAAATTATACTACATTTTATTATTTTTCAAAATGAAGTATCAATATTTATTCTAGAAAGTTGAAGATATGTTGGTGAATTTTCAGAGGTTTTTTTAATTATTCTGAAAAAAAAAAAACGGACGGATTCTAGTGCCTCCGTTAGCATGGATGAGGCATCAAATTGTACCTAGTAGGATAAGAGTTAATTATGCACAAGCACCGCGAACGATGGAATATTTTTCTGTGAGAGACCAACGACGATGTCTCCTACCGTGTTCTTCTTTTCAAGCACGATCGATACTCGCGCGATGTGTAGACGCTTTTCATATTCTACGCGTGAAATCTCTCCATTTCTCTCGCACTGCTGCGTAGTAGCTATTACTTGCACTTTCCTCGAACGAGCGTTTTCTATTTTTGTCGCGAGACGGAGACACGTTGTAAACCGAGGATGAGAGACACGCATCTTGCAGAGGGGCTTCGTTTTATTGATGTTTTTTTCAAAGCGTAAATTACTTAGGTCACAGTAAGTTTGCGCGATTTTAGGAAATGATAAAATCGTCGGATCATATCTCGGGTATCGATATATAATTCATTTTTATTCAAAGTTTGCGTAATTCATGTTGGTATGTGTGTGTGAGAATTGAATTTTTCACGTCTTTTCGTGCTTCACACTCATTTAATTAACTTTGCTTGTCATTAATTAGCTGTTATTATAATTATTTTTATATCTATATGCATTATTCTTACACACAAAAAAATGAATTCTTAAAGAAATGCATAAATGCTTTAATCCAAGAATATTTTATGCT
>Ga0157362_1000816_pt1 | contig 11719 bp, 5 predicted proteins | sample AttlaeALBM3_FD_111480 | JGI IMG/M metagenome (GOLD analysis project Ga0157362, IMG submission 111480) | Fungus gardens microbial communities from leaf cutter ant in Ribeirão Preto, State of São Paulo, Brazil - Atta laevigata ALBM3 | ecosystem: Host-associated > Fungi > Mycelium > Unclassified ... | reverse complement strand
GTATCGAGACCTCGGAACGCCCGTGTACAACTATTACATACGTGTTATATATAAACACGCGCGCGCGCGCGGAGTGCTATCGTTTCACTCGAAAAATACAAAACATGAATGAATCGAACACTTTATTCTCTATTTTTATCCTTCTCCGTTATATCTAACCATTCTGTTTAATATCCCTGTTATTCTGTTATACACGTTAGTCCCGAAAAGTGACGCATTACAATGAAATTTTAGAAATGTAAAATTTTAACTTTAAGTCTTAAGTAAGAAATTAACCAATTATAATCAATTTTTCTCTTCACATTCGACTGTAATTAACCAATATTTTAAGGTTTAAAGTTTATTTAACTATATCCTATCGTATTTCGAGACTTACACTAAAAATGAACGTTAAAATGAACGTTTTAACATTTTAAGGAGAGGTTAATATTTTAAAGTTAGTCTCATAAAGATAGCTCTCTCGGGTGATCGACAAATCCCGATAAGGCGCAGAGTGACGACTGCATGCCCGAAGCGATCTCACACTGAAAGACAAAAGGGAAGTTAGTTCTACCGAACGAAATTATCGCACGTTGCATACAATGGGCGGATCTTCTTCTCGCCGATAGCGGATGATAAACGTGGTTGCATTATTCAAAAATAAATCCCCGCGCGCGATCGTGTAGCCGCGATCTTGCACTTTCATTGTGTGCGCGTATAATAAATGTTCCCGAACAAAACGCATCCTTCTAGGCTGAAGATTGGAGGGCTGAGGGCGTTGGAAAATCTTTGCAAGATAGAGATGGTAATTTCCTCCTCATCGAGCGAGTACGTAGGCGTTACTTCTACCGAATTAATTAACTTATAGTTATTTTATTATTGGCGCCAGAACGCAAGTCCCTGGAATCTCTCGCTGTTTTTAAAGTACGTAGCACCGCTGTCAAAACAATCGCGAAATGTTGTACACGTGCTTCGATGATCTGTTTTTGACCTTTCACGCAAGAAAGAAAGCTGTGACGCGGGATGTATGCATATATTACCAGCATCCTCGGTGTATAGTCGTAAACAGAAAATATATCATCTCGTTTTATCTTTTCGTGACGGGACCTCCAACGCGCTAAATATGAAAGAAAAATCAAGTGTGACATTTTATTCTGCTCTAAAAATATCATTTAAGAGCTTGTAAATCGAAGAAGAGTTGCATATGCATATTCATATACTATAATTCATTCGAAGAATCATATTGTCGCGATACGTAATAAACATTGTAGCGAGGAATCTATTTATCGTAATTCAAAGAAATACGAGTGATTATCGATTAGCTGTATGAAAATAATTTCCATTAATTTCTGTAAAATAAGTAAATGTAAAAAAATTTTTTAAATTAAAAGAGACGTATGAAGGGATTAACAGTTGTTATCATACGGCTTAATCTGTCACGATTGCAAGACGATCAGAAACTCTCTACCTACACATATTTATTTTAACGGTGCTTCTTCCATTTAATTACTGTAATAACTGCTTCTCTACAACATAATCAGCATTCTTCTGACGTTATCTGTCGTATGCTTTGGCTTTACTTCATCAACAAACTTTTACATTTTGTTAAATAATTATCGCGGATTTTCCGAAGATTGAGAACATTATCGAAGACAACATTATCGAAGTTGAGATGAGACTCTCGTAGATCTCGTTACTACATCCCTTCCTCGTAGTTTCTTCCAGTAACAGTTTCTTCTCTAATGTCTGTTTCTGTCAATGTAATTTAATTTTAGTCTTTGTTCAACTAAAACTCTTCAGTCTTTTCTATAGTTTTTAAAATTATTGGGTTGACAAGAGAGTAATTACTTTTTTTTAAAAGGCATCTATCAATAAAAACCGCAATTATTTTCTTATCAACCAAATATATAAATACATCTTGATAGAGTAAAGTTTCAGCTTTAAGAATCTCTTTTTTAAATTGCGATACGGCAATTTTTAACGCATTTTATGAACAATTAAAGTCAAAATGATCCTTTTATTTAATTTGCGATAACTCAATAATCAAAAATCGTAGGAATATTAAAAAAAAAAATAATTTTGTAGGGAAAGTATCAAGCTTTCACGATAGGTAATCGAAAATTTTCTCAAATTTGTTTTAGGCACGTTACAAATCCACAAAGGAGAAAATTTTCCGCTCGTAATTTTTGGTATGTAAAAATTACCAAACTCATATCAACTTAAAAATGTGATAAAAAGTAGAGATTTCAAGTTTTAAAACCCTTTTTTTAAATTTAAATTTCATTCATTATTGACAAAGATATTATACAACTTTCAACTAAAAAAACGCAATTACTTCCTTGCCAACCCAATACAAAATCCAACCCAGGTCTATTCAAACTTCAAATCCACTGCAGTCGAAAACGCTAAAGTCTCCTCGAGCAACGTTAGCAGGATGGAGACATATTTTTACAGACATTCTATACTCAATTACGTGCAACGACTATACACGTTGAGAAAGGAAGTCATTCACGTTTCTCGTTAGAAGTTTTATTTATCGTGTTTATACACGCACACACATATTCATTTTGAATCCTTCGTCGAGATCAGTGATCTTTCGGTCAAATTCGCGGTGTGTTATTGAGACCGATATTTAAACATCTTCACGTGCATCTTGACTTTTTTGAAGATGCAATATCTCGGCAGACACCTCGGGGTCGTGGCCTTTTCGTAGGAGTGACTGATGATACTTCTCGCTTGGAAACGTGCGAACATCGCGGCTCGCGGCCAATGTGGCACGACGAGCGATAGATGTGTTGGCAACGCCGAGATCTTTTTCATAAACTTATAGCTACATATACATGTGAAATTCCGCGTTAAATTAAGAAACGTGATTCAAATGGCAAGAGATTATGCGAGACACGTGTGTCTCAGGGACATAAAGAGGGATTTAAAAACGGATAACGGATAGCGAAAAACGATAAAGCAACGACGCGGCGCCTTCGGCAACCGCTTGTTTTAGCGTCTTCTCGAGGACGCTTCTCATCAGACGACGTGCGCTCTCATCTTTTCGAGAGCGCACAGCTGCAGACGGAGAGTGTGGGTCGCAGACAGCCCGCAGGAGCTGCGTGTCGTAAATTTAGTCCGCCAAGGCGGACGCGGTTCACTTTATTTCCCAGCATGAACGAAAAGCGCCAGTCGCCGTCGCGCCGTGTCATGCCGGTCGGAGCCCGCAACATTTGCCTGAATTGTAAGTCAATTGTAAGTGAGTTTACTATCGATCGACGGCGCCGGTATCGCGGCGCTCGGCTCGGTGGGAAAGCCGCGTCCGTTGCTTCTCGAGAACTCGCTTAATTAATTCTCGAGAAATGGAATGAATTGCGCTGATCGCTTCGTTCCGATGATAAAAGTTATTAAATCACAAAAATTCGTGGGCAAATATATAGCTGTGAGTATAAACGCAGAAACGATGACACATTTTACCGTAGATCATTTTTAAAAAGGAAGAAACCGTTTTCTGTATACTACTTTGAAAAAATGATAAATTTTAATAAATATTTATTTAAATAGTTCTAAGTAAATATTTACTATGAAATATTTACTATTAAATGTATATATATATATATATATATACACATGCAGGGTGTATCTAAAATAGTGCTCACTAATCATGCAGTGCTATTATTAATAAAAAATTAAATTGAAAGATCTTCTATTATTTTGGAATTTTCACAATAGTTAACGAGATATGAATTTCTAAAAATTGCTAGATAAAATCGATGTATAAAACAATTTTAAAATATCTTTCAATATTGTTTGTAAAATATTTTAAAGATGTTTCTTAAAGAACTCTCAAAGATATCTTAAAATTGTCTTATACATCGATTTTATCTAGCTATCTACATATTGATTTTAGACATTTTGCTCATTAGATGACTAAAAAAAATATTGCGAAAATTGCAAAATGTTAGAGGACTTTTTGATTCAGTTTTTTATTAGGAGTAGCACTATATGATTAGTGGGCGTTATTTCAGGTACACCCTGTATATATATATATATATATATATATATATTTTATTTATTTGATACCATTGACCATTAAATTGATTCAACTATTTTTTTAGTAAAATACTTGATACTATGCAAAGAAAATATGTATTAAAATTTAGTATATTTTTTTTCAATGTGAGTCTTCTCAATTGCTTCGCAACGCAGCGAGACTTCAAGAGAAGTTCCATCGGATAGAAAGCTGTTACCGTCCGGATAAAAATGTCAATATAATTATCGTCGTTGTGACTATTAATGTTGAAAGCGATGTCTAATTCTCCGCGATTTAAATGTATAACAGACTACGTCGCACGAGCGTGCGATAGAACTTTTACACCGCCTGTAAAACGTTATTAAAATCTCGGGATTTTAAATACGAATAGAGAGACGTATGTCAATCAAACATTGCATTATCTTACCATAAACATAAAAATATATATCGAAAAAAAGAAATCCTCGACAATCGCTGTAACACGATCATCGTAACATCGCGAATAATATATATTTTTGCTGTGCTCTGAATGACGTGGATTCTGCAACAACGAAAATAACCGTATTAAATACGCTTATTTGCAAAAGTAACTAAATGTGCAAATTAAAAAGTTGATAAAAATCGTCAAGCTTATCATGATGATTTATTCATTAGCATTCAAGATTGATCAATTGATTTGAATAGTCGAGGTGAACATTCATTTCTAGCTCTTTTTATAGACATGTATATCTGTATATCTGTAATGTCTGTAATATCTGTAAATTCGATACGATCAATTGCATGGCATAAAAAAAAAAGAATGAGAGTAAGGTGCAATCGGATGACCTCTTGTTCACAATATTGCAGGGAAATCGATGAAATTTCAGCTTCAAGCTTCTCGCGTGCACAAGAAACTCGGTGTATTCCGGGAGGCTTCAGTTGCGGAAAGATCGTTATTCGGCCGAAGCGATCGAAAAATAAAGTGGCAGGTGTACATCGACGAAGAACATTCAGTGACTTAATAAAAACGAGAAGATGGCACGAAACTAGTTACGATCTGGCAGCACCTGCTTGTGTTTATTTCCCAAGAAAGAACAGCACGATTGCTAATAAATATTGAAAACATTACATTTTGCCGGAGAAAGTAATGTACAGGATGTCCGATAATTGGATACGTGCAGAATAATAATAAAACAAGACGCATAAAATCGAAGGTAACGACTAATTATAACAAAGAGTCACGAAACGATTAATTAATTTTCGCAGCCAATATTTCGTGGGAATCCCTGCAATCCCTATTCTATGCAAAAACGAGGAGCGATAAAGAACGATGCGATATATCTGACGTGTGGGAAAACAATTTACCTGGTCGGAGAGGGCGAATGGCATCCGACAATTTGGCTATGTCGACCGCATCGTAACGAACAATTTCGGGGATCTGCACGTAAGAGCCCAAAAAACAGGAAACCACGTTCCTGGTGTACCCCACCTCTCGTTGCACGCGCATTCTGCCGCCATCCGGTGAAACCTCGCCTGGTAATGACTTCCGGAATCGTATTACCGTGCGCTCCTGAAAGACGAAAAAATAAACCCAATAAAGCCAGACAACCGCATATTTCGAAGCGCTTTATACAAACTCTTTTAACAAACGTCGAATGGTAATGTCAATTCTAAATATACGCGTATAATATTGAATTTTTATATTTAATTCCGATACGTTGTGCTAATAATAAGTGCAAAATTACAATTCCATTTACGTATATAGAGTCATACGTGGAGGGAAAATCGCGTGAGCGTATAAAAAAAATTCAAGGTGGACGCACATTTTGCAGCTATTTTTCCTTCTGCCGATCGGCAGTCTCGGTCTGCCTGACAATCTGAACAAACGATCCTGAATTTTCTATGTAAGTATATACATATATATATATATAAGGTGGCTTGGTTATCACGAACAGATCAATTACCTGGAAAACCTTTCAACCTGGCGACAGCGCAACCGAGTTATAGGCGAGTATGTAGGTCGACTTTATGAAAAATTCTCGGGTTAAAGATAACGGCCGAGCTACTCTCGACTGCTGTTTCCAAGCACGCTCAACTTCGTCATTGCAGCCTTTATGAACACTCAATCGAACGAAGTCGAGGGATACTTCAAAAATTCATTCGCTCGGATTTTCTAATTTTTGCTTGATAACAAGTATTAATTCTCCATAGTCCAATGTTTTTTTCATTGCTTATATGCCTCGTCCAACTGGGTCACTGGTAGCTGATTGTGTTTTTCAAAGAATTTTTATGCTCTAAAAAGATTCGAAAAAATTCTGGTCTCTTTCAATATTCAAGAATACGATTTTATAATACAATGATATGACGTGAAACATTTTCTACTTTTTTTGTCCGTGTCTGAATCTGAGGCAGAATAATAAAAAATTGAAAATTCGCCTAGATCTTTAAAATCTCGGTTAAACCATTAAGACGATAGCTTGATATTTCGATTATGAATAATCGTTTCTTTTTTAAACTTGACTCGTTCTGTTTTCCATTATATATTTTCTCACATTCTAAAGTTGAGAAAAATACCGACAGTTCTAGGACATCATTCTTTAAACGATCCGAAACCTCTTAGATAGAACGCGCAAAGCAATTAACCTTCCGTCTGTAACAATATTTTTACTCCCTCAGCCAAGTTTTTTTATCGTTTCTTAATGGGCAAAGATACCCCAAAAAGTAATAAAAAATCAATATTGAAATATCGTAGCAAAATCAGAAGTTTTATAAAGTATAGATATTTGAAATCACTTGTAGAATTATACGTGAAAATAATTAGTTTTTCTTTAATAGCAATAGAAAGTAAAAAAATATAGAATGATAGCTTTAACTTACTCTCGTAAAACGTTTTTTTATTTGAAAATTTCAAAATTTATAATCTCTTTTGCCTGAATATAGATGAAAAAAAACAAAATTATGAGCATTGAAGGTACAATATAATTATAAAGTTTAAACAGTAAACAAATAGACCCGTTTTCACAATATACAGTAACCTAAAGATTAATGGTTACCATTAAATTCATGAATAAATTTCATTGATGAATCTCTTGATAATTTTTAGGTAACCACATATTGTGAAAAGAGACCTTAGTCTCATAATATATATTGATTTTTGCTATCCCAGGCTCCAAAAGATTCCATATCTTTTTTGAAAAAGAATGATACTATTGCATTTTATAGGATATCCGCTTTAAAACTGTACATTTCTCTGCAATTTTTATTATTAATAAAAATTCTTTATTAATTACAAGCTATTTCATTTTGAACGCATTTAAATAAGAACTAGATAAGATATCAAGAGATGTTTTTTTCAAGTTGTATTCGAGGAAGATATATTATTCAAGTTGATTTCGAAGAAAATATATTTTAATTAAAAAAAATTGACCTTGGATGAGAGCATCAAGATAAAATAAAGTTTAACTTCATTTTTAAATTATTAAAGCTTAAATTATTAAAGCTAAATTAACTAGCAAAAATTAATAATTGGAAATACAACTGGAGCATAGAAAAATCATTTCTGACTATAAAAAGTATATTACAAAAATCAATTTTGCAACAAATTGTCATAAACAAAATTTTGGGCAAAAAATTTCCAGATGGGAGGTTAATAATGTAATAAATATACCACTGATATTTTATATATTACGTTACAAGGCCTTGTCTGAATGCATCAATCTTTTATTTCAATTAAGTAGAAATGAGATAGATAAGAATAAATATGAATAAAAAGGTATTCTATTTCTATTTTCGGCCGAATCTTGTTGTTTAATAATTCACATATGTAGATTTACAAATACATTATTCAATTGTATAAATTGCGCACCGATTCGGATTTGTCAGACTTGAAATAATAAACAGACTTGAAATGAAAACAATAAACTGAAGCCAAAAATAACAAATCACAAATTGCATTGATCGTCAATTTAATAATGATGCTAATAAGCATCTTGAAACACTGCAAAAAAAACTTTTTTACGAGAAAGTGGCGTCGAATCTCATTCGAGATTTCGAAAGGCAGTCATTACTAGCAACAATTTCGCATGGACAAACAAGTGAATGTAACCGTTACTTAATAAGCGTAGCTGCATTATGTGCTGTGATTTTCGGCAAGGCGGTCGACATGTTTGATTACAGCAAATATCACAAACCATATCGAATTGATAGTTTTACATGGAAAAACGAGTGATGACTAAGCATCGATTCGGCACCTTGCGCTCGTTTTTATGATTTTGATTTATGATCACATCTTGACTGCGACTTTAGATGAGTATCGAACCGAAATGGATGAAAATCCAATTTAGTCGCTTTCTTGAACAAATTAATCGCTTTGAATGATTCAACGTTGAAAATGATTGTCCATCGGTTGAAGTCAGATTATCAATATTTCGTTTGGTGGCTCGCTGCGATTTTCGCAGCAGGATCTAATAATCAATTCAAAGTATCGCAATAAATGGCGACGACATTAATTACCTGAGTGGGTGCGCCAGTCTTCTATGTAGGAAACTGACCATGCTATTAACTGGCCGACGTTTTGTCATGCAAAAAGACAGGAGATGAATGCCCGATCGGCCGTCGGCCCAATAATGATGTACAGTGAATGCTCGAGGCAGTTACTACGCGTTCCACTTTGCTGACCGTTCGCCGCAATATTCGCGCAAACTATTGACGATTCGATTACAGTTACGATTTCCAGAGATGAGCAACGTCAATTATTAAAAAAAGAAAAAGAAACAACGATGTAGATGCTTATATGTATGTATATAACATGACGTAATTTATTTAAATCCTTATTATTTCGCAAACTATTACTTAAAATAAAAATTTATAAATAACTTCTTTACTTAATTTTTTAGAAATTGTGTGTGTGTGTGTGTGTGTGTGTGTGTATGTGTGTTTGTGTGTAGAGCCTTAAGAAAATAAAAATCATCCATTGCTCCCGTCAGATTTATATCTCGAGGTTTACATAAACATATTCATATACATATGTATTTGAATTTCAATTTTTATAACAGCATGATAGTTGTCAGAAGATACTATGTTATTTTATAGAACGATATGATGCAATGTAAAGATAAATACAAGCTGTAAAAATGATTATATCTCTTTTATAAATTTTTTATTAAAAATAAAAAAGAAATTTTTAGAGGAAATAACGGAGTATCGGAAAATCAAGAATTCAGGGAACGTTCACAATTATCGAGCTATCTTTTATCGAGTTTCAATTTGTCGTTTAATAATATTTAGCAAGTAACAGTCATCGAAGCGAGAAAATATGAGGGAAACACGAACGCTTTATGTCCATAAAAATCATAAATAATATACGTATTTAATTAACTTCAGTTGATGAAAGAGCTTATTAATCTTATAGGCAACGCCATTAATGTGTAACTACCAGGAAAGCGTGTTAAACAGAGCAACGCCTAAGCTTTTTAACATGCACACATAATACTGTATATTATATGCGGCATTGTTTTAGAACGACATTCACACGCGTTCAACGTTTCCCGGATTCGTGTGTGGGTATGAAAATAGTAAAATATAAAATAAAATTTGGAACGTTCAATTTCTCGCGCTTCTCAGCAAATCTTTCAAGAGTATGCGACCCGGCGTGAACCATTAATCGATATATAGGCTAAGCCGGCTGACGTGGCTGCAAGTTTTTCATGCGTCATGTCTATTAATGCGGCTGTATATACCTGCCTGCGTGCGTCGCTTTTTTTGCCGACAAAAGTATCTCCACGCGAAGGATTTAAATATACACGATTACGACGTGCCTATAAAAATAATGGATAAATCAATACAGTTAATATTTGAATTAAAATTCTCATTCAATAAAATTATATAAAATAAAATTATGAGATTAATAGTTAAAATTTAATTCGTTTTATAATGTCATTATTAAATACTATTAATGTTGACCGCGTGAAAATATCAAGAAGTGACGACAAATTTAAATGCAATATTAATTCGTGCAGTTTCAGACTTTTGACAATAATTGACAATTTATCTTTATAATGAATTTACGACGCACGCCCTATAAAAAGATTGAATGACAAACGATCCGTAACGCGAATTAAATTAATTACCTACAGAACAATATCTCGACCGGGACGAAGCACAAAATGCTAATCGTTTCTACAGTTGCGTAAGCGAAATTAAACAGGAGATCAAAAGGCGCGTTTCGACCTCGTTAAAATGCTCGATATGACTATCGTTTACATTAAACCGCCTATAACATTTCTACGCGAATAGTTTTTTAATAGTTAATCTGCGTACGAGTGACCCCAAGAATAACATCCATTCTTTTACGCAACGCAATGTGTCCAAGTCGAATAGCTGCGTGTACGATAAGGATAACACGCTGTAATATCGGGTCAAGCCAGTAAACAGTGTATCGTATTCGATACGCTCTCAATGCGCGGCTTTCAGCGCTTTCTGAGGATACCCTTGTCAATCTATCTCTCTTGTGCAAACGCGGCATCGCACAAACACATCATAAAAATGACGTAATTGCTGTCGCGAGAGTCCGGATTAGATCGAAACACGCGCATCGCTGGAGCGCACAGATGGAAAGCGCGTTCAACACGGGAACAGAACAGGAAATCGATATCGACGCCGATTCGTTTTGATTCAATATGAGAGAGAGAGAGAGAGAGAGAGAGAGAGAGAGAGACCGGATGCCCGCTTCGACGAACCGTGTCCACCAGCGCGTTATACGATCTCATTAAATTCAACATGACCCGTCCGCTCGCGACAGATCGGATACGAGATCACACGGAGACCTCGACAACGCCGGAACGACGTCGCGCCTGCAGCTACACCGCATAATGCGCGCGAGAGTGTGTTAATTCCACGCCGAAAATGTCGCGCCGCGACCACGCGTTCCGTGGTTAAACGTGGGTATTATTGGCGATCCCGTTAACAATTTCCTCGTGAATAAATCAAAATCATATTCAGCGACCGCATCCTGATCGTTTCTAATTTTTCTAAACGATGGCACATTTAGCAGAGATGAGGCATTCGATTTCTCAGCCTGCTTCACCGTTCTCATGTGAAGCAACAACGTCGAAGAGGAACAAGGTAGAAGTAATAATAAAGATAGAACGATAATGTTTATTATCGAAAAGGATACCGTTGTAACGAAGAGGACAAAAATTAATGATTAATCTTCTCCGAGAGTTTCATACTGTGAGCGTCCACAGTGGACACATGAATAAGGGTCGATGACCCCCTGGAAACTCTCGAAAGAACCGTAGAAGCATATTAATTACAAATTGCTCCGAAGCCATCCATCGATCGACACCGGACCATTCATTACCTGGCGATCGCCAGCACAGTTCTGAGTTCTGAAGCGCGCAGAGAATCGATCGGTCGGCTGGTCCCCACTTCAGTGCCCTCCTTTCTTCCACCACTCGTCCGAACATCCCCGCCGCGTCAACCGAGAGGTCAACGGCCAACGGTTAATAGTCTCTCTTTCTCTCTCTTTAACCTTGTCTTCCATAAGCCCCTCTCTCTCTCTTTCTATCTCTCTCGTCACTTCGTGATTACTCACTACCGCGTCCCACTCGCTCTCTCTCTTCTACGTGTAACACCGTGAGTGTTCTTCCCTTCCTATCCTCTGCTCACTCCCACCCTCCCGGGTCCTCTTCCCTCCGGGTGAGCTGTAACACGTCCAATGGCGTGACGATCGCTAGTGCGGAG
>Ga0157362_1000815_pt1 | contig 11720 bp, 4 predicted proteins | sample AttlaeALBM3_FD_111480 | JGI IMG/M metagenome (GOLD analysis project Ga0157362, IMG submission 111480) | Fungus gardens microbial communities from leaf cutter ant in Ribeirão Preto, State of São Paulo, Brazil - Atta laevigata ALBM3 | ecosystem: Host-associated > Fungi > Mycelium > Unclassified ... | reverse complement strand
GAGAGAGAGAGAGAGAGAGAGAGAGAGAGAGAAAGAGAAGGAAAGAAAGGGAGGACCGTTCTAGGTCCGAACATTGCCGAGCCGAGACGAACCAAACCGAGTCGAGATACAAACGAACGAGCAAAGGGAGAAAAAAATGAAACACGAGGGAAGCAAAGTGCAGCTGAGCATCAGTGGCGTAGCCACTTGCAACTTCATCCAATCTCGACTTTAGCTGTAAGAATATAATCTTTAGATGCAGTGTGTTTTCTGAAATACGTTTAATGTAATATAAAAAATTCTCTAATTGTTGAGAAATATTAATTAATAAAATTATTTCATGGACATGTATTAATTTAATATATCTGTAAATATTTTACGAAGAAAAAATATACATCCATATAAAATATTAAATAATATCATATTATATGAATATTATATGAATATATTATTATTGTCCGTTTTTTTTTTATTATTGATCTGGTTTGTGTAGCAAGTATTTTATTTTCTTTTCTTTATAACGAGCGCTGTTCACAATTATTCATTCCACAAATCTTTTCGTTAATGGTTGAAATAATGAATATAGACTATCTATTGTCGTTGGGATTAGTTCGTGATTTTCTAGCAAAGTGAAAAACACGCCAATAAGTTGACCTCGTTGAAACGTGCAAGGGGGATGATGCTTTTTTTCACATTGAATAATGTCGAGCCGGTCCATTGTGTTTTGTGTGCAAGTCAGCCCTCAATAGCTTAGGGCCCTAGCCAGACAAGAGCCTCAACGGTTTATATTCGTTGAATTGGGTCACAGCTTGATTGTATTTTTTATCCAGCTTCTTTCCCCTTTCTCTCTTTTCTGTCTCTCTTGCTTATGAGACTCTGTTTTCCACTTGTTTTATTTCTTTTTTCTTTCTCACTTCTGCTTCTAAGATTAATCGAGAAATTTTTTTTCGATATAAGTAACGTGAAAGAGCAAAAAAACTCGCGGATGCGGGTGAGGGTAGGTGTTATTATGAAAATAATACTGTACCTGTAGCCAAGAGGACAGACCGCAGACCATAGTAATTACGCGTAATGAAACGTCCGGGTGGACGAGAGAGGCGGCGAGAAACGATTGACGACGTTTATACCTACACGTCGTGGATCTGAAAACCGAGTAAACTGCGACGCGATATCGCGTGTAAATAAGTCATAAAAATCGACGCGCCCTTCTTTCATACAGATGATTACACATGAAGTTCTCAGTAGTGAAGTACTGGAAAAAAATCGTCGCAGGACAAATTTTGAAAATTAAAACAAATGATATGAGAATATTTTTTACACTATAATTTATTGTTAAACCATTTATATGTGGGTTTTTTGAATTTCTTATCTTCAATAGAACAGATTGTCGCGCAATAATATAATGTTTTAGTAATAACTGAATAATGTCATGTATCGTGATATGTTCAATTTCATGTTTTAAAGCATAACTTCGACCATTATTCACATATTACAGCATGTATGACATCTTATTATGTTCTTCGTCGTTTTACACTTTCATCTCTCATCCTTCGCTACCTAGAATGTCATACATGTGCATGGTCCACATCTGAAATTCCCTAACACGTGTTCCACCCGCGGTCACACAATGTTTAGCCTTTTGTTTGACGTGAATCACCTTCCATGTAACTCTCAGCGCGTAACGCTGGCGTGTGCGTAAAGTACGCGGCGTAAGTCGGTTGTATGTGGATGTTCAACAGGTACGTGGGGGCTCTCTTTGTCTCACTCTCTCCGACGCTATTCTCTGTACGGAAACGCCATGTTACACACGTACGAACGGCTCCATACATGATGAAGGGCTTCCAATATTGTCTCTCTCTCACCCTGTATGACTCACTAGAGGCGAACCATAAAATAGTCATAGAAGTGAGTTATGCCATGACCCTCGAGCGCCGTAACAAACTCACGGTACCACGCGACTTCTGGACGCGCTACCTGTATTGACGACTTCGATACCAGACATGGTAAACTAATATTTATGAACAATCACGCAGATTATGCGAAGCAACAATAGTAGCGATCTCTAATTGAACACATTTTCTCCCTCGAATTATTGACTCCTCGAATGAATTAAATATTAATCAATACAGTTTATTGATTACGTTTGACCGCGGATGATTTAAAGAAACATAAATCTACAGCTTGTTGTATTGCTAGTTATTTATATGTGTTATTATACTTCATTAACTTATTTAGTGTTCTTTTTTTTTATATCATCATTACGTGACAAACTGCATTTTATTTATTCATTATAACATGTTATTTTTTTTTGGTTTAGGTAAAAAAAATAAAAATTATAAATAAACGGTAAAAATAAGAAAGTAATAATTGCAAATTAAATATCAATAAAAAAATATCGATCTATGCCCTTCTAAACATTTGCAAATTATGCAATCGCAATATCTTACTTTCTCTAATTATCGAATACGGTGTATTTACGATGTATCTGTATTTATTAGGGAGTTTCACGGGTATAAGAGATAACGTTCGATAATTCAATATCTGCAAACCTGTTTATAAACATTATTATACATATTCATTTGTTGTTACTTGGATAATGGTCACTCTCACTTCGTCGTTACACAATGGTCAAATGTCTTTTTCTAACTTTGTGATAGAAAACTATTAATGCGATTTTATTGCTCCAGCTTCTTCATTCCTCTTTGACTTAAACCCTAGCTACCTCCGAGATAACGATCCACGGTAGCGCGCATAAGTTAGCGATATAGATCGATAGACTTCAGAAAGAGATCACGAAGGGGTTAGCTACTGTATGCAACCCGATGTCAGTCTGTACTCCCAACGAATACGTCGACAGAGATTGAAAGCGACAGTTAGATAAGTGGAGGTAGAGAATAGATGCTTAATCGTGAATAACAAGTAGATTGGCTACCTACTGTGGCAACCATTTCCAAATGGATTCGATCTGCAGACGACTTACTCAATATCGGAAATATACCACAAGAAAGAAATATTTATTTATGAAAATAGATAATTATTAAGCCTAGGTGAAATCTGTATTGCCGCGAGGAATATTTATCAGTATGCAAACTGCAATGATCTTACAATTTTCTTGATAGCGATAATAACGTGCTGTGATTAGTGTTTGTATCTTTTTAATATTGTATCACACGCATCTAAGATTCATATCTGATTCAAAAGAGTATTTCCATACATAAATATGTCTTAGAAAATTATGATAATTTATAGTTATATAATTATGCCGCTAAAACATAATTACGCCATTTGATTTCTACAGGAACTGGCTGTGGTAGCAAGAAGATGGAAAAAGATATACAACGTGTATGGGACAGTCTATCATTCTTCACTCGCTGAAAGCTTAACTCGTGCACAGCTTATACTCGTGTCTAGTATTTCCAGCTGCCATAGAAAACGAAATCGTTAGCAAAGCCATTTCTTCGCTCTTGTTGCTCCCGACACATGGCTAACAGTGACCCAGATCTAAAGTGGCTGATAATTACGGCGAGTTGTCAGCGCGAGTAGCAGAAAGTAAATCTAAACGTCTACTGGACGTCGAATCATTCTCGAGTGGCTGGTATAGATGACAGGTCATCACGCAGCGGACGCAAGGAATGATATCAAAAGGAGAGAGAAACAGCAATGTGAGAGAGAGAGAGAGAGAGAGAGAGAGAGAGAGAAACAGTTAGAGAGGTGAGGGAGTGTGTGGTCTAAATCGAGAATAGAGATGCGTACATCATCCAGTGTGTCCAGGCATGCACGTTTGGGATTAGCCCAGTTGTCCTAAGCAAGCACTTTGAATAGTATAAAACGATGTTGTATTCTAAAACACAAACGGGACTAACCAACAGAAAGTAGGACGAAAGCATAGCGAGTCAGCATCCAAACATTCAAACAATGAGTTATATTTTTTTTTTATTTCAAAATCTTTAAGATATGATAGCTTCTTTCCAAATGAGTAAAACTTCATTTCTCTAATCATTATCTTTCTGGAACAGAGAAAATGTTTCAATAAAATGACTCATTTTTCCACGCCATAGAAAAAGTATTTCTTTTCTTTTATGAATATAGCTTCTTTCTAAAAAAATTATAAAAAATTTTTAAAGGCAAAATTTTTATTTTATTTTATAAAATAAAATTTGTATGTATCACATCTCAAAGCATGGTCAAAAATATAAAGATTTCTAGATTGTTCTATTATTACGTTTGAATATCTGTGCACATATCATATCTGTAAAAATTTAAGCACAATGATTTATTGATTTAAAAGTTATTTAATTATTTGTTTGCCTCGATTCTTATGTAAAATCACGTTTTTTAGCACTTATTGATAAATTGATAATGAATTAAATTTTTTATATATACTTTTTATATATAATATTTAATTTTTTAATATTTAATTTTTTATATATAATAGTACTCTAATAAATATTTATTTAAAATTAAAAAGTTCATTTGGATTCACTTACTTTAAAAATTAATAACTTAAAAGTAAAATACCGTCACATTTCGCTGCATAAAATCATTATAAGCTAAATTATTTGTTGTTTTGTTTTTTTAAGTTTTTTTAAGTAATTTCAAGTGTTTTAACAATTTTTTTGCTAATATTTTTTTGCTGATAATAGTTTTTTTAGATGATTTACACATTATACAAAAAGTTTTTCTTGTTATCTTTTGTTTTCACATAGATGTCACACAGATTTTATTATCATATTTTCTTTTATTTTTTCCTTTTATTTTTTTCACACAGCGTGTTGAATGGATTAGAGCCATGTAAAGACTTTCAGGATGATTCATATTATTTGCAAAGAGTAATAGCATCTCTTTTCCTTCTTGACTCTTTTCTTTCATATTCCTTCTTATTTCTTTATCTTCCTTAACAGATCACATGTGTGTTTTCTCCGTTTTTCGATAAAGTCATAATTACGCAGCGCCCTAAAACCGTTCCACCTGAGTCATTCGTCTTCATTTTCTCTTGTTCTCATTATTATGTTTAACAACTCGATCAATTCGTAATTCTTTTAAATGTCGAAACAATTATCTGTGTTAATAAATTACAAAAAAGTGATTTAGTAGAGATAAGTTTCATTAGCATGATTATCGTATTAAAAAAAATATCAATCTGTTCCACTTTTGAATAACAAAGTATACATTGAATACATTGAACATGATAAAAATGCAATTTACATAATTTCTAATTTCGCACATTTTATATTTTACAATATTAATATATCAAAGATTTTTATAGTATTTCTCATTATATTCAATAGTATTTCTCGAGTAGAAACGTATACAAGGAGTTTGCTTTTTAATTGCACGAGTCGTTGACATCGTTTCATCAACAACCGTCACTATTCGCTCCCTGGTGGGCAACGATTCCTGTATTTATTCTGGATCCTTGCAGATACGCAGGATATATTCGTGTAATAATGAAGGAGTAGACGAATCCGACCTCGTCTCTGTCATCCGTCTCTGGCTACCGTTTGACAATAGGGTGTTTTCTGTCCCTTTCACTCTTGAAGCTTTCTTATTTTTATAGAACGCAAAAGTGTAGCTTAACACCGAAATCTACATATCAATAGATCCCTTACTAAGTTCGCAGGTGTACTACTACCCTATGCAATATAAAAGAACAAACCTTTTGGGACAAGTGTTATGGTGAGCACTGCGGAGAAACGGTTACACCATGATTTTTGTTCCCTCCTCTTTCCATCTCGGTCGCTCATTGGACTCCCTTTCGCCTTTTGGTTACGTTCAGGGACCTGGGCGAGAGAAGGAAGGTTCGCATTATCGAAGGGTCGAGAATCGAGGGTAACCGTGTGCAGAATGTATGGGAATCTCACAGGTGTATGGTTTTCTAAGAGAGCAGAGGAGACTTCGCCCCGAGCGAATGTTCGTTTGCTGTGTACGGGGGTGCGCGCGAGGCATGGGGAGGAGGGTTATGACTGTGATGGCGATATTAAAACACAACATCCTGCAGAACGAGAGAGCGCGATGTAGGTAACGTCCGTTGTAAATCGGTGATGGAAAGTGATGACACTGCACGAATGCACGTGCATGGGAATTCGATACTCTGCTTGAAAGACGGAGAGGGAGATAGACCAGACGGGTCAAGAGTACTATCGTAAAGTCCCACGGATGAAGCCTTGAAAATTTCAATCGCTCCTATAATCCTTCATCTATCGATATGTCGAGAGATTATCTACGGTGTCTACACATGGAGAGGTAAAGTGGAATATGCATCATATCGTGTAGCCTAAGGAAAAGCGCAATGTGTTTATGCATTAGTCATTATCCATCTAATACGTAATTGTACATATTCAATATATCCATTCTGTGTGATTGAAATTAAGAAAAATGTAAGGTGTCTGTTAATGGCATCATCAATCAGACTCGGCAAATGGTTTTACCAATGATACAATCGCAATAAAACGGTAGTCGTAAACGCTCGTACCATCAACCATAAAAGGGTTAATGTTTAACGAATTTAACGACACGATGATAAAAAGATAGTTAAAGGTAGTAGCAGTTTGTTAAAGAGAATATTGATCCTACGAAAAAACGTAGGGTTGTTGCATCAAAAATGTCGAAATTATTACTTAAAGTGTCATGAATTCGTTGAAACATTGTTTGCTTATCATCATGCAACGAAACGTATAGTATGTATCAGTTACACCATTAAAGGGACAAGCTACCGATTTTTTTTATTATGACTTTGATTTATTCCTTGTGTATATTAAATACGATGTAAGTCAGAAAAAACGTATAATCTGTTTTATAATCATAAACATATACTTTTTTGATAATAATCTGATGATAATTTTGATATAATTTTTATATAACTTTTTGATTTATCATGGAAAAATTATTATACATAAATATTACTATTGATGTAAATAAATATGTGTATATTAAACATTATTATTTAATCTAATAATATAATAATAATCAAAAAATTTGTTTATCTTAAATAATAAAAATATTGAAAATAATAATTTGTCAATAAGCATAGCAAACTATCACATATTCAAAAGATTTCAATACCTGTTCTTTCAATACCTTAGAATATCTGCTACGCAATATTCAATCATTATCTAACTGTTTAAAATCGTTTGACTTTGACCAGTTTGACCGAGACTCGAATGATCCCTTTTTTAAAGAGAATAAGAGTGATTCATTTTAAACGAAAAGAGAATTATCCTTGAAGATTCAATGCAGCTTTAAGACGTTAAAACTCGATTAAGTTTGTACACAAGCCTTTTCTTTCGAATCCTGGGTCGATTAAGAAAAAAAAAGACGGATATCTTCTATCATATATCCCGCGCGCAAATGCGATAGCAACGTTTTCCGTTGTAAATTTCCCGAAAGCGTGAGTAGGACGTAAATCGATCAGGTACTACCTTTCGCTCGCTATGGATGAGGTTTTGTTCGTTTTTGGGCCTTGCTCCCGTACAAGAGAGAACTGAGGGGCCTGATGAGTCACGGACGGTGCCCTGCGGCGAGAGAATTCAGTGATTCTCAAGCTGTTTTTTGCACAATTTTCGCATCAAAATTATTATTTGCTTCTATCATGCTATTATCAATAAAAATATTTGAATGTATTATTGATATGAAGCTGATTTAAGTACATATATAACAATTTTTATCATAAAGTCAATTTTGAAATGCAATAATTAAAAATTAAATTTTGCTTGAATGGATGAAATTTAAGATTACGACAGCAATTTAAATGTTACGCACAAATATTTCGTCGATCACAAGGACGTTCAATATAAAAGTAAACATATTTTTTTTACAAGATTGATCTTATGTATTATATTAATTCTGGTTGTGTATATAGCGTTGAAATTAATCTAAAAATAATTTTTATTTCTTTTAATTGTTTGCTAGAAAATTGTCATTGACTACAATCTCTGTTTATGGATTTGCCTGGCGTATATGATGATGCAAGAAGAACAAGAATTTGAGAACCACTCAACGATAGCCAGGGGTTAGGAACACGTGCAGTCTCGAACAGCCCAGGTCTCCCCGCCCTCCCCCGTAAACGTGTTCAGATCGTACTCTAATGAATGTGTGAGTTGAGATATAGGAGCCCTTTCCCCTCTCCCTCGTTCGTCTCGACAACCACTACCTCCTCTCTTCTGCTACTCTCTCTCTATGCTCTCTGTCCTAAGTTATATCCGAGAAGGGAGATTTGTATTTGTGCATCAGATGTATTGTTTGTGTAGAGGTTGCCTTCGCTGGCAGGTTAGACACCTGTTGACTAACCTGAACCTTAGGTCTACCCATCCCTACGACGATGTTTTTAAACTACCCCTCTACCAATCAATCCTAATCTTCATTTTGTCGTCAGGGGTTACGAATCTCTAGCCTGAGTAACACGAAACTGCGCATTGAGAATCAACTATGTCCATCAACTCACTGCACTTCTTTCCATCCTCACTTTCTTCGTCTCTTCTTCTTCCTCTCTGCCCGCACAGAAGATACACTAGGGAACTGACTACGAAGTAGTTTCCACAATTTCGCAAAATCCTTTGTCAGGTTTACAGGTAAAAATCGCTCTTTTACGAAGCCTGCATTGAAACGTTCGAGTTTTTCTTTAGACTCATCGTTAAAGAAACCTCTAGATATTGCCATACACGTGTGTTTGTAAAACTCACTACACTAGTCTCACACTGACTGTAGCAGAAATGTATCTTTCCCAAATCGTATTGTAATCATTATTTCAAAATAGTTTAACAGAAAGGTTTCCGATGAAAGTTTAATCCAACTGCGATACGAGAAATTACTTTAGTTAGTCTGAATTTTTCGTTATTTTAATCTAGCAATAAATTAGAAAAATATTCCTTTCAGGATCTGAGTCATTAGAGTATATGAATCTGCTTAAGATATCAAGATAGTTTATTTTAAGTATTATTATAAAGAATTAAAATGTTGTAAAGCGATTTATATTAGCAGGAAATCATAAATGCAAATTAGTTGTCTTATTGCAATTTGTTATCAAAAAGAGGCGCGAATATAATTTTTTTTTACACTTAAAAATGAAAAATATTTAGTTTAATTGTGAATGTAATATACATATAATATATATTAGGCAATAGCCTCAAGTGCGACCTCAGTTCGTTCGATCAAGACAAAAAGATGTTTTTACGAGATATTAATTGCGATGCAATTAATACGGTGATCTATCTCTCTACGATCTGATCTGCTAATACAATCTCCCTTATCTTCTAAATGTTGCTGCATTAATCTTAAGCGAGCTGATATCCCTTGGGATTTTTAATCAAACCGCCTTTCCTTGATCTCTTCTTATCTGAAAATAAACTTGTTTTTCAACAGAATAAATACGAAAGCCGTGAGTGATGAATCGTAATACTCTATAAACATTTCATTTTTATTTACGATGACAATGTTTAACAATACATACCTTAACATAATTATCATCAAATTCACATTATCTTCTTAGGATTATAAATCGGCAACATTCATTTATTGTCAATTATCATTTAAGAACAATTATCATTAAATTACTATTTAACCATTTTGATTTGAGGTCTAATTAACTATTATTTACTTACGTCAGTATGTTTATTATTATATTAGATATTCTTTATTAAATATTATATAAAGGTTTCGCCACATCTATACCATTTCATCCTTATATTTCTGAATTAACATTTCGAGGAAGCGATTAATGCAAATGCGTGCCTCAGTCAAAGACATGATCGTAGAAAGAATCGAACGTGATTTGTTTGAGACGTGAGGAAAAAGAGGATAATGTGATTGGCGCGTAAATAAGGCAGAGCGTGCATCTTTAGTTGCGACCTTACTCCACGTATACGACGATACAATCTCAACAACGAAGATATTCATGTTGGAATGAGATTTCCATCCGGAATTGCCGCTGGCCCGGTTCCAGCTGAACCTACGGGGCGCCCGGTTAGGCTGCGCGATCCTTCCAACCAATCCTGCAAATCGATTCAAACGTATTCAAAGCTATTCTCCGATATATACGTGGATACCGTACTATAATAGCCATGAGACTACAATAGAGCTCGTTGTCACATGTTTCGTTTAAATCAAGCATATTCTGACTCATGTAGACGTAGTTTATGCAATGAATCTATGTTCGCAATAGAACAATCAAATAACAAAGATATTCAATAACGTGAATATTTCTGCATTCATCGCGAAATTATTGTGGCTTTCTTTATATTGACTTTTTCTTTTTAATGAAAATGATTACAAATTGGATCTATGCAAATGAGACGTGGCTAGAAATATATAAATTAGAAATTATTACGTAAGATATATATACACATATACATTTAATCTGGCTGGCGATCTAATCTGCTATGCATTTCATTTTCTGGCGGAAGTAGTCGTGGCAGTTCTATTAAGAACAGCTAGCAAAACGTTTACGATTGTACCTCTAGACATCAAAAATATATGATATCTGAAATTATAATTATCATAAGATAATACAGCGTGTGTTAATTACGAAGCGACTCATTTGTCTCGAAGCAACTCGTGGCTACTGTACCTTGTATTTTACGCGTAAAAGAGCTAGGGACAAGGAAAAGAGAGAAAAAGATAAAAGAAGACAGGAAGATGGTCGATAAGCGCGCTCAAGGGTGTGATTATGTAGGAAAATAGAAATTATCTCATCTAGCAGCCGCTTGGCACTCGCGTATCACGCAACGAGAAGAGCCGAGATACGGATTCCCTAATCGCGGAAAATGGTTATAATTAAAAGGACCTCCTGAGCGCTGCGATGCGAGCAACGGGAGTGCTCGCGGAAACTGCAAGTGTACCGGCACAATAACGCCCGCGGGCAATCGTACGTTCGTTCACTCACTTGCTTGCTCGCCATTGGCCGACGCCTAATTTCCTTTCCGTTATTCATAGGCAACACACTCTCTATATCTCTAGTTTATCTGCTGCAGCTTTACAGCTAATTAAGCTGGTCGATCTACTTGCGGCTGATAGAACGCGGCAATAATTAAGTCGACTGGGTATCGTTACATTTTTGATTACTTCTATCGATGATTACGGTTTAATATCGTCCGTTAGCGCCGCACCCCAATGAGTTCTTATACTCACGTATTGCAATATAGTAGATACGCGCGATTTATACACTTGTCTATTATCAAGTGTATACATTTCTTTTTTGTGAATTGTATTAATGATATTTTATGATGCGACATTAAATATGCAAGTACAGGTTTATGAGTTATGTATTTAACTTTAGATTTCAAGACACTTTTCTAACACTGATTTATACTTGGAACTATAGCATTAATAATAGTGATAATTATCCTATTTATTAATTCTTCAAGTGTATACTTCACGCAAACATTTGTATCCTTTAGATATAACATATTACAATTTAATATACAATGAGCTGGATATGATATAATTTTGACAATCGCAAACCATTGCGCCGTTGAAACGTTAATTGCACGGAATAATTGGTCTGGAGATGTCATTAATCGATGTGCGTTACGCACTCGCGAAATGAGCGTATTTAATTCAATTAACGTGCCGTTTGTGCGCACGAACGATACAATCGCGCGTTCGATTACGCTGAGGATTCATGCTACGGTAGGATTGTACGAGAGAAAATCATTAGTAACGAAATGTCGCGGTCTGTTAACCCGCGACAATCATCGCTGAGTCAGCGTTTTAAGCAAAAATCGTCGAGCTGTTGATAAAAGCGAAGT
>Ga0157362_1000814_pt1 | contig 11723 bp, 1 predicted proteins | sample AttlaeALBM3_FD_111480 | JGI IMG/M metagenome (GOLD analysis project Ga0157362, IMG submission 111480) | Fungus gardens microbial communities from leaf cutter ant in Ribeirão Preto, State of São Paulo, Brazil - Atta laevigata ALBM3 | ecosystem: Host-associated > Fungi > Mycelium > Unclassified ... | reverse complement strand
TTATTCAAAGGATATTTATTTTTATTCATATATTAGTTATTATATGGCAATATTTAATATTATACAATTTTAAATAATATATGAACTAAGAGTGATTTTGAACTATAATAAAAAAATAAATCTTTATAAAAACTCCATGAAGGAACTTACTTATATGTCGCATACAAAATAATACGATAAAAATATTTCTATTTCATTCAGAGAGATTATTAATATAATCAAGTTTAATCAAACAAATAAAAAAATCATGCAATAGCTATATGACGTTTTAACTCCAATTATGCGAACGTAACAATAATGCGAATAAGCTAACATTTCTAAATACATATAAATACACATTATTATTTTATTACGTTACTACAAAATACATAAATTCTTTATTCGTTTATTTCTATTAGTATTAAAAAGATAATATTGTATATCCGTTGAATAATTAAAATAGCTACGCAATTCTAGCTAGAAAAATTATCTGAAATCCACATGGAAATGATCATCGACAAGGTTGAAACAAATGTGCACATTAATGGACATCGCGGATTATCGTCACAGCGGTACAAATGCAATTAAATCGATAAAACCTGCACGAATAACATATTAAGATTGGAATTAAAAGATTTAGACGAATAGAGATAAACCGGATTTCTTTCCTTACCGTAATAAAATTACAGTAATAAAACTAAAATTATTTATATTTAATCGTATGAGCAGAAATTCAGTAGAAGATAACTTCAACATTAAAATTTGTTTATAAAAATTTGTTATTAATAATTTTTATTATATTTAAGCAACGTAACGATTATAGCAAACTTAAACAAGTCACTAGATAAATATAAATAATGTTATTGCAATTTCTAAAAAACTATTTTCTCGCAAAAACATAATTCTATTTATAATTAACTGAAAAAGTAGGATATAAAAAATAATATAATAATTAATGGTTTAAATAAAACCATGTAACTATGAGTAAGTTTGATATTAAATTACGCTGATTATAAGAATTACAATGGATTTACGAAAATCTCGTAAATGTGGGATATAACAAATAATATAATAATTAATTGAATCGCGCATATGGGCCTGTTTTCGGCTTCAATAAAGATCGTTAAGTATTCTGCCGATGGTAAAAAAAGGGAAGTACTGATGCCCCCTTCTCTGCGAAACCATCACGGCAAAGGACGAATTAATCTGGCTTCACGTAGAAGGACCTTTTCTACCCCACGTTTTCGATGTAATTGAATCTCTCGTCTTTGCCAAGGCAATTGTACCATACCTCTCTTCCCGCCAATCTAGAGCTGCTCTCTTACCGCGAGAAATTAATCTTCCTTTCTACGAGTGCGATTCCATGATCGGTGAGAAAAAACAAAAGTAATAGAGGTCTATAATTCGACTCTGAACCGAGCACGAACACGAGTTTTCTCGCGTCGGTGCCGATTAAAGATAAATTAATCAAACGGTGTTTGTCGAACAATTAAGGTCAATTTTACGATCAAAATGCATTCACAGTCCGAACGACTCTTACATTTAAATAAAGGATCAAACATACCGTTATTTAAAACTACGTAAATTGATTTCTATTAAAATACTAATTAAGCAAGTTATATATATAAACAGAGTTCTCATTTACATGTTATCAAATATATCAGATAATGTCTCTTTAATATACAAATTCATACATTAATTTTGTCATAGGTATATATTGATAACTAAACACGATCTTACAGAACTAATAAATATATAAATATATACTTCTCATTGAATACAAACGTAGCAAAAAGATTATCAAGATTTTATCATTCATTTATTCATTATATTGCATGGAATGCATTCTAGGAATAATAATTATTCTAATATTTATTCTAATAATATAACGCTATTTTTTACAGAAAATAAATGCGTTTCTATATAAACATATATAATAGTACATTACAAAAATGTATATTACAATACATTATATATTCATATCGTTAAATCAAATTTTGATTTGTCATTATATAATTCAAAAAAAAATTATTACATTTAACAAAGAGATTGCACAAATAATAACACGAAATAATGCTGGAAAAAGGAAAGCAACATCCAAATTCTATTAAACCTTATCATATTAGGATAATAGGATTGCTCTTATTACGGTCTCCTCGAACAAGGATTTCTGTTTATCAGCTGAAGACACTCTTTCCTCATTCTTCCTATATTCTCTTTCCACAAAAAAGATCGAAAATGATGACGAAAACAGAGAGCGAGAGCAAAAAAGCAAGCGAGTAAGCAAGAGAGAGAGGGGGGGGAGAGAGAGAGAGGGGTGGGGGGAGGCAAGGTGGACGAAGATGGAAAAAAATTACTTTCGAGGCAAAACGTGACGGCAATACTAGAACGAAAATTGTAAAATGCGGACCACGCTTAAATATTAGACGCCATGTAAACGAAAGTTTATCGACAGCTGGGTGCTCCGCTTAAGAAATAAGGCAACCTGAATATTTTTCTTGAGACAAATTACGGATTGAACATTACTGTTCTTAAAATTAACTAGACTACATTAGAATATTTGAGAATTGCGTTAATAGCGGCGTTAATAGGACTGAATAATTATCATATAATTATAACTTGAATCAAAGTATCTAATTTGCAATTATAATGTGGAATATTCGTAAAATATCTCGTAATTCTTCTCAAATACTCCTTAACTATATAAAAGAAATAAAATTGTAAGAAGTTTCATCGAAAAGTTTATTGGCTTTAAATAATTTGCTGGTCGTGCTCAAAAATATTTTCTTCCTCTTTGTCGAAAAGGAATATAAATCGTGTGCTTAAAGAAGTCCGCACAACCGCAAAGATTCTCTTGTAAAGAAGATTACGCTGCCAAGGACTTTCTTCATTTTTCGCTGCAACGACCAAATTAACATATTCATAAGATATTTATCAAAGATTCTCTTTGACGCCCGTTACTTAAATATGTCGCTCTGGCACAACAGACTTTTTTCTTTATTTCATCCTATAAAAATTCAGTGTCCTGTCATCGACGCTTTTAAAGGAATAAAGATACAAGATCTATGTATAAATATCATCATAAAGTATTATTGAGAAAATAAGCGGATATATTTTAATTATAAAATTTTTCACGCGAATATATGATGATTATGTTCAAATCCATTTTCTCTTAAGTGTGACAGATAATATCACAATATATTTCGCTCTTCGTAAATAAATCTTTAATCGAACATAACCCTTGTTACATTTCAATGAGTGCGCTGAATATATTATAACAAGCTTTCTCATATTAACAATCTCTCAAGCAAGCAATCATCTTAAATAGCCGAGTATAACTACATGAGTGCTTTGTTACATTGGCACGAGATGTCCTTGATGTCATATCCATAATTCTGAAATGCATATGTTGATACAACATGATAGTTATGCATATATTTCATGGGAATACGCCATGTTTGTCGTGAGAGAGAGAGAGAGAGAGAGAGAGAGGAACTTCCATTCTAATGCGTTCCATTGATTTCATTGTCACAGCAAATTCGCAAGAATGCATCACATTATATGTTTCCTCGACATTGTATCACAAAGTTGACATATTACAAAAGGATCATCGAAATGTCATTTGCATTAATAATCGCGTTATCTCGACTTTAATGCATTTATTAACTATATATTAATTATAAATATATATTTATATTTTTGACGATATATTCGCTTCAAAAGAAATTAACCAATTGAGTGTTTAGCCTCTATAAAAGTATATATGGGCACATATAAAAAAATGGCAAAGCTATAAAATCACAAATATAAGGTTACAAGTTAACAACCACTAAATTTACGTTTTATTTGATTGTGACAGTCTAATAGAAGTATCTGGATCTATTGATCTTATTTCATAGCAATCATCTTATCTTGAATATATCGCATCTGTCGGTATCGTCGCGACGTAGTCGTAAACTTCAGACACGAACGGGATCATCGAAGCCCCCTGCCCGAACGGGATTCCTCTAGTAAAAGCCCTGGCTCCCAGCCCAACAAGCACGCGAATTACGAAGTTTACGACGTCAACATTTATTCGCGGACGAACTTGTGCTACAACAGCATTTCCATTAACTTCTTCAAAGACAATAAAAAATCTGTGTAACAGAGTTACCTAATTATTTAGAGTAGTCGTTAATGCATAAAATAATCATCAAATTCAATATGCTTGTTTATTGCAATTACACTATTATTATTTACTGCTGACTGAAACAAAAGCATGTAGAGAGTCATAAAAATATTTATAAGTATATATAATGCAGAGTTATACCTTTATGGAAAAAACATCGAAAATTTCAACAAAAAAACACTGAAAAACTCAGTGTTTTCTCAAAATTTTCAGTTTTTTCTATCAGTCACTACATATGTATATAATATGTATATAATAAAACAAACATATATTTATAAGACACTTTGTCAATCTGACTTACTACGCCACAATTAATAATTTAGTTAATTTCATTTGAATTAATCTTAATTTTCTGCAATAATAACAATCCTTTGAATGTATTATATCCAAATTAGCAACTGACTGCAAATAAATGAATTAATATTCACAACGCTTATTAGTTATTTAAGTTGTTTATTCGTGTCTATTTGATCTGGATCTAGCTTCAGAATTAAACAACAATACTAAATTGAAAAAAATTAAAAATAAGAATCTCCACAAAATAATTAAATATAATATAACATTGTCAATAATGTTAATAAAATATCTACAAAGTACAATAAAAAATTTTCAATACCATTTAAATATATATTAATTGATAATATAATAAATCTCAATTCGATTAATTAATATCACATAAAGAATTTTTCTTATTTCACAATTTTTCTTATTTCATTTAGTCTCAAGTTTTTTTTTAGCGAACTATTCAAAAATACGTACGCGTAATTTTTTTAATATTATCACATGTACATCGTCTGATATGCCATATATTATCATGCGGCGACTGTGGGCCAAAAAATCCTGCTGCAATCAATATGAATTTTTACAGTTCCATCTATTTGACGAATGATATTATTCATCATAAATATCCTAGTAACCAATAGTTAAATAGAATTATCTTTTATGGGAAATATCCATCTATAATTTAACAGGAAATGATTTATAAATTATAAAAAGCTCATATATATGAAATATTTATAATATTATAGTTAAATGAAGCGGAGAAAAATCAATGGACAGCGAAATCCCAATTTTAATCGTGCAAATTAATTCTTATCGAGAAAATTATTTGTAATTTGTTTATTTGCGAATGAGTTAACTGGCGTATATGTAAACAATGTTAGTTCAAACATTAATGATATTATTATAATTAAATGATATTATTATAATTAAATATATGAAAGCTATTTTAAAGAATTTCATTGCCAAGATTGGAAGGTTCTTATCTATCTTATAGTTAAATTTCTTTTTTATATATGATGATCAGCTTGTAAATCTCGAATATACTATCACGCTCGCAATCTTGTTATTTTCTTCAATCATTATTAAACCGATAATCTTACAATTCAACATTCGTTCGTAACTGAAGCAAGAAAAGCGGAAATAGATCAAAGCAAAGATGTGAGCAAAGGCACGCTATTCGAATCGTGCTTTGTATTCCGAAGCATATATACATTTGTAACTGATACATTTCTTTAAATAATATATATAGAAGTTTTGTATAAAAAAACTATTATAATTAATAAAAAATCTTTTTCAGATCTTTACAATATTGCTTCTAATTGACCAGACATTTTTAACGAAAAAAAGTAATAGTATATACAGGAAATAAATAAAATAAATACAATACTAAATTAAGAATAACAGAAATCAAATACTATTAATATATTGAGATAATTCTCATTAATTAAGAATTTATCTAATAATTTATTCAATACAACATTTTTCAAATTTAAAATTTCTATCTTAACAATACATATTATCGTAAATATGTAGTTGCGGAGACTTGGAAACGCAACACTAAATGCATGTCTTTCCAATAATCATATGTCGAAGTATATGACAATTGATTTAAATCTGAAAAATATTAAAGAGATAAAACCGCATTCGATATTATCTGAGTTCAATATCAAGTGTGGGGCATACAAATGGCTGGAATGACACCGTTACTATATTTGATAACAAAGAATTCGGTGTTACGGCATGTCATGATAGGGTTGAGTAGACGGTGCATTTAGTTTACGAGTCTCGTTACTACTTTATCGTGTATGTCGAGATCGATAACGTTCTCGCTATAACGATATATTTCCCGTCGGTGATCCGCGCGCGGTAGCTTCGATAAATCCTGACGTACGATGCCTTCCTTCGTACTTCGTCATTCTCCACCGTCTCTTATCCCCTATACTTTTTTCCAACCCTCTTCACCGTCGCGATATCCACGAGCGTGCTTGGATTTTAGATCAAATTTTTTTTTTCATACATCCCTATGTCTTGCACAGTAAGCATATAGACGCAATGTGATGAGATAGTAGTAAGAAATTAGGGAAAATATTATTTTTCCTCTTACATCTTCGAGAATGAATAAATAAGATGCAAAAAATGTGAGGAAATTAAAAGATGCAAAAAATGTGAGGAAATTAAAAGAGAAAAGTAAGCATCGTAAAATTTCTTTTTTCTTCGTAATATAAATCTCGATAATCTTTATGTACCCGGTGCGTTAGTTTACGGTTGCGTTTACTCGGAACTTTTATCAAGTACACAGGATGAGAATGAATAAAGGTACAGAAAAGTTAGTATGGAAAACATTAGCTAATTTGCAATCGTCTATTTTATCAGTAGAAATAAAAAAGTTTTGCACTGACCAAATTGTTTGCACTATCAAGGAAACGAATAAAACGTGTGAGTATACCAACTACAGACGAAAGCAAAAAACTTCTCTAATCTACAATTTCTCTGCAGTTTCTCTGTATTGATACAAGAATCGTAAAATGTCTTTACAGACATTGAGATTCGCAGTAAAAATATTTCAATCAATTTAAAGTCGATAATCTAACTGATCTACGATCAGTTATATTAGCGATCATTGCAAATCATTAAAAAAAGATTTGCATAAAAAACTTCAGTTACTGGAAATTGCAGTTACTTAATGTATCCAAATATGGAGTGAAAATAAATTGCTGTTTCAAAGTAGCTATTCTCTGCTTTTCGACGAGACATAAAAAAATCTATTAAGCAGTTGCGAATATTTAATAACATCGAGAAGAAACTTTTTTTTACTATGACAAACTATGGCAATCTTTTTTAAACTAAGAATATTATTCATTCAAAACAAAGTATTTTATATATGTATACATATATACACATATTGAATTTACAACATACAGTATATGCATTTGAAATTAATTAATTAATTATTTTAAAGTTCATTAATTTACTATATATTTAACTATTTATTTTGATTGCTATATAATTAATATTATTTTGCTTAATTAATATATATAAAATAATTAATATATAAAAAATAATTAATATATATAACAATGTCAAATTTTTTGCAATTATTTATACTCTTTTCAATTTTAGAGAGGAACTAATTCCATTCTGCGCATAAAATTGAAATCTATTCATTTAATTGTATTATTCATTTTAACTCGACAGCGATGATTTAGCTTCATCCATAGGTAATGCATCGTCGCCCTTGCGATCTGAAACATTAACTACCCAATCCGCCGTTCACATGAGTTCTGCCTGAGTGAACTGAAGCTAAATATCGGCCAGATAGTCACAATAAAACCATTCGCACATTTCGCATTCCCGTGCGATTTCAAACATGTAACAATACGCGATACACCCGAGATTGTACGCGTCCATAATAAAGGCCAGGTATGCTCCCTTCCCCCCCCCCCTCATCGCATATAGATATTAACTGTGGTGTGCACCCTACAGTGCACGACATTAACAAAATTCTACGAATCCTGTTGTCACCGCAAAAAATCGAGTATAGCATTGCCGAGAATAAACCAGATTAAAATGGAACGCGAGAGATGTGAATTAATTTTTTAAGATTTTCATACATATTGTTCTTTAACCTGCAATGACGTGCAATGCATATATGATTTTTTTATTAGATTACTGATACGAAAAGGAACATAAATTACATAAAACACGCAACCAAAACTTTCAAGTTTTATCATAAAAAATTGAAATTAATTATTAAATCGCAAAAAATGGAAACAGAAAATACTCACGTATCTGATTTTAAAATATCCTAATAAATTTCAAAATTATATATCTTATATTTATACAAATAATTAAAAAAGAATCTGTATACGATGTTTAAATAATATTTCACATATTATTGAGCAATAATTATTATAAATTATAGAATTATAAAAAAGCACAATTTTTATCATAAATTATAACATAAAAACAAAATAAATATTGTAGAACATAGTTATCTACTAAAGTAAAAATTAAACAGGCGGAACAAGCCTATGCACGATAATACTTTTCGAAAAATCTCCTATGTTTAACTATGCTTACAATTTAATAACAAGACTCCTAGACAAAGCGCTTACAACTACGCTTGCATAATTATTAACGCGTTGTGTGAAAAGGAAAGGGTTTGGTGCAGTAAATACGCAGAGTGACTCTATGGCGCGCTATTGTCACTTAAGTGATTATCGACATTTAGGCATTCTCAGCTAAAACAGCAATTTCCGACGACACGTATGTAACAGCGTGTCTACGTCACGATACTTTGAGAACTTCAAATATATACAAATAAATCGAATTACATGCCGTTAATATGTGCGTAGCTAACGAGAGTTAACAGTTTGTTATTGTCGAAGACTCATTGAATTGTTTTCAGACGAAGAATTCGCATTGAATATCGCATTTCATGACTACAGTATAAAAATTTTCGAATATTTTCTTACAAAGTACCATTGTAAAATTTTAAAAATAATTTTGAACTTAAATGAATAATTGTTATGCCTTTTGAAACCTTTAAAATTTTGTCAATAATCCATGAGATAATAACAATATTATTGATCCCTTTTTATTATTAATCTTAATAATTAAAATGCGATAAAAATTGTATGACAGATTTAATTAAGGATTTACTTTAAATAAAATATAATCAAATAAAAAATTAAATTCCTTTCTCGTAAAATCAATAGAAAATTCAAATCTTGATTACTAATTTTATATTTCTCTGATTATAAGAGAAATAGATCGTTTACAAATGTTTAGATAAATGTGCATATAATATGCACATAAAATGTTTTTCAATTTGTATTAAGCGTGATCGACTTTTTGTAGGTATTTCAATAAAGAATATTGTTCTAAAAAACTATGTAGAACTTGTCGATTGTGTCTACAATGTTATCAGGAAAACTGTGAAACGTCATTCCGCAAAGTATCCCAGATGAGCGTCATTGTCAATTCAAGCCCAATTTAAGTCGGGAAAAAACTTTTAATAAACTTCTATTCCATCACGGAATCGGGAACTACAAGGACAAGCACTACCAAGTCGGCTCAAAGTACGAGCATAATTTTAACGTCATGACTTCACTTGAGGACATCCTAAGAAGATTTGACACACTTGAAATTCTTCATTGTAAAAAATTATTTTAAAAAAACACTTCTCACTACAAACCATTAATTAGCAAACAAATTTAAAAAATGTGGCACTATTGGCAATAAAAATATGTAATAAAATAATTAAGATACCTATGGATTTTCAGTTATTTTTGAGATATTAATACAGAAATTTTAATAACGAATCGATGCGTCAATACATTATTTATAAATTGACTTTACATTTAATTATAATCCCTAAGTCTTTCATTTTTATCTTTTTAATTTATGTAAATTCACGAAATTATAAATGATGCGTCAATATATAAATTTTTCTATCATTGATGGAGATACTTCTATGATAAATTTCATATATTCGCAAATCAACTTATTTTTATTGCAATAAAAGTAACGCAAAGCAAAAAAAGTAATAGAAATAGCGCGAAATCTATCACTTTGTCATGAATAAATATCACAACCAATCGTTGCATCGGTTCAACGTTCGGGATTTGCAGTCTGCGCTCAACATCCGCTGGCAAGTCACAGTGAAACGTGAAGGCCGCCGCCGTGTCATATAAGAGTGGCGGAAATTCGGAGAGAGAGAGAGAGAGAGAAAGAGAGAGAGAGAGAAGAATGGTACAGGGGATATACTAACGGCGGTACGTGTTTGTTTATGTGCGTGTATGAGTGTGACGAGGGATGCATTCGGAGCAGTGTACCATCGTATATCGAGCAAATATTGATTCCGAAGGCATATCTGTTTGCCTCGCGCCGGGCGCCTCGTACGTGTGTCCTGCCTATTTTTCTTCCGCCGCTACCAGGAACGATTTCAGACTCTACTTCAAATCGTGGCGATGTTTATCCATAGCCATACATACGTAATGTTAGAATCATAAACAGTCTCGTAACGTTACCCATATAAAGCATAAGCTACCTATATCTTATCGAATGCGAATAAAATCTAAATATTTTCACAGCACGTTCTTTTCGAGATAAATCGAGAAAATAACTCAAAATTTATATAAACAGTACATATCGATTAGTAGACGAAATGATCGCAAATTCCGACAAATTAATTCAAGCATGAGTCCAAGTGATAACGCTTCTCGATAAAGCGTTTTCACAACAGAATTAGAACATGTTAGATCGCAAAATGGATCGCTGAATTGAAAAGCCGTTAATCCATTTAGTCGTGGATATCAAACAGATCGTGAACTCGGTTCGTCGCGCTTTGTTTACAGATAACCATTCAGGCGTCGATGTGAACACGTAAAAATTCGAGTCGATAGTTATACGGTTTTCAGCCATTTATGTTCTGGTGCGTTCAACGTCACTTACAACCAACATGATTAAACGCCACGTTAACTCTCTTCTCTCTTATTCGTAACACTTTATTATCTAACATTAAACCTTTCACGTGAAAACCAACATTAAAATGCTGAATTTATAATTAGCAGAAAGTAGCAAGAAATACAGAAGCGCAAGCAGTCCTTCGTAAAATATTATAACAAGCGTATCTGGATGTTGTATGTAGATTAGTGATGAGAGAAAGGATTATAGAGTATTTCTCTTATAAACGCGCACGATGAAAATATTAAAATAGAAATGACAGCACTGGCTCGCAGCTTTTGTATTATTACAGAAATTTTAAGGAATTTAGTTCCCAAAATAACATTAACGTACCTTTTATATCTTTTTAACAAGAAAAAAAAACATAATATCATATTATCTATCGATTTTTAAATTTATAAATCCTATCGAAATACGAAATCTTTATATTATAATCGTTAAATAAATGTTATAACATTCACTCAATTCTTATGTTAATATTGGACAAACAATGGAATAATATAAATAAATTTTTTATCCATACAGCAAAATATCCGCTCGCAAATAAAGATAGAACCACCTATTTCAAGATAATGTTAAAGAAGAGTGAATTCTTCAATTCAAATGGTAATAAAAATATATATCCGAGATAGATAATCTTATGCTAAAAATTCTATTGTTTCTTCTTTTTTCGTTTTCGCTACATTTTTCTCTATCGGAACAATAAGAACATATAGTAAGAAGTTGCTATTAGATGGCGTCCATTTATAAAAGACGTTTCTTTAGGATATAAAACCAACTGACGAAGAAACACACAAAAGCAGGAAATGTATATTTCAAGAAATCT